>Ga0307510_10009379_pt1 | contig 11659 bp, 12 predicted proteins | sample 12_EM_MG_FD_207224 | JGI IMG/M metagenome (GOLD analysis project Ga0307510, IMG submission 207224) | Populus trichocarpa ectomycorrhiza microbial communities from riparian zone in the Pacific Northwest, United States - 12_EM | ecosystem: Host-associated > Plants > Roots > Unclassified | place... | reverse complement strand
TATAGACATATAACTTTGTTAAATATTTTTAAAATAAATTTTATTTTTAAAACCTCAAAATAATTTTTTAAAATTAAAAAAAAAAAAGTCAAATTAGTTCATGGTACTTCTTGATTGAGAGTTAGATATTTGAGTTTTTATGGTAAGATTTGTGTTAGTTATTAATGTGTGTAAAGATAAAGAAAGAGAAAGGGTTATTTTTGCTTTTGTCGCTTTCTTTGCGAGAAAAGACATGAAAGTAGTTTTTCGGAGATCACCAAACAAAGAAAATTACTTTCCAAAAAAATAGTTAAACAAGGCCTTAAACATAGAGCTGTTGATGATTTAGAAAACTTGTTATGTCAGATGAATTATCTTCCCGAATGCCACAGGGAAGCTACAAGAATGACTGTAGTGCAAATACCAGGTGCATAGTTCTGGTGGAACGAAAAAACCTTGGCAATCTAAGTCTTCCATTGACTGCAGAAACCAGTAAGGAAATAATAATTAAGGATTTTCAGTTATCTTCTGTGAAAAAAATTTAAATTAGGGAATTCTGGCTGTGAAGTAGCAGCATGTACTAATTACAGCCTAAATCAATAAAAGAAAACGTAACACAATCATACAGCACAATGACCCTAGTATACAATTTCAAAGATTTGTCTTCCCCATTCTGTCGTCCTTTAATCATACCTGTCAATGTCATAAAACTCTATGTTCTTGTACTTTTGGGATATTATTTCTGCTTGAACTTTTCTTGCAGTGTCTGTTGCACAACCAACAAGAATCAGGACGGAAGTGCCTGCAAATCCTCGAAATGCAGTCAAGTGTGAGATTTGTTCGATCACAGAAGGACCAGCAGCCAGGATAGCCAAAAAGGTAGAACCCAGAACAGATATGCGGCTAAGAACCTGTAGTGTGACCATTTAGTAGAAATACGAAGTCCAAGAATCACAAGAAGCCAATCAAAGCTTAAAGCTCAGACTTAAACTCGACAAATGCAATAATAAAATCTTCTAGCAACTTCTGCAGACAATCAGCTTTGTGTAGCCCTCTGAAAAGGATTATCTGGATTACAGAACAGTTAAATGGGTTCCCGTGGCTCTTTTGGAACACTATCGCAAAAGGTAGTTTAACTCCACACTAGACAGCTGCCAGCGTGCTGCCACAAGGAACACAAGGAACTTCGGTAGTGTTACTAAACCCAGCCAAGTCCAGTGAAGTCCAGTGGGTCAACATGGTGACCCATCGACTTAGCAACTAGACCGGGCCAAGTTTCAAAGCAAGATGTGTGGGGGCTGAACCATTGTTGCCCAGCCAACCTGACTCGTGCCATTCTCGCATCGGTCAACCCACAAAAACCTGAATTGGCCTTTTTAATATATATATATATATATAGTAAAAACAACATCAATTCAATGTTTTTTTTATAAAAATAATAAAATGAAGACTTTTTATTGACCCAGATTAACTCACATAATCCAAAACCTAGGTCATGGCCCTAGTCGGGTTTAAAAGAGAGACAACAAATAAAACTATTTAGAAGAAATATGTTTTTTCATTGAAATTGTCTTTTCTAATTCATGAAAATTCTTCTGTTTTGACAACAAAAGTTTTTTTTTTTTTTTAATAATAGCAAGGTTCATTGAATAAAAAGAAACAAATATAAGAAAAAAGAAGTTTGGAGAAACTAAGTCGATTTGAAATAAAAAAGGAAAAACATATAATTTTAATAAAAAAATAAACTTTCTAATGCATTTTTTTTTAATTTTGACAAAAATATGTTTTTTTTATAAGTATTGTTTTTTAAGCAAAAACTCATTATGATCGTGAAAGCATCCTTCAATTAAAAAAATATAAAAAATCATGAATTGATCATCTTTATATAGTTACATGAAAAAAAAATTAGAATAATAAATTTTTAAAATTATATAAAACAAAGTTACAATAAAAAATTAAGGAAAAATATTTTACTCTGATTTAATATTAATGAGCAAATTATTCTGAAAATTGTTCATATTGGTCCTATACATAATTATCTATAAAGCAATCAATAATATAATTATAAAAAAGTCATAATCTTCTTAAGAACAACATATTTTTTTATTTATTAGAATAATGTTTTTTTAATAAAAAGCAACAAAATTTATGTATTTTTTTGGGTTTTTTTGTGGCCATAAATAAGTTTATCAAGGTGTTTGAGGTGTTTTATGGATGTTTTGGGTCAAAAACAGGTTGAAAATGAGTTTTAAATTGAAATAAAACAAACCCTCAATTTTCCAGCGACCCCTGTTGCCAGAACTTGCAGAAAGCAGATGACGTGTTGTCTGCTATTTATTTTTTTCAAAAAAAAGAAATGGGGGTAGATGATAGGTCATTCACCCCTTTAACAAATAATAAAAAAAAAAAACAGGTTGTAGGGGCTATGACTGGGCTAGAAGACCCATGTGCCTAGGCTATTTTTTTAATACCTAGGCCCACACGTGTGCTCTTTTTTTTTTTTTTCCCTATTGGTTTATAAAAAACAATGATAAAACAAATTATTGAATCCAATTGAGTTAAGAAACCTGAAATATATATATATAGCATTGTTCCCGTGAAGAGTGCTCTATCTCACACCCCCAGTGAAATCAGCATCTATTTTTTTTTTCTTAAATGTAATTTAAATGAAATATAATAGGGGTGTCCAGACATCCATGTCATAAAAGGGACCATTATGATATATAGAAATCATATTCATACAGGTTATTCCACGTAAACGCAAAGTAGTAGCACGGGGGCTGATCACTAAAAGACCAAATCTGCTTCCATTGAACAACCAAGAACTCATGAATGAAAATGGCCAAAAGAGTTCATCTATGGTTCAAACTAAACAAATAAAGGAAAAAGGTGAGGTGAGGTGAGGTGAGTTTCATTCATTTTGGATGGCAATGATGTAATCAAAAGAACCCAAGCAGCAGGACATTTGTAATTAAATTTCAGATTATGTGATTGCCTACTTCTTCCTATAATAAAAACTAAGATTGTTCAGTAATTGACCATTTTGATGAATACTCCAAGGTCAATTATTTAATGCACAAATTCAAACTCCTGAGGTTCTAATCAGATTAGCATGGTCTAGAATCCATGTAACAAATACCTGAGGTTCTAATCATGATAGCATTTCAAGTATGGGGTCCATATATTGATTCAGGGTTTACAGTGCAAACAATAGACAAATTTCATAAGAGAGAAAAGAACTTACTGTTTTAAGAAATGCAGCTGTGCTTTTCCCCGGTCGTACTAGTGGAATTGATGCACCTTGGCGCTTCAGTTGTTCACTCACATCATCAGGGTCTAATTGAAGGAAGGTATAGTAATAGTTGAAGAAGGCTATTAATAGGATATTGGTGGGGAGATAGAAAGAACCTGCAAATATTTATCCAGTTAGCTCAAACTATATTAATCTGTGTTATGCTGACAGAAAACAGAATCCACGAGACGAAAGTTTATTGATGGCACATTCTTTTCTTCTATCTCTTTTCTTGTATTTCATGTCATTACTATCAATAGTTTGGTTCCCTAGGTTATATACAACACTACAACTCTAAAGTAAAATATGGGGCTGGAAAATAGCCACCCATCCCACCCTACCATAAGGGTAACCCTGAATCGGATAACTCAATTACCATACTAAAACAGAAAGGAAGACAGAGTACAGCATCCTATTGTAAACATTGAATTTGTTTGGAGTAAGTAGAGTTGATGCTAAGCATTCAAAAGTATTTGAGCAATTTATGCAACATGACAAGGCCCTCAAATGAGAATAGAGAAAATTAGCTCCCATAACCTTGGTAAGATGATGAAACTTTTAAGCAACTAGGTTTATAATCAATAATTTTGTTAGCACCAACAAACTGTTTCCAATCAACTAACATCGTTTCATGTTTCATCAAACACAACCAACCAAAATAGTAAAATACTCACCCCCTGGGTTCAAAGTCAATGCAGCTTTCTTCAGTGCAGATATCCCAGTGAACCGTGCTAGGGTGCCAGGCAGAGCCAATGATGATGTAGAAAATATAATTGGCATCACCCCAGAACTATTTACCTGCATAATGAAAGCATCATATAAATATAAAGACCAATTGAACCTGAATGGAAAAACATACAACCACAGGAAGCCATCTCATCACAACTCAATAAAAGGAAGGTGCACATGCTAGACTACATAGCATAGTATGTGCATTGCATGACAAGCTTTTTACAATACAGGATTCTGTATTACAGCATATGCAGTTGTAATATGCTCAAGCTCATAGCTTAAGGTGGTGAAGATCCTGCATAAATGTCACACAACCAAAATATTTGGAAGACAAATTATCAGACTTAACTTCTGAATGTCAAAGGTAGTCTTATTGTGGTTATAGATTAACAAACTATCATCAAACATTATTTAATAATCTTGATGTCTCTAACTGTTAGGGAGTTGAAAAATAAGAGGTCTGTAAGTCGAACTAATGATGCTGAAGTAACAACAAGATCTTTCTGTTATCCCCCTTTTCTAGAGAGCTAAAACTAATCTGATAGGAAGAGGCTCAAGGTAACCCCAATTTTTCAAATGACATAAAACTTTCCATTGTTAATTTTTGGGGGCAAATAAGAAACATATATGATGCTATTTTTTTTCTTCTTGATGGAAGAAGAGAATTTTACCAAGAAAGATAACAGATATAGAATCAATATGAAAAATAAGACATTCTCCTGCAAAAACGGGAAATCAAATGAGATTTAACTTGATTGTTGCTGAAAGAGATCCCTAGTGCATGAATTCAACATTGATTGCCTCTCTTTATAAAAGCAAGTGGGTAACCCACTAAATTTGTGCTTCCAAAGATCATGTCTCCACATAAGGATAACTCAAACAAATTGTATTCCTCCTTTCCAAAATAAAGCCAGTCTTTTGACCCTTGATCCTCCCAAAGAAAGAGGCATGTCATTTCCCCCCATCTTCTATGGACAAATTTTGCTGTTCAGGAAAAAAGCCAATCTTTTGGCCCTTTGATCCTCCCATAGAAAGAGGCATGACATTTGCCCTCATCTTCTATGGACAAATTTTGCTGTTCAAGTTGAAGAGGTATTTTATGTATAAATGCTCTCATGTACAGGTATCAAGCTGCTCTTACTTTTATGATAATTGAAGTTCTATAAGTTTTGGAATTGACAGAAGGAATCCATTTGGGGCACTCTGTTATCAAGATGATCTTCGTGTATGACAAAACCCATGCAGTTGATACACTTGATAGGCAAAATATCGTATCTAAACCAGGTCAATGGCTACAGCCAGTCATAGATACATGTACATTGGCATAGTTATAACATTGAAACTTGGAGAATTTTTTCTTAATTTTGTGTAAGTGTGAGAAATGACTAGTTAATTACTCCTAGGTGAAAATAAAGGTACATATCAATAAATTGACCAACAAGCATTCTGAATAATTAGCAACGAATTAAATCAAAGCTTTCAAACTCAAGAAATTAAAAAAAAAAATCATGATACATGAAGTATGGAATACAGACCTTAAAGGGTAGATAAGCAGATTTTTGAAGCCCGCCGCTGCTGCTGGTGTACCTTGAGGCATAGTTGAGTGGAATCTTTCTCTCTGCCTCCTGAAATCCTTTGTCCTGGTATTCATTAACATTTTGTTTCTTCCACAAACTCAAGTTTTATTTCAAAAATAGTTAACAATTACCTGGACATACACAATGCCGAGAACTAATAGGAAGAACGAGAAGATAATGGTGCCGAGTCCAACATAATTACCATCCTGAATTGCCTGAGCAGCAGTCTGACCAAACGATGCCGGCAAGTAGGAAATAATACTTGTAAATATCAAAAGAGATGTGCCATTTCCAAGTTTTAGATCAGAGATCTGTTCTCCGATGTAAGTTGTGAACACAGAACCAAGTGTCAATAAAGTAACAGATGTTAGAACCCACTGCGTGCTAAAGTCATCAACGAAGGGACGAAGGTAAAGAACCTGGCCAATTGCCTGCAATGGAAATCAAAAATACCTTACATCATACTGTAGAATACATTTTCAGTTATTCTGATGAGAACATCAACTGTTTTGGAGCATGATATTTAATGTTCAACACCATCACAGACTGATATGTTACGCTGCTATATGACAAGTAAATCTAGCGTGCTACTATGTGCAATTCAGACTGAAAATCAGTTTGCACAAAATTGATCCCTTAATTCACAAATTTAACTCTGTGGTTGACAGAAGCACTTTCTATTAAAGGGATTGATAAAAAAAATATTCCAGAACATAAAAGGTGTGTGAATGGTTTTCCTTTTCACATCTTAATAAAAAATATAGCCTGAATATATAAGACAATTAAAAATTTTAGCAACAACAAAACTTTAGTGGGTTATTCAATGAATCTAGGTTCAAGTTTATACATTATTCAGGTGAACATTTAGCTGGTTACCTGTACTATAGCAAACCCAACTGAAGCATAACGAGTATACTGAAGAATTTTCTTTCTTCCTGCTTCACCTTCTCTTTTCTGAAGATCTTGCAACTTGGGATAAATTTGAGCAAGAAGCTGAAACACAATCTGGGCATTGATAAAGGGAACAATTCCAAGTGAAAATATTCCAAGTCTACCAATGCCTCCACCGGAAAATGAATCCAAAGTGCTTAATAAGCTATTCTGATCTAAATTTCCAGCAAACGCCTCCCGATTTACCCCACCAAGGGGTATATATATTCCAAGACGGGATACAACCAGAAACCCCAAAAGCTTGAGAAATTTTCCTGGTAGTGGGCCTTTGAAGAAATCACCAAAATCAATGGAACTGTCCTCAATTGCAGCTGCCAAGAGTCAAAGCATCTACTTAATTGCTAAGAGCTAAGATTATATTTGCAACTTGAATATCATAAGACATTGTGCCAGAAACAGACCTGCAACTCCTCGCTTATCTTTTCTTGTATTTGAAGCACTCTCAAGTATTGGTGATAAGAAGGCTAGAAGACTTTCCCACGCAGCATTTAGACTGGGTGGTCCATCTAAATTAATACCCAAGGGATCAAAACTGGAGCTCTCACAGCTGAGGAGAAATTCAAGTCAGCAAGAAAAATAGATATTACAACAACTGAAAAATAATCAATTACAGGAAATGTTAAGTGGGAAAACTTTGAATGGGATGATTTCAAAATGAAAACACACCTACTAAAACCTCGACTCCTTAGAACTTATTGAATTGAAAAGTTCAATGCCCTTAAAACTTGACAGAAAAAGTTGAATTTGCTAAGAGTACTTTTTGCCTGATTTCAAAGATCGATGACAGAAACTAGTAGCTGCATCACCTTAGCTTTAGTTTAAGGCATGCAATGAGCGGTTTTTCAAACAGCACAAGTATGCTACTTAATTTAGAAGTAGTAAAACGGGGATTATGGAATTAAGCATGAAAATCAGGCAGAACATATTCAATCATAACAGGGGATGGTACCAAGCCAGTTACAGGGAATTATTTTGAGTTTGAAGTACCAAAATAGAAGAAAGTTTGAGAGCAAATAAAAAGCATTTATAACTATGAATATGAGATGTCAAAATAATTAGATTCAATAAAAAAAAAAAAAATAGACCTTATGTAGTTAGTTAACTTTCCCAGATACAATTAGCAAGATCCAAATCATGAAAGAGGCATCACTCATAACCAGCTAGAAGAAGGTTATGTATCTTGAAAAATCAAAAGAATTGAGGAAAACTAGAAAAGATTTCACCAAGTAGATGATCTGAAACAGATAGGAACTTAGTTTAAGATGAATCAATTCCTTGCATAGAAGAAGATTATGTAGAAGATGGAACCCCATGATGAGGGCATACAAAATATAGAGCAAAATAGACAAGAACAAGTGCATCAAGCTAAATTTTCCTTAGATCAGAATTTGAAACTCACCTTTATCAATCGTTTTCTTTCTTTCTTCATTAACCCTGTTTAGCATAGGAAGCTTTAGGGGGGGGGGGGGCTTTTAGTCTACCTTTCCATCCAACCAGCTTAACTCGCAAGCTTAGCTAATTCACACATATGGAATACCTTGCAATGAAGCTGCTTATTAATTTTGTGGCACCTAAAGTCTAGATTAATTGGGAAAAGCATTTGGCACTTTGATATGATTCCAAGGCTACAAAAAACTAGGGGATCAATGGTCTAACAATGCTAATACTTTGAACATTTCATTATGAAGTCTTGGCAGATAAAACTAGCTTCTCACAAATCAACATCGCACACCAAGTTGAACTGGCACATTGGTTTAGAACAACTTCTAGTTGCTTGTGCCTAAACCTCTCAGAAAGTATCTTCTTCATACAACTATACCAATCGTCGATTCACTTCCAAGCTTCAATTTAATCGAACACATGCACCTTGTTTTACAATTTGAGTTCTTTTGGTTTCCACCCACAACCCCTAGTCCAAAAACGAACATTTTTTATTTCCTTTGTGTCTCCTAAATGCCCATTTGATCCACACACAACAGGAGAATCATAACGCAATCAGAAAGACTACCACCAATATGCTCAATAAACCAAGAAAAACACTTTCGAATTATTATTCTTCTAGCCAAACAATGCATGAGACAAACAAATTAACCTGAACAGACACCCAAATACAAATAAAACCCATTTTGGATGAAGTCATGGAAATCAAAATTTAATGAATGAAAAGACAAGATAATAAGAGAATAAAAAAAATAAAAACACAAACGGGGTGTCCCATAAAAAAAAATATAAAAGAAGTACCTGTTGGAGTTAAGGGTAGAGTTCCATGACTTGGCATTGGGTTTTGGCTGGACAGAGAAGCTGGCTCTGCAAACTGAGGTTTTGAGTCTTTGAGAGAATCTTGTGGAATTGAGACGGGAAAGGTTGAAGCTAATGGGCGAGCAAGGACATGCTTCTCTCACAGTTAACAACATTATCTTCTCTTACAAACCACTAATAGTTAGTACAAGTTTTCTAGTTCTCCACAATTAGAACAAGACTAGCTAGTTGGTCGGATAGACATTATGAAAATCTATCCCATCTCCTGGATTTTATCCCACCAAGCTACAACATAATCACATAATCTTGTAGCTACCAACTTCACTTTTCTATTTTCAGGAACTCTTTGTAGTCAAAGATTTTCTCAACAACACTAAGCCAATCAAGAAATTCTCCAGGTTGAAGACGACCAAGAAATTCCGGTATTTCAATTTTTATACCGTCTGAAGATCAAAAAAGCCTTTCAATCAATCTGCCCTCTTCAGCTTGACAACTGATTCATAGCCACTAAAATAGCAACAATTAAGAAAAACTGATTCTGTTAAAGAAATGATTCTGCTTCTTGAGTCATGCTTGATCAACAATTCTCCTGCAAACTCTCAATTTCTACCTCAAATACTCAAACATGAGCTTAGGAAGTGCTTTTGTTAGGATGTTTGCACTTTGTTCCTCAGTTTTGCAGTAAAACAACTTCACTTCTCTTTCTTTTTTAACTTCTCTTAGAAAAAAAAATTTAATCTTTAAATGTTTCGTTTTGCCATGAAACACTAGATTATTAGAGATTGATATTTTAGCTTGGTTGCCAACAAATAGTTGTGTGCTTTCTTGTTGTTTCAGATGCAAATCTACCATAAGTTTCCTAATCTAAAGTGCTTGGTTTGCAGTAGCAGCAGCAACTACATATTCTGCTTCTGCTGTAGATTAAGCTACAATTTCTTGTTTCTTTGAGTACCATAAAAAACACTAGAATCAAAATTGAAACAATAACCTGAGGTGTTTCTCATGTCATCTATGTTTCCTGCCCAATTACTATCAGAATAGCCATGAATATTGAGTTTTTCAACTTGACTGAATCTGATTTCATAATCAATTGTGCCTTTTATGTATCTAATGATTCTTTTTGCTGCTTGAAAATGAGTTTTACTAGCACAATGCATATGCTTGGATAATAGACTTACAACATACATAATATTTGGTCTAGTTGCAGTAAAATACATTAGGCAACCTAATAGGCTTCTATACAGCCTTTCATCCACGTTTTCAGCTCTATCTTCCTTGCAAAACTTCTCATTTTAATTCATTAGAGTTGTAGTAGGCTTGCACTCTTCCATGTTGAATTTCTTGAGAATTTCCTTTGCATATTTATGCTGACATAGGAATATCTTATTTTTTTTAAAATATCTGCATGCCAAAAAAGAATGTCATTCTTCCAAGGTTTATCATTTCAAATACAACTTTCATCTCTTCTTTGAACTTGTCAATTAGCTCTTTGTTGCTTCCTTTGATAAGTAAATCATCAATATATAAAGATACAACAAGTATTTGACCATCAACTTCTTTGATATATAGAGTAGATTCACTTAGACTTCTTTCAAAGCCTAAGTTTTCCAAGTATGCATTAATTCTGCTATACCAAGTTCCTGGAGCTTGCTTTAAGTCATACAAGGCTTTTTTTTATTTGATATACCTTCTTCTCTTGTCTTGCAATAGAAAACCCTTCATGTTGCTTCACAAAAAATTCTTCCTCTAGATATCCATTCAAAAAAGATGACTTGACATCTATTTAATGTAAAGTCCAGCCTTTTGTGCAACAAGTGCCAGTAACATTCTTATTGTATCCATTCTAGCAACTGGAGTGAAAGTTTCAGAAAAATCTACCCCAAACATCCGAGCATATCCCTTGACAACAAGCCTTGCCTTATACTTGTTCACATAACCATCAGAATTCAATTTGGTTCTATAAACCCACTTGACTCCTATAGCTTTTTTGTGTTGAGGTATGTCCACCAATTCTCACATTTGATTCCTTTCAATCATTTTTAGCTCCTCTTTCATTATAGCTATCCATCTTTGATCAATTGCAGATTCTTTATAATATGTAGGTTCAATTGTAGCAACATTGCATCTTTGATAAGTGTTAGAAAGTGTTCTGGTTCCTCTGACATGTTCATCATTTGTATCATTCTTTTGATCCTGAACTTCAAGCTGCTTATCATCCTTCCAATTCCAGCTATCAGACTCGAAAAATTGAACATCCCTGCTGATGATTACTTTATTCCATTAAGTTAAATAGATCCTGTAAGCTTTTGAAATAAAATTGTAGCCCATAAAAATCTAAGCTTCAACTTTCTTGTTCAATTTGTCTTTTTTAATTTGAGAAATATAAGAGAAACACAAATAACCAAATGTCTTAGGATTAAGAAGCTTTGGTTTGTAGCCAAACCAAGCTTCAAATGGAGTCTTTGTTTGTAGGGCTTTTGTTGGTGATCTATTTAACCTTGTCATCTCCATCACTGTCCTGTTTTTTTTTTTCACAGCTTTATTTTTCTGAGGAGAATATGGTGCTAGCTGTTAATTAATGTTCAATGCCTGCATCTTTACAAAACCTGTTAAACCTTTCAACAAGTTGTTCATGTTGATGATTTTGTTGAATATCAAGGCATTTATTTAAACAATAGGAATAAAACTGAATTGAAGAAACTCTCCTTGCATATCTGATTTGAACTAGTCATAGCCACTAAAATAGCAATAATTAAGAAAAAAATGATTCTTTTAAAGAATTGATTTTGCTTCATGAGTCATGCTTGGTCAACAGTTTTCATATCTTCAACCTCGCTTATCTCGAGCTTGATAATGTTCTGTAAAGTAT
>Ga0307510_10009378_pt1 | contig 11659 bp, 11 predicted proteins | sample 12_EM_MG_FD_207224 | JGI IMG/M metagenome (GOLD analysis project Ga0307510, IMG submission 207224) | Populus trichocarpa ectomycorrhiza microbial communities from riparian zone in the Pacific Northwest, United States - 12_EM | ecosystem: Host-associated > Plants > Roots > Unclassified | place... | reverse complement strand
TTGACACCCGTACCGTACCGTCGACGATGTTGGTTTACGGTTTACGGTACGGGTCGTGGTTAATTTCTTACCGTATCACACCCGTAGTATACGGCCGTATGCCGTTACGGTACGGCGCGCAGCCCTACTTCAGACACTCTGAGTGTATGGCTACGCGTTTTTATTTTCACTCCGCGTCTCACCCTTTCTCAAGATGGCCGACTTCTCTCCGTTGCACCAACCAAAACTCTCCCTCTCGTGTCACAATCCAGCACGATTTTTGCACGTCTGTATTGGGCATCTGTGTCCAAATACGGTACTGTTCCTCACCTAGATACGGTACAGTACGCGTATCTATGGTGAACAGTACGTTATATACGGGTGAGGCAGGGCTGAGGCGGTGCACTGCCCCTTCTCCCAACCCACATCCAAAAAAAAAACCCCTCACATTCCCTTGTCGCTATCATTTCCTCATAGCGAACCGATTCCCATATTTATTCTGTCCTGTCTGATATGGGTGAAAAGTTAAGATCCACTCATTTTCGGGCACTTTTCGGATCCACCTTACAGGGGTACGAGAAGATTACGGGCATAACCTTGGCTCAACACCCACTCGCCATACAAATCCAGAATTGCCGTTCCATCAAACCAATCACTTCCCTTCTGCAAGGCCAAATAGGAGCGTCTAGTGATCTCGGGCGAAACGATCGAATCATAAACTCTGTCAAGAGTACTATATCATTCCTTTCTACCCTCTCCTCAACCACTGCCCTTGACTGGGCTATCGATCTAGTACGTCTGAAGCAGTTGATGGTGCGTTCCACATCTCTGACGGTTTTTTCAAGACATTCTCACCTGAAAGTGCAATACACGCTGGTATCGCTATCCTATTTATTGTATGTGGTTTTCTTTACGTCATATGTGCCTATCCTTATAACAACCATGCGTATCAGGCGGCCAAGAGCATAGGAGCCAGTGACGATGCAGCCGTTGACGTCCTTGAGTCGGTCGAACGCTTTCTTAGACACATCGATATATACGCCCAGGTTCCCTATTCGCCCGCCTTAGACGAGATGGTGGTCAAGATTGTGCTGGAGTTGCTCACCACACTCGCGCTGGCAACCAAACAGCTTACGCAGGGGCGAATGAGTGAGTTTGTTCTCGTCGACGTGTAACCTTCCTCAGTGCAATGCAGGGGAATCCGTAAAAAACCGTTTTGGAGAGGAAGAAGTCAAGGCGGTACCACAGAGGTTGGACATAGCCAAACCGGGTGAAGCGCGGACAACTGCAGTGGAGACTCCCAAAGCCGTTCACGCACTCACCCAGAATATGAATGTGGTCACGGAAGGTGAGTGAACTCGTTCAACTTGTCACCCACCGTCTGTTGAGCATCCTTCGATCTAGACGGTAAGCCATCAGCCGATGTCGATGGTGCCCGAGAACTTGGTAGGATGTTTCGTTACCAACAACAAGTTGGTTCTATGTCTAATTGAGTGTCAGAGGTCCTACATGAGGGAGTGAGCGACAAGAGCAAGCGGAAACGTCAGTTATTTCCAATGTTGACATTGCAGACAGGAGGTACTGAGATTGCCTTTCAGGTGACAAGTTGCAGAGCCATATTCGAGAATGGCTCTCTCCCCCTGATCCTCGGAAAAACCACCAGATTGCCTGTGAATCGCACTATGAAGGAACCGCGGTGTGGTTCATTGAAGGCGAGATGTTCTTGGAATGGAAAGCATCTGGACGAAATTCTCTTCTTTGGATACACGGGAAACGTGAGTACCCAGTGCTCACCCTTTCGCAGAGACTCATAGCTTTGTCCTTTCGTAGCCGGCGCAGGCAAGAGCGTGCTTTGGTGCGTTAAACCTTCGATACTTCGTCTTGAGAACTTACAATGTTGGTCAGTTCCACAATCATCGAGGAGATCGAGGCGATGCGCAAATCCGGGCTCGCATCGCTCGCATTCTACTACTACGACTTCAGGGACGATCAAAAGAAGGACCTCCGCGGACTCCTCTCATCAGTGATATTCCAGCTCTGCGATCAGTCCGACTTCTACTACAATATTCTTTCCACTTTCTATTCAACGCATGGCAATGGTGCACAAAATCCTAGCGACGATGAACTTTCCCAGTGTTTGAAGGAATTGCTGGAACTCCCAGGACAAGTTCCGGTTTATTTGGTTGTAGATGCCTTGGATGAATGTCAAAGCACACCCGTTCCGTTTTCCGCACGCGAGAAAGTTCTAATGCTCGTGGAGGACCTTGTCAATTCAAGGTTCCCGAACCTGCATGTATGCGTCACTAGTCGCCCAGAGTTAGACATCAAAGTGGTCGTCCAACCCTTAACCTTTCGCTCCGTTTCCATACATGACGAGATCGGGCAATTGGAGGACATCGAGAACTATATCAAGAAGACCGTGAACACGAATAGAAGATGGAAGGCGGAGGACAAGCAACTTGTCATAGATGCCCTGACAGATAGAGCCGACGGGATGTAAGGCATCAGTACCATGTCTCATCACGGTACTCACTCACAGCCCCACTCTAGGTTCCGGTGGGCGTATTGCCAGCTCGAGTACCTCAGTGACTGTATCCCGGGGCGTATCCGGCATGCTCTGGACGAGTTACCTGCGACACTCGATGGGACATACGAACGCACGTTGCGGGGAATCCAAGGGACAGACTGGGAATTTGCGCGACGGCTTTTCCAATGCGTCACGGTGGCTTCCCGTCCACTTCGTGCCAAGGAGCTAGCAGAGTTTCTAGCATTTGATTTCAAGGCGGCACCGATTCCGAAATTCCGCGAGGATTGGCGCCTGGAAGATCCGTTAAGGGCCGTGCTGTCTACATGCTCCACACTGCTTGTCCTTGTCAATGTCAATGACTCTCCAGTCATACAATTCTCGCACTTCTCGGTCCAGGAGTTCTTGACGTCCACCCGCTTTGCCGAGAAATGTGATACTATTTCGTGCCGTTACCATATTTCGATGGCACCCGCCCATACGCTCGTCGCCCAAGCATGTCTGGGTATGTTACTGCACCTGGATGGGAGTATCACAAAAAGCGTCCTGAAGAAATTTCCCCTTGCCGAATATGCAGCCCAGTACTGGATTGAGCATGCCCGTTTTGAAGGTGTCTCAGAAACTGCAGAAGAAGGCATGAAACATCTGTTTGACCGAAGCAAGCGACATTTCGCAGTTTGGGTCTGGATATTCGATCCAAGGATGCCCTTGACGCGATACAACCGACCCGAAAAGCCATTTCCACCCCGCGGAAGCCCCTTACATTATGCCGTTTTCTGTGGCTTACTCTCCATTGTAGAGTTCTTGGTCATTACGAACCCCAAAGACGTGCATTCTCGAGACCGTGATCATAAAATCACACCGTTGCATCTGGCGTCAGAATCGGGACATTTAGACCTTGCGCGTTTGCTCATCAAACACGGCGCCGATCCAATAGCCATGGACAAAAGCGGGTTGACTCCGTTACATGTGGCGGTGTACAAGGGAAGATGGGATCTCGCACGCTTGCTTGTTGAGTACGGCTCCAGGCTGGCACCCAAAGATGAAAACTTGCCGACCCTGTTGCATCGGGCGGTGGACAGGGGAAGCTTGGGCCTCGCACGCTTGCTCCTCGAGCATGGAGCAAACGTGGCAGCAGAGAATGTGAACAGCTCGACTCCGTTGCGTTACGCGGTGGTTTCTGGAAGAGAGGATCTCGCACGCTTACTCCTCGAGTATGGTGCCGATGCGACAGCCAGGAAGGGCAGGGAGACTCTGTTGTATTGGGCGGTGCAAAATGGAAGAGAGAATCTCGCACGCTTGCTCCTCGAGCATGGGGCAGACATCACAGTCGGGCCAATGGGCGGGGTAACTATGTTATACCAGGCAGTGGAGGATGGAAGAGAGGCTTTTGTTCGCTTGTTCCTCGAGCATGGCGCCGACGTGACAGCCAAGAATAAGGATGGATCGACTCTGTTGCATTGTGCAGTGGAGAACGGAAGAGAGGATCTCGTGCGCTTACTCCTCGGGCATGGCGCGGACATCACAGCCGAGCCCTTGAGCGGGGCATCTCTGTTGCACCAGGCGGTGCAGGACGGAAGAGAGGATATCGCACGCTTGCTCCTCGAGAATGGTGCCGATGCCACAGATGAGACAGCCAAGATTCTGGGCAAATTGACTCTACTGAATTGTGCTGTCAAGAATGGGAGAGAGGATCTCGCATGCGTGCTCCTCGAGCATGGCGCCGACGTCACAACCAAGTACAAGGACGAGCCGACCCCGTTGCATTGGGCGATAGAGATAGGAAGAGAGGATCTCGCACGCCTACTACTCGAGCATGGCGCCGATGCGACAGCCAAGAACCCGAACGGATCGACTCTGATGCATTATGCTATCAAGAATGGGAGAGACGATCTCGCACGCTTACTCCTAGAGCATGGTGCGGACATCACTGCCGAGCACATGAACGGGTCAACTCTGTTGTATCAGGTGGTGCAGGACGGAAGAGTGGGTACCGCACGCTTGCTCCTCGAGAATGGTGTCGATGCGACGATAGCCAAGAACAAGGACGGGTTCACACCGTTGCAATGGACAGTGGCGAATGGAAGGGAGGATCTTGCACACCTACTCATCGAGCATGGCGCCGACGTCACAACCAAGTACAAGGACGGGTCGACGCCGTTGCATTGCACGATAGAGATGGGAAGAGAGGATCTCGCACGCCTACTCCTCGAGCATGGCGCCGATGCGACGGCCAAGAACCAGAACGGATTGACTCTGGTGCATTATGCTATCCAGAATGGGAGAGACGATCTCGCACGCCTACTGCTCGAGCATGGCGCCGCCATGACGGCCAATGACAAGATGAGGTTGACACTGTTGCATTGGCGTAAGGCAAGCCTTACAGCCCTGCGTGAATGGCCACAATGGAGTGCACGTCAACATCACAAGTCTTCCTGACATTCGTGCTGTCTCATAGCCCCTTGTTCCTTGGTCTCTTTTCCTTCCCGTGCATCCACTTTCCCTCTCCCTTCCCTTCCTCGTACTCCTTTCACTGCCCTTTATTTACTACTTACCACCTCAGCTAAGGCACTTATAGGTACTGGCATTATATAAACCTTGAGCTCGTAGGCATAACCAACAATTCAAGGTTTTTGTCTTTTGTTCAGAGTCTTTCATCTGTGTGACTGTGTCTTTGTTCCTTCTTCCCCCCCTTACTTTCCCCCCTTCTCTGTCTACCTTGGGCATTGGGCAGTGGAGCAGGAGAGAGAATATCACACACTTGCGTATCAAGCATGACACCTCATGCCACCAATGTGCACTCTGCTGCATCAGATATTGCTCTTTAAAAGTGGGGCAGCAGAGTATAACGTCATCATGGCAGCCCCATACTATGGTATAGATCTGACAGCCCATAATATAGCATTTGTAGGACAATAATGTTCTATTGTATGGTTTACTGTTGCTGTTAAGTGATACTAGCTGTAATAGGCATGCGGCATCCATGCCTCCGGAGGGAAGGGAGGGGCGAGGAAGCCGGAGTACGCATACCATCCCAGCTCGCGTGCCGAGGGGTTATCGCTAAGCGAGATCGTGTTGCCCTTCCATGCGGCTTCGATTGCTGGGATGGAGGGTTCCAGCGGGTAGAGGGAATGTTGGAGGGGGACTTTGAGGGGGCCAGGGGCGACAAGCCTGAAGATCTCGAGGTCACGTTTCCTGGAATTTTTTGCATTTTTGCATCGGTCCCGGCATCAAATGGACTGTTGGTGTACTCAGAGATTATGAAGCAGGATGCCGGACGATGTGGCGTAGGCGGGTGAGGCAGGGCGTGTCGGTAAGTAAGACAAGGGAATGAGGGTGCGATCGCGGTCACGAGATATTAGGGTCTTGCATTATTAGTTGCATTATCAACTTTCGTGCTGAATTTCGATTAATGTACTAAATAAATGGTCAACGTGGTCAACTTTGAAACTTGAAAATAAAATAATGGGTTCCCTTTGTCTCTGTTGTGGCCTGTTGGCTTGGTGTCTGCCCATCAACGAGAACCTCGTGCTCATCGTCGTGTTGTTTATGTTCATGCCTGGCCTCCCACTCCGTCGTCGACTGCTCGATGAATTGGACGATGATGACCGTTCTTTCAAACGTGCCCGACTTGCCAAATACCTGCAAGACGTGTCCACCGAGCCCTTCATCGCACCAGCCAGTATCGCACCAGCCAGTATCGCACCAGCCAGTGACAGCAAGTCCGATGATTCTGACCTCTCCTCGATATCAAGCCTCAGCAGCATCAGTTCAATATCTTCTCTTTGCTTAGATGACATCGAGGAGATGTACACCATAGCAACGCAGGTCCACGATGAATCACGCCAAGAAATCATCACGGTCCTCGAGGAAATACGCCAAGAACTCCTCACGGTCCTCCACGAGAATCCTGCCCTCCTGAAGGCATCGCAAATCCACCTCCTTGAACACTGGCCTAGCGATGCCTTACGCTGTAGCCTCGGAACAGAGCAAATTCAACCACGCGATGCTGTCCGCGCGCCTGCAAGCCCGACTGCCTCACCCGACTCCGATGCCCCAGACAGCGAGCGCGCATCCATGCCGCACAAGTAAACATCGCCATCTTTCCATTCTTCATGTTATCCCTCTCTCTTGTTATCCCACCCTCATTACCAGGATAATATCCTTTCCTAGTTTCGATTGTAAGTAGCTACAAAACTATATTAACCCGCGCGCAGCACTGGAAGCAGGAGGCACACCAATTGTCTCACCGGGCAGGGCCACAAGTGCCACCTGTTCTGTGTTCGCATTTCCCCCCGTTTTCGTCTCGTTTTCATTTTCCTATCATTCAGCACCATTCAGCATCGTCAAGCGGCTCACTCGGAGCCATTCCATCTCACGACACACACACACACACACACACTCTCTCTCTCTCTCTCTCGCACCAGGGCTCACGTGGAGACAACACCTCTCTCACCCTTTTTCTTCCCCCTTGCGCCTCTGCTCCCCCTTCAGGATCGCGGACACGTATCGGACACGGCGGAGGAGATGATTGGTGTCACCAATATGTCATACACTATTTTTGTTTTCCTTATACTCTCGTCTTTATGCTACCTTCCCTCAGTAGACATTACATCTCTCAACTTGGATCCTCGACCTTGACGGGTGGCAGAGATCCTAGTTGCATTTCCAAGAGAGGGGATGAAGAAAAGTGGCAATTTTGATGGGTTTCCTATAGTAATACAGCCCACCAGAATCTCAGGGTGGATTTATTGTCCTGTCGAAATCGGGCGGGGATTGGCGAACTGAAGACTTGGAAGTGGACGGGAGACCCGTCAGGTGAAGGTGGATCCGAGTCAATACGTTGCCGTTGCCGTTCCCCGCGCGCGTCGCTGAGTCAGATGCATTTCCCCACGCCCGTCTCCAACGTCAACGACAGAGTCTGAACTGCCTCAATTATTATTATAATCAATCCTTCCCTAACTCCCCTCCTTATTATAAGGCCACATTTCTTTCCCTACTTGCGATATGGATGACCAGTCTCGTTTTCGGGCGCTTTTCGAGTCTGCCTTGCAGGCGTACGAGACTAACACGGGCATAACCTTGGCTGAACATCCACTCGCCATCAAAGTCCAGAATTGTTGCTCCGTTGAATTCGTCACTACCCTCCTGCAAGACCAAATACGAGCGTCCAGTGCTTTCGATAGAATCATCAAGTCCATCAAGGGCATCCTTTCAACCCTTTCAACCCTTTCTGCCACCACCGCCTTCGACTGGGCCATTGGCCTGGTACGTCAGGTGGCTGATGGCGTGTTCCACATCTCTGACGGTTTTTGAAGACATTCTCACCTGAAAATGCAATACACGTTGGTTTCGCTATCCTACTTGCAGTATGTGCGCTCCTTTACTTGCTAAATGCGTATCCTTGTGACACCTGTGTACATTAGGCAGCCAAGGGCATAGAATTCGTCGACGTGCTCGAGTCGGTCGAACGCCTTTTTAGACACTTCGATATGTATACCCAGATCCCCCATTCGCCCGCCTTGGACGAAATGGTAGTCAAGATTGTGCTGGAGTTGCTCTCCATCCTCGAGCTGGCGACCAAACGGCTTACGCCAGGACGATTGAGTGAGCCTATTCTAGTTGACTTGTTACCTTGCTCAATGCAATGTAGCGAGGTTTGTAAAGGACGACTATGGAGACGAGGGCGTCAAGGTGGTACCACAGAGTTTGGACCCATCCACATCAGGCGAGTCCCGGACGACTGAAACGGAGACTCCCGAAGCCGTTCACGGACTCGTCCAGAATGTGAATGTGGTCACAGAAGGTGAGCAAACGCGTTCAACTCGTCACCCATTATTTGTTGAACGTCCTTCACCCTAGACGGTAAACCATCGATCGACGGTACCAGTACGTTTTGTTAGCGATAACAACCAATTCTGCCATTACCCACAGGAAGTACTGAGATTGCCTTTCAGGTGACGAGTTGCAGAGCAATATTCGAGATTGGCTCTCTCCCCCTGATCCATGGAAAAATCACCGCATTGCCTGTGAATCGCACCACGAAGGGACCGCGACATGGTTCATCAAAGGCGATATGTTCTCGGAATGGAAAGAACCTGGACGTAATTGCCTTCTGTGGATACACGGGAAACGTAAGCCATCCCCCCCGCCCTCACACTTTCGTGTAGATTGATGATTTGCCACTTTCGTAGCCGGCGCCGGGAAGAGTATAATTTGGTCAGTTAAACTTTCGACACATTCGTCTTGAGAATTGACGGTTCGGCCAGTTCCACCATCATCGAGGAGATCGAGGCGATGCGCAAACCTGGGCTTGCATGTCTCGCATTCTACTACCATGACTTCAGGGATGGCCAAAAGAAGAACTTGCGCGGGCTCCTCTCATCCTTGTTATTCCAGCTTTGCAACCAGTCTGATGCCTACCACGATATCCTTTCCACATTCTATTCAACACATGGTCATGGTAAACAAAGGCCCAGTGATGACGAACTTGCCCTGTGTTTGAAAGAGTTATTGCAACTCTCAGGACGAGCTCCGGTTTATCTGATTGTGGATGCCTTGGACGAATGTCGAAATACATCTACGTCTCCCGCCCGCAGCAAAGTCCTGATGCTCGTGGAAGACCTTGTCAATTCCAAACACCCAAACCTGCGTATCTGCGTCACTAGCCGCCCCGAAGATGACATGAAGGTTAGCCTCCAACCCTTGGCTTTCCATTCCGTTTCTATACATGACGAAATCGGACAACTGGAGGACATCGAGAATTATATCAAGTCGGTCGTTAAAACGAATAGAAAGATGCAAAAATGGAAACTGGAGGACAAGCAACTTGTCATCGACGTCCTGACAAGTCTATCTGACGGGATGTAAGGCACTACATAGTACCTTATTCCACCACAACACTCACTCAAAGCTCCACTGTAGGTTCCGATGGGTGTATTGCCAGCTCGAGTACCTCGGTGGCTGCATCCCAGGGCGTATCAGGCGTGCTCTGGATGAATTATCTGAGACACTCGATGGGACATATGAACGCACGTTGCGGGGGATTAAAAGTACAGACTGGGAAATCGCGCGACGGTTGTTTCAATGTGTCGCGGTGGCTCCCCGCCCACTGCGAGCCCGGGAGCTGGCAGAGTTTCTGGCATTCGATTTCAAGGTGGAACCAATTCCGAAATTCCGCGAAGAGTGGCGCCTGGAAGATTCATTAGAAGCCGTGCTGTCCACATGCTCCACATTGCTTGCCCTTGTCGATGTCGACGATTCCCCAGTCATACAATTCTCGCACTTCTCGGTCAAAGAGTTCCTAACATCTACCCGCTTTGCCAAAAAACGCGACAATATATCGTGCCGTTACCATGTTTCGATGACACCTGCCCATACCCTCGTTGCGCAAGCATGCCTGAGTACTTTACTGCACCTGGATGGAAACGTCACCGAAGATGTCCTAAAGGAATTTCCTCTCACCGAATATGCTGCCGAACACTTGGTCGAGCATGCCCATTTCGAGGGCGTGTCAGAAAATGCAGAGGAAGGGATGAAACAACTGTTTGACCGAAGGAAGCGACACCTCACGGTTTGGTTCTGGATATACGACCCAATGAGGCTAGTAGAGCCCTGGAGGCAAGAGAACCGAACCGACTCGCCGCGGCCAGCCCGTGGAAGCTGCTTGCATTGGGCCACTTTCTTTGGCTTCTACGCCATTGTGAAGTCCTTAGCCATCGAGCACCCTGAAGATATACGTTCTCGGGACTTTGGAGACGAGTCAACACCGTTACATCTGGCATCAAAATGGGGACACGCAGAAGTTGCACGTTTTCTCATCGAACACGGCGCTGACACAATGGCCAAGGACACTCACAAGTGGACTCCGTTGCACCATGCGGTAGCGAAGGAAAATGAGGATATCTCTCGGTTGCTCCTCAACCACGGCGCGAATGTGAAAGCCAGAGACTGGGCCAGGCGGACTCCGTTGCATTTGGCTGTAAGAAATCGAAGAGAGGATATCGCACGCTTACTCCTCAACCATGGCGCGGCCACGACAGCAAAAGACAAAAACGCGTGGTGTCCGTTGCATTACGCATTGTGGCAAGAAAGAGATAGTCCCGAAAGCTTGTCCGTTCCGTACTATGGCCCACCAGGCACGGACGCGACAGTCAAGGCCGAGTGTGGATGGACTCCGTCGGGTTTGGCGGTACAACAGGGCAGGGAGGACATGACTTGCTTGCTTCTGAAGCATGGTGCCAACGCGACAGCCAGGGACAAGGACGGGTGGACTCCGTTGCATTGGGCAACGTGGAATGGAACGGAGGCTCTTGCACGCTTGCTCCTCGAGCACGGCGCGGACGCGACAGCCAAGGACAAGTATGGGTCGACTCTGTTGCATCGGGCGGTGGGGAGTGGAAAAGAAGCTCTTGCACGCGTGCTCCTCGAGCATGGTGCGGACGTGACAGCCACGGATAGGAACGGGTGGACCCCGTTGCGTTGCGCAGTGGAGCAGGGAAGAGAGGATCTCGCACACTTGCTCATCGAGCATGGAGCGGACGTGACAGCCCACGACAACCAGGAGTCAACTTCTTTGCATGTCGAACATGACGCACAGTACAAGCACGGTCGGCTCAGTCATCTCAGGCATCGCCTTCGTGAAGTGTGGTATGAGCCGATCGCTTCCACATTGGGCAGGACGCAAACATGACGGTCCAGCAGATGAAACGTTTCTTCCCGCTTTGGATCCGCAGTATATCACGCAGCAATGTATGTATGCGCAAAGATGCGCGCGAGTTGTGCGTATCGCCGGGTTGGTTATAGTGACGTCAATGAGCATTCAAGCCCAGGCCTGGCATGACACGACGGACTCGGACAGCGTATGGCGCGGTAGTAGAACTGCATGGTCTTATTTTCCTCCTAGAAGGTGGGTTCATATGCATGCTTAGGTTGCGTTCAAAAGTGCTACCAGCTCTTCGCCACTTCCCTTCAGTTCGAGCCGGAGATGTGAGTCGTGAGTGCAAGTCTGATGATGACGATGGCCGTGGGTGTTGCACTACAGTAGTACTGTTGCTGCCTTGGGATATTAGGGTCTTTCAAAGTTCCCATTATTTACGCCATTTTGATGTTCATTATTTATCTCATTATTTTTTCATGGTGCAAATCAGGAGATCG
>Ga0307510_10009376_pt1 | contig 11660 bp, 7 predicted proteins | sample 12_EM_MG_FD_207224 | JGI IMG/M metagenome (GOLD analysis project Ga0307510, IMG submission 207224) | Populus trichocarpa ectomycorrhiza microbial communities from riparian zone in the Pacific Northwest, United States - 12_EM | ecosystem: Host-associated > Plants > Roots > Unclassified | place... | reverse complement strand
CGTAACAAACCTGCTTGATGCTGAGGTTGTTTTCGATCAGCAGTTTGCAGGCATGTCCGACCCGGAGCTCGAGGAGGAAACGGGAATAGGTCTTTCGGGTCCTGGATTTGAAGAAACGGCAGAAGGAGTTGGGGCTGATATTGGCTACGGCCGCTATTTCTTCCAGCTGGATGGCGCGTTTGAAGTGCTGAAGGCTATATTCATAGATAAGATTCACTCTTTCGTGTTCGGCTTCGGGAAGGCGATGTTTAAAGCCGATGGATGCCAGGGGCTGGATCTCGGATTCGTCGGAGATGGCCATCACGTGCAGGGCCTCCATCAGCAGGAGGAGTCTGGGCATGCCTTCGGCTTCCAGCAGCTGTTCGAGCAGGACGGCTACTTTCTTTTTTGCTTCACCCTCTATCTGTATGCCTCTTTTTGCTTTTTCCAATAAAGACTTTAGTGAAATATTCTCGGGGAGGTCGAGGAAGTTCCCGCCCCAGAAATTTTCGCAGAAGTGGGCTACCCGAACGTCGGTGCACTGTTCGTGATCCTCTTCAAAATAGGGATCGTCAAAGCGCCAGTAATGAGGTAGATTGGCTCCCACCAGTACAACATCCCCGGCATTGAACCGCTTCATATTGTCGCCCACGAACTGGGTGCCTCTTCCTTGTTCAAAATGTATCAATTCTACTTCTGTGTGAAAATGCCAGCGGTTATTGATGTACGGTACGAGATCCCGTCTTACGCTAAAAGAATGTCCGGGCTCCCTGGAAACTTTAAGCAATTGAGGTCTCATGATAGTTTGGTTTGAATTTATAATAAATTTTTAGCCTCCGTATCCCGGATTCTGTTTCAGATTGGTATTCAGATCCAGTTCCGATTGCGGTATGGGCATCAGCAGGTGGTTGTTATCGATATTGTATCCCTGGGCGGCCTTGATCTGCTGGTATTTTTTCAGCCGGATCAGGTCCCATTTCCGTTGGCCTTCCACGCCGAGTTCCCAACTCCTCTCGTTCACGAGGGTGTCTACAAAATCCGCGGCGGCGGGGGTATTGGAAAAATTCAGCAGCTGGCCGGTAAGTCCTGCGCGGGTCCGTACCTGGTTGATAGAGGTGAATTTGGCCGGGTTGGTCGGATCGATGTTGTTCATGGCTTCCGACTGCATCAGCAGGACGTCTGCGTAGCGGAGGACGATCCAGTTATTACGGCCGCTGGCGCCGGATGAAACGCCCGGGTCGCGGTATTTGGAGATCCAGTGGGAACCTGAATTGACGGTCCCTACGGAAATTCTCCTGCGGATGGTGTCAGCAGCGCTAAAGGAATTGTAATAGGAATCAAAGGCTATAAAGGAACCATATCCGCCCAGGGCCGTGGGATCGAACATCCGGTTGGTCAGGTTGACGGCATTGGGTGAGGCGCCGAACTCCACGCTGAAAATGACTTCCTGTGCGGCGGCGGCTTTTTGATTGACGTCGAAGATGGTGCCATAATTTTTAACCAGGCTCAGTGCATTGGGAGTGGCCGTAGAATAGGCTATCACCTTGTTACATTCGTCCAGGGCACTTTGATTGTCGCCCGACTGGGCATAGGTGGTAGAGGCTCTTTGCAGGTAGACTCTGGCCAGCATGGCGCTGGCGGCTTCCGAAGAGATATAGCCGAGCTGGGTGACCTGTGCAGTATGAAAACAGTTGGCTTCGGCGTATTGAAGGTCCTGGATCACCTGTGCATACACCGAGTCGGCGGGTGTGCGGGAGGGGAAAAGGTTGTCAGAACCTGCTATAAGCACCAGGGGGACTGCTCCATAACCCCTGACCAGGTCAAAATAAGCCATGCCGCGAAGGAAGCGGGCATTTCCTACGATGTTGTTTCGTTGAGAGACATCCATCTTGATTCCTGGCACATAGGTGATGACGTCGTTGGCGTTCTTGATCAGCTTGTAGCTATTTGTCCACCAGTTGGTGACTTCACCGTTGGTGCCGGTGTAGGTACCCATAAAAATATCTCCTCTGTCGCCGGAGACGGGATTGGGATAAAAGGCGTCTCCCGCTACTTCTGAGATGATGTAAACGGTTCGTTGGTAATAGGTCTGGGCCTGGAGCGGTGAAAAGACGCCGTTCAGGCCCGATGTGGCGTCTGCTGCCGTCTGGTAGAAATTGGAAGGCGTCAGGAAGCTATGTGGGGTCTCCGTCAATGCTTTTTTGCAGGATCCGAAAAATATCCCCGGCAGTGCGGCAGATAAGAGGATCAATATATTTTTCTTCAACATGATAATTTGATTTGTAGGATTAACATTTTTTAGAAACCGAATTTTACACCTGCCAGCCAGGTACGATAGTTGGGATAGGCGTTGTAGTCGGTACCCAGGGACAACGAATGGGAGTTGCTGGTGTCAAAGGAATTTACTTCGGGATCGTATCCGCTGTACTTTGTGAAAGTAACGAGGTTCTGTACCGTAACATAAATGAGGGCGCTCTTAAAGACCTTTGTGATCTTTGGCAGGGGCAGATTGTAGGACAGGGTCGCCGTCTTTATGCGGAGGTAGCTGCCGTTCTCGATCACATCGCTGGTGACACCGGTACTCCTGCGTAGCACGCTGCTGATGCGGGGTAAGGTATTGCTGGTGCCGGGGCCTGTCCAGCTATTTGTGGCGACATAGTCCAGCTTGTTGAAATTGGCAGAACCGTTCTGAATCTCATAGAGATTCTCGTTGAAGATCTTATTTCCGTAAACGCCCTGTACAAAGACATTCAGGCTCCAGGGGCCATAGGTCACGTTATTGCTCATGCCGAAGGTGAATTTAGGCAGGGCATGACCCAGGAGGGCGCGGTCGCTTCCGCTCAATGCGCTGTCTCCGTTGAGATCTTTGTAGATAGGGTCGCCCGGTTTTACGGCCTGTTTGGTACCGCTCTTTAAGATCTGATCGGGTGTCTGCCAGATCCCGTTGAAGACATACCCGTAAAAGGAACCGATGGGCTGGCCGACCAACAGGACCTGAGATTTAGCGGTAGAGGAAGGGAAAAGGCTTCCGCTGAGGTCGCCGACATAGATCACGTTGTTGGTCCCCAGGTCCAATACTTTATTGAAGTTCTGGGAGAAGTTCAGGGTAGTAGTCCAATTGAGCTTTCCCTGCTGGATATTCCGGGAGGTGACGGATAGTTCATATCCCTGGTTCTGCACGGAGCCGACATTCTTCAGGATGCTGACATAACCGGAGGTCTGCGGGATATTCTCGTTCAGGAGCAGGTTGGTTGTTTTTTTGTGATAATAATCGCCGGAGAAAACGATGCGATTGTTCCATAATCCCAGGTCCACGCCGGCGTCGGCGGCGGCTGTAGACTCCCATTTCAGACCGGGGTTGGGTATATTGTTCGGAGAGATGCCTACAACACGGCTGGGGCCTGAACCTAATGAATAGGCGTTGGAACTATACTGGGTCAGGGAATTATAGGAACCGATCTCCTGGTTACCGGTAACGCCATAGCTCAGTCGCAGTTTCAGATCGCTGACCTGCTGGACGTCCTTCATAAATTTTTCGTCGGATACCCGCCATGCGAAGGCGCCTGAAGGGAAGTAACCCCATTTATTGTCGACGCCGAAACGGGAGCTTCCGTCTGCGCGCATGGTAAATGTGAAAAGGTATTTATCGAGTAACTGGTAATTGCCTCTTATAAAATAGGAGGCCAGTACATTATCCGAATAGCTGGAAGTGGGCGCTGTTGCGGTTCCGACACCCAGGTTATCCGCGCCTTCGTTGTTGGTAGAGAGGTTGGTGATGCCGGCACCAAAGGCCTTATTGTACCAGTGCTGGAAAGTAAAGCCGCCTACTACATTGATGTGATGGATATCGTGGAACTGTCTGTCGAAGGTAATGGTGTTCTCGTTCAGCCAATCGTAGTTCTGTGCCGAGCTCTGAGAGGCCGAGCCGCTTGTGGCGGCTGCCACATATAAGGTGGTTGGTACAAATTTCTTTTCTCCGTTGTTCTGGTATTCTACTCCGAAGGTGCTCCGTAGTTTGAGGCCCTTGATGATCTCATACTCGCCAAAGGCGTTGACGAAGGTGCGGAGATTAAATACGCCGTCCTGGGCCTGGTTGGCATAGGCTACGGGGTTACCGATGGGGGAGGCGAGGGGGCCGGGATTGTTCATATATGTATAGGCGCCGGTGCTATCGCGTACGGGAAGGATGGGGTTGAAACGAACGGCGTCCCAGAGCACGCTGGGGGTGGTGCCGCCGCCGCTGGTATTAACCGTAGGCGCGTTCTGATAGCCGTAGGACATCTGTGCGGAAACTCCTGTTCTTACTTTGGGGCTAAGGTCCTGGTCGAGATTGAAGCGGACGGTACCTCTTTTGAAATCCGAGCCGATAATGATCCCGCCCTGGTCATAAAAACCAAAGCTGAGATAGTAACGGGAATCGGTGTGTCCGCCATTAAATGCAACCGAAAAGTTGGATACGGGGGCTGTCCGGAAGACGGCATTCTGCCAGTCGGTGCCGGCGCCAAAGCTGTTGATCTGGGCTGCTGTGTAGGGAAGGGCAACGTTGGTATTACCGTAAAAGTTGTTTTGTGCCTGGAGGGAGTCCATGAAGACGCCATATTGTTTGGCATTCATCATGTGGTATTGCTTTGACACTTTTTGAATACCGGTATAGGCGTCGATCGTGGTCGTATGACCGGTACGGCCTCTTTTTGTCGTGATGATGACGACACCATTGGCGCCGCGGCTACCATAGATGGCTGTGGCGGAGGCGTCTTTCAGGATATCGATGGATTGAATGTCGGAAGGATTGAGGGCGGCGATATCTCCGCCGGCGTATCCATCGACCACATAAAGCGGCTCGCTACTGGAATTGATGGAATTTGTTCCCCGGATACGAATGGAGAAAACCGCGCCGCCCGGCTGCGACTGGTTCTGGGTGACCACTACACCGGCGGCCTGTCCTTCCAGCATTTGTGCGGTACCGATGACGGGGGTTTTCTCCTGGTCTTTCATGGAGACCGAGGCGACTGAACCGGTCAGGTCTTTTTTACGTGCCGTGCCGTAACCGACGACGACGACATCGTTCAAACTTTTTGACGAATTGACGAGGGTGACAATGATACGATCGTTTCTGATGACGTCAGAAGAGACTTCTTTTGTGTCAAACCCTACGGCGGAGATCTCCAGCAGGAAAGAGCCGGTGGATGGAACGGAAAGGTTAAAGGTCCCGTCTCCATTTGCGGCTATCGTGGTCTTCTTTTTTCCAGTTTTGAGGAGGATGGTCGCGCCCGGAACGGGAGCATTATCGGAGGACTGGATTTTTCCGGAGAGCGGTTTGTCCTGCGCCTGCAGGTCTCCGAAGATCAATATCCCCAGCACGAAAAATAAATTTCGCAGAAGCATAATGGCAAGATTTTTTTTATTAAAGGGTTCTTAAGATATAGCAATGTCAAATTGGAGAAAATTGTCTGCATAACAGCTAGTGATACACCTATTTATTTACGGAAACGGTTGCATGAACGGGCGCAGGATGCCTTTTGGGGTTACTACAACGTTTTCGTAAATAAAATAAGAAGACGAGATCGGATTCTGTAATTTGTAGCAGGGTGGACAACAGGTCCGCAAAAATATAACTGCTTGCCATATGAATACGGTCAACCTCAAACAACTGGCCCAGGAGCTTAATTTGTCTGTCTCAACTGTATCCCGGGCCTTACGCGATAGCTGGGAGATCAGCTCTCCTACTAAACAGCGTGTCTTCGATCTGGCCAGGAAGATGAATTTCCAACCCAATCCTTACGCCAGCAGCCTTCGCAAACACAGGAGTCGAACTATTGCCGTCGTCATTCCGGAAGTGGCCAATAACTTTTTTGCCCTGGCCATTAAGGGAATCGAAACGGTTGCCCGGGAAAAGGGCTATCATGTCCTTATCTATCTTACGAATGAAGAGGTAGCTGAGGAAATGGCTATTACTTCCAGTCTGCAAAGCGGACGGGTGGATGGGGTGATCCTTTCGCTTTGCGGAGCGACACAGGATACCCGGCATCTGTTGGAATTGCAGCAGCGGAACATTCCTCTTGTTTTCTTTGACAGGGTTTGCGACAATATTACCGCACCAAAGGTGATGACCAACGATTATGAGAGTGGTTTTGTCGCCACGGAGCATCTGATCAAGGCCGGCTGCCGTAACATTGCGCATCTGACAATATCTATGAGTCTGAGTATCTCGCACAAGCGGCAGGAAGGGTATATCAACAGTCTTCGTCGTTGGGATCTGCCCTGCGATCCGGATATGATCGTACACTGTAGCCGTAATGAAGAGGACAGCTACCGGCTTATAAGGGACCTGTTCCTGTCGGATAAGAGGCCGGATGGTGTATTTGCCTCGGTAGAGAAGCTGGCTGTGCAGGTCTATCATGTGTGCCGGGAATTGGGCTTGCGGATACCGGAGGATGTGAAGGTCATCAGCTTTTCGAACCTGGTAACGGCTTCCCTGCTAAATCCTTCGCTGACGACGATAGCGCAGCCTGCGTATGACATGGGGAAAGAGGCTGCGACGATGTTGTTCCGGCGGCTGGAAAAAAAGTATATCGTCGTGCCTGATGACCAGGTGATGCTGCCTGCGAAGCTGGAAATACGAAACTCGACTATGGCTTGATCTGTCCCTCTTCCTTTAGCAGCGGCCAGTCCTTGTTGTATTGATGGGATGACCGCATATCGGTCTCTATCTGTTTGACGATGTCGGGGTGTTGTGCTGCAATGTTGGATCTTTCGGTTGGATCCTGCTCCAGGTCGTATAATTCCAGGGGCGGATCGGTAATCGTATTTACGTTGAGCCGTACTCCTTTCCACTTACCCCAGCGAACGGCCTGGCTACCTCCTCCTTCGTGAAATTCCCAATATAAATAATCGTGCTGACGAGCTGGTTTTGCTTTGCCCTGCAGGACCGGGACGAAGGACAGTCCGTCGATGCCTGTTGTGGTTTTCGTGCCTGTCAGCTCTTCGAAGCTTGGGAACAGGTCCCAGAAAGCCGCCGGGTAGCTGGTAGATGAGCCGGCTTTGATCCTGCCTTTCCATAGTGCGATGAAGGGGACTCGGATGCCTCCTTCATACAGATCGCGTTTGATACCGCGCAGACCGCCGCTGCTATTGAAGAAGTCGGGGTCGCCGCCATCTTCCCTATGCGGACCGTTGTCGCTGGTGAAGAGTATCAGGGTGTTGTCGGACAGGCCTTGTTCGTGCACCTGCTGAAGAATCTCTCCTACATAATGATCCAGGCGGGTGACCATTGTAGCAAAGTTTGCATGGGGGTGTGGCCCGGCTTCCTGGAATTGGGCCAGGTAGTGTTGATAAATGCTGTCGTGAGGGCCCTGGAGCTGGGCGTGGGGGAGGGTATAGGTTAAGAATAAGAAGAAGGGTTTTGTCTTTTGCTGCCGGAGGAATTGGAGGGCGTGCTGGTGGATGAGGTCGGCGGAATAAGTGGAATCGGTGAGACCGACTTTCTCGTCGTTGTTCCAGAGATGGTCGGGATAATAATTATGTGCGAGGCTTTGGCAGTTGTAGCCGAAGAAATTGGTAAATCCTTTTTTTAGCGGGGTGCCGGTGGAGCCGGGGTAGCCGAGTCCCCACTTGCCGAAGATGCCGGTGGTATAGCCCTGTTGTTGTAGTACGGTGGCGATGGTAAGGCTTGAGTCGGGCAGGGGGAACTGTCCTTCTGGTTTGAAACCCCGGTTGCCGCGGACGGCGGTGTGGCCGGTATGAAGGCCTGTCAGCAGGCTGGCTCTTGAGGGGGCACATACGGAGGTGCCGGCATAGAATTGCGTGAAAACAAGGCCTTGTTGGGCCATGCGGTCGATGTTGGGGGTCTGGATCTTTGTCTGTCCCTGGAAGCCGACGTCGCCATAGCCGAGGTCGTCGGCGAGGATGAAAATGATGTTGGGAGGTCGTTGCTGGGCTATTGTGCTTATTGTGCTGATGCAGAGCGTGATGAGGCAGGATATGATCTTCAAGATGGCAAGTTTACTATAAAAATAAGGGAAACGGTTTAGCTTACTGTCCCGGTCCGTCGGGTGTTTGCCGCTCATCCAAAAGGATTTTGAGATCTCAAAAACGCCTACTATCTTTATGATATCATTTTAGTATCATAATAAATAAACTGCTTTAATATGGAAGCCATTACGTCGGAGAAAATCCTTAAGCCCATCAGCGGCTACCCCATTATCTTCTCCATGCTGGTGTTTGCGGTGTTCTGTGTCGCTATATCTGTTAGTTCGGCGGGTGCTGCCTGGCTTGGTATTGGGGGATTTGTGCTGGTCATATTGGGTAAGGGACTGGTGGTCATCAATCCAAATGCGGGGTGCCTATTACTTTTATTCGGCGACTATCATGGCAGCATCCGGGAGAGCGGATTGTTCTGGGTCAATCCATTCTATAAGCGGATAAATGTCTCTCTGCGTGCCCGCAACTTCGAGAGTGAAAAGGAAAAAGTGAACGATAAGTTAGGCAACCCTGTTATGATCAGCGTTATCCTTGTCTGGAGGGTAAAGGACACGTATAAGGCTTGCTTTGCGGTGGACGACTATACCAACTTTATCCGGATCCAGACGGACTCGGCTGTACGTAAACTGGCAGCAACTTATGCCTATGATCATTTTGAAGACGAGAAGGCGACTATCACGCTGAGCACTGATTTTGGTGAAGTGAACAATACGCTTGAAAGGGAGATCGATGAGCGGCTGGGTCTTGCAGGGATCGAAGTAGTGGAAGCGAGGATCACCCACCTGGCCTATGCGCCGGAGATCGCGCATTCGATGTTGAGGCGTCAGCAGGCTGCTGCGGTTGTTGCGGCCCGGCACAAGATCGTCGAAGGCGCGGTAGGGATGGTGGAGAGCGCATTGAATCTTTTGTCATCCAAGCAGATCATCGATCTGGATGAAGACAAGAAGGCTGCGATGGTCAGCAACCTGATGGTTGTGCTTTGCGGGGACAGGGAATCACAGCCTGTCGTGAATACGGGAACATTAAATCATTGATGAATGGCGGACAAGAAATCTTTTGCATTGCGAATAGATGCTGAAATGATGAAGGCCATCGAGAAATGGGCGGCCGATGAATTTCGCAGTGTCAACGGGCAAATAGAATGGATCCTTCATAATGCACTTAAAGATGTTGGGCGGTTAAAAGAAAAAACTACTAAGGAAGAAGGCAAAGAACCCCAGTGACAAGACCCTGGGGTTTCTCTTATTGTATTAAGGCAATAAAATTCCGAGCTTGCGTTCTATGTGTACCTATATTCGTAACGTACACGCGCATTTTTTGAATTCGAACCCTTAAACAGTAGAATGAAAAACCATCGTCGTGTACTCCAATATCCGTCTGTACGGATAAGAAAACTATTTCTTCTCATTATTACCCTTGCATGTATCTGCCGTACTAAGGATGCCAATGCCCAGATCAATGCCTATGCAAGAGTTACGGCTATTTCCGGGACTAATCTTACTCTTTCAAGTATAAACCAGACCTATCATACTTTCGCAGCGGGTGAGCAGGTGCTGGTCATCCAGATGAAGGATGCGGTCATCGGAGCGAATACGTCGAACAATTCCTCCTTTGGTACCATTTCGGCTATTGCCAGTGCGGGATTTTTTGAGATGGCGACGATCAATACGATCTCCGGTACGGCGATGAAGCTGAATGCGAATCTTACAAAAACCTATAATACCGGTACCGGTGGCAGTGTGCAGGTGGTGAGCTTTAATTCACTAAGTTCCGGTAACTATACTTTGACCAGCGCTGTGACGGCTATTCCCTGGGATGGAAATGTCGGTGGTGTTTTAGCCTTCCAGGTTGGGGGGACGCTGACGCTGTCCAATTCTGTCAGTGCCAATGGGCTTGGACTCCGGGGGGGCGGTGCTTCTTCGGATTATGAATCGAGCTGTGAGCCTACCGTATATGACAACACGTCTTCCAACTTTGCCTATAAAGGAGAGGGTATCGATGGGTCAGCGACCGTCACCTATACAACGCATACTGGTCGTGGACCGCTGATAAGTGGTGGTGGTGGTGGCAGTGATGACAATGGCGGTGGCGGCGGTGGCAGCAACTATACTTCGGGCGGGCAGGGTGGACAAGGGTGGACCTGTACGACTACCAATGCTTCGGGTGGACTGGGTGGTGTGGCACTGGGAAGTTATGTCTCTGCGGGCCGGGTCTTTATGGGTGGTGGCGGTGGTGGTGGTCAGCAAAACAATGACGTTGGTTCGGCCGGTACGGCTGGCGGCGGGATCATCTTTATCCGGGCTCATGTATTGACCTCCTCCTGCACGGGGTCGGTCAGTATCAGCGCTTCGGGTCTTTCTGCTATCAATAGCGGCAATGATGGTGCGGGTGGTGCCGGCGCGGGCGGCAGCGTTGTATTATCTGTCGACAATTTTTCTGTTCCATCTTCCTGTCCTTTGAATATCGCGGCCAGTGGTGGCAATGGTGGAAGTGTTACTGACCCCAATGCCCATGGTGGCGGTGGTGGTGGCGGGCAGGGTGCTGTCATCTTCTCGGTGGCTCTTCCTACCCTCAATATTACGGCTGCGGCGAATAATGGCACCGGAGGCGTTAACAGCAGCAGTAGTGGCGCCGCGAGTGCGGGTAATGGCGGCGGTACCAATAACAGCGGGATCATGTCGGGCGCTCTCATTGTGTTGCCGGTCAGTGTACTCTCCTTTGGGGCGGTGAAAAGTGGTCAGCAGGATGTGATCAGCTGGACAAGCTCACCTCTTTATCAGCATGTGCAGTTCTTTGTCGAACGTTCGGCAGACGGTGTGTCATTCCTGTCTATCGGTGTTGTGGATGGGACCGTCGATGGCGGGAATAACGGGAATTATGCGTATACCGATGCGATACCCTTACCGGGCAAGAATTTTTATCGTGTCCGATCGGTCGATGTTTCGGGGAATGAAAAATATACGGAGACGGATCTGGTCGACTGGACAAATGCTACTGCGGCTTTTCGGGTCACGCCAAATCCAACGCAGGGGACCTTCACTATACAACTCATGAATACTTCCACCGGGCCTGTCTCGGTGGTGCTGGAGGATCTTTCCGGAACTCCTGTTTATAGCAGTTCAGGTATGGCTAGCGCCGGTAGGGTAGCAGTATCTGTCGGCAAGCCGCTGCCTCCGGGAATTTATCTTATTCATGTTGGCACGAGGACCGGATCGGAGACAGGGAAGGTTTTATTCCGACCTTAGACTTTTTACCCGGGGCTTACTCCGACCTGAGGCTCTTCACCGGATTGGCGAGGGCAGCCCGGATAGCCTGAGAGCTGATCGTCACTAGTGCGATAAGTAATGCTGCGCCTGTCGTCAGGGCAAAGACGGTCCAGCCGATGGTGGTACGGTAGGCGAAGCCTTGCAGCCATTGCTGCATGACGTACCAGCCAAGGGGGGAGCCGATCAGTACGGCTATGGCGACTAGTTTGAGAAAGTCTTTTGATAAGAGACTAACGATGCTGCCTTCGCTGGCTCCGAGAACTTTCCGGATGCCTATCTCCTTGGTGCGTTGTTCGGCGCTGAAGGCGGCCAGTCCGAAGAGGCCGAGGCAGGAAATAAAGATGGCGAACCCGGTGGCATAGGCTACGATGCCGGCAACCTTGTTATCGGCTTCATAATTTTTTTGAAACCGTTCGTCGAGGAAGCTGTATTCAA
>Ga0307510_10009375_pt1 | contig 11661 bp, 10 predicted proteins | sample 12_EM_MG_FD_207224 | JGI IMG/M metagenome (GOLD analysis project Ga0307510, IMG submission 207224) | Populus trichocarpa ectomycorrhiza microbial communities from riparian zone in the Pacific Northwest, United States - 12_EM | ecosystem: Host-associated > Plants > Roots > Unclassified | place... | reverse complement strand
AAATTCACCGTATTCTTTAATAATATCTATAACACGCTGATTTGGTTTCGGATTGATTCCGCTTTGAGTATAATAACCTACTTTTATGGTTTCGCCTTTTACAACACGGCCACTATCAAGCGGAAGTGTTCCGGTAAGAAGATTTAAAAAAGTAGATTTTCCTGTCCCATTTTTACCAATGATTCCGATACGCTCTCCACGTTGAAAATCAAAACTAAAATTATCAAGAATAACGTGGTCTTTAAATTTTTTAGAAATTTTGTGAAGCTCAATAATCTTGCTTCCCATGCGTTCCATATTAATTTCAAGCTCGACTTTATTTTCCTGACGACGACTTTGTGCTTTTTCTTTAATTACGTAAAAATCATCCTGACGCGATTTTGATTTTGTCGTTCTCGCTTTGGGCTGACGGCGCATCCACTCTAATTCTTTTACGAATAAGTTTTTGGCTTTGTCAACACTTGCATTTTCAGAGGTAATTCGCTCTTCTTTTTTCTCTAAATAATAAGAGTAATTTCCTTTATATTGGTATAATTTTCCGTTGTCTAATTCGATGATTTCGTTACAAACGCGTTCTAGAAAGAAACGGTCGTGGGTAACCATAAACAACGTAATATTTTCTTTGGCAAAATAACTTTCAAGCCATTCGATCATTTCAAGATCTAAGTGATTGGTTGGCTCATCCAGAATCAATAAATCCGGACGATTAATCAAAATGATAGCTAATGAAAGACGTTTTTTCTGTCCACCGGAAAGATTTTTTACTTTTAGTTTAAAATCTTCCAGTTTTAATTTGAAAAGAATCTGTTTGTATTGTGTTTCGAAATCCCATGCATTATGCTGATCCATTCCGTCAAAAGCTTTTTGGTAGGCTTCTTCGTCATCTGGATTTTCTAATGCTTTTTCATAAGCTTCAATTACTTTAAGGGTTTCATTGTCTGAAGCGAAAATACTTTCTTCGATAGTCAATTCTTCCTGCAAATTGTTATTTTGCGAAAGAAAAGCCATTCTTATTCCTTTTCTTAAAACTACCTGTCCTGTATCAGGTTCGTCCAAACCATTAATAATACTCATAATGGTTGTTTTTCCGGAACCATTTTTGGCAATAAAAGCAATTTTTTGATCTTTATTGATTCCGAATGAGATGTTGTCAAATAAGGTTCTTTCCCCAAACGACTTCGATATATTTTCTACAGATAGGTAATTCACTTTGTAAATTATGAGTTATAAATTATAAGTTGTGAATATTTTACAAAACACAACTTTTTTGCAAAAGTAAGTTATTATATTGCTATTTGCGAATTATTTATGGAGATAAGAATTCAATAAAGGGCTTAAGTCAAAATAATGAATTTGCTGGGGAACATTTAAAATTGGTTTTCGTGTTAAGGATTCATTGGTTAAATAATAATGTAAACCATCTTTTGTTGCAATCCCTTCAATTTGATGAAATGGAAGTTTAAGATTGATTTTTCGTTTATTTCCTGATAAAAAATCATAATCTTTAAAATCGTATAAAAGATATAAAAAAGATTTTCCTTTTTTTGAATACCCGCAAAGTACAATCAGTTTTTTCGACTCTAAATAAGTAGCGCCTGTTACCAAACCTTCTGTATTGAAGGTTTCTTTTAATTTGGCAATATACTTTCCAGATTGATTTGGTAAAACATAAATACTCGTTTTAGAAGAACTCCATTCTTTAGAAAATAAATAAATGCTATCTTTTGATACAATAAAAGCTTCACAATCAAAATTGGTTGTATTTCCTTTCTGAGGTTTAAAATTGGTTTGGTTTGGATACGAAAATGAAATCGTATCAATAATCGGATTCTCTTCTATAAAAGACTTTTTCTTAATTTTTAGAATCTGTAAATCGGTTCGGTTTCCGTTGTAATTATTTCCAAAATCGCCAATATATAGATGAGTGCTGTCTTGTGAAATTTCTTCCCAATCATGATTCACTGCTTTGTTGAGAATAATTTTTTTTCTAATTTTTCCTAAAGAATCTAATCCATAAATGGTTTTGTCATGATCATCATTATGTGTCCATAATAAATGATCAAAAGCAATTAATCCTGAAGTTTCTTTAATAGAATCACTCAATCTGATAGAATGCTGTGGTTTTATTTTATATACGCTATATAAACAGCTTCCGTCGTTTTGCGTTGCGTTGGGATTGTAATTTTTCGAAAGAGAATCTGTACAGCCAGAAATTTGGCTATAAGTTGAGGAAACGAATAGAAAAAAAAATAAAAAAAATGTTTTCATGATATTCAAAATACAATAAACTAAAATTTTAAAAGTTATGTTTTGAAAGAAAGTTCAATTTGAAAATTTAGATTGACAATATATAAATGTAAATATTTTTTTATAAATCATAATTTTAACAGGATAAATTTCAATTTAATGTAATATCAGATTTTTAAGGTTAAAAAAGATATTATTTAGCTCTTTATTTTTACAAAATTAGTTATCTTTAAATTAAAATAGTCGCTTTTTGGGATTGAAAGTATATGTTATTGATACTGAGATTGGTGTAGTTATATGGAGCCTTATTCGTAGTTTTTTTTGTTAATTTTAAGTTTAATAGTTAAAAATTGTCAATACATTTGCGCAAATTTTATTTTTTTTTCTAATTTTCTAAATGGGAGTTAGAATAGCGAAGCTGTACTTAAATAGTTGTGTTTTACAAAATTTTATAAGAAGAAAAATGTTAAATATTTTTTTTCAAATTATAATTACAAAAACATAAACATTTATGAATGTTAAAGCTGCAATTTGATCGCTATTTTAACGTTACAGTTTAGTACTGGATTAATCTTAAAAAAAACACAAACAAAAAAAAAGTTACCCGATTTATTATTATATAACAAATTTTTAAAAATTGCCCTTATGAAAAAAATATTTTTTGCTTTATTATTGATTACTACAATTTCACAAGCTCAATACAGAATAAGATATGATAAGCTTTTTATGGAAGCTGGAATTGGATTGGGTATACCTTTGTCAAATGTTTCCCCATCTGGTGAAAACAGACCAATAGCAATAGTTCATGGTCAGGGAGCGTTACGTTATATGTTTGACGAAAATGTTGGTGTAATAGGATCCTTAAGTTATGATCAGTTTAGTCATGGAAATCAAAAGAGTGATCAAAAATTGGCTGGTTTAGAGCTTTGCTATAATTTGGGTAATGCTATTGAATTGTCAAGAAATACTGGAGGACAATTTGGATTATTGGTTCATGGTGGAGCAGAACTTGGAGTGATGTCCAGTAAATATAACAATCGTGATAATATAGCTGCTTTGGTAATTGGAGCAAGACCGTATATTGCCATAAACGAAAAAGTTTCTTTTTTTGCAGACTTAACTTATAAATCTACTTTGCAACAAAGTATGTATTATAACGGAGATTTAGCTGGAAGAGAGCTGTCAGGCAGTCAGTTGGGGCTTACTTTTGGTTTTATGGTTGCTTTGGGACAAAATCGTTTCCATGCTGATTCAGCTTATTAATTGAATAAATAAACTATTAATCCAATTTTGATATCTGCGAAGATTGAAGTGGATTATTGAACGATTAAAAAAATATTTTTTTGATTTCTATGTATAATATTAATAATTTATAATACAATTTTAAAAATATTTAGATTTAGTATTCTAAAATAAAAGTTTATGAAAACAGGAATTACATTTAGTGCTTTTGATTTGCTTCATGCTGGGCATATTACGATGTTGGAAGAAGCAAAACGTCAATGTGATTATTTAATTTGCGCATTGCAGACTGATCCAACTTTGGACCGACCTGAAAAAAACAGACCTACTCAAACTGTAGTAGAACGTTATATTCAATTAAAGGGATGTAAATTTGTAGATGAAATCGTTCCCTATGCTACTGAACAGGATTTAGAAGATATTTTACGTTCTTTTAAAATTGATGTACGTATTATTGGTGATGAATACCGTGAGAAAAACTTTACTGGTCGTGAGTACTGTGAATCCAAAGGAATCGAACTGTATTTTAATACAAGGGATCATCGTTTTTCAAGTAGTGGATTAAGAAAAGTTGTAGCTGAAAAAGAAGCATTAAAAGTAATTTAAGTAAAATGAAAAGTAATACGAAAATTTACATTGCAGGACATAACGGAATGGTCGGAAGCGCTATCTGGAGAACACTCGTTAATAAAGGATTTACGAATCTAATAGGTGTCTCAAGCAAAGAATTAGATCTTCGAAATCAACAAGCTGTTCGGGATTTTATGGCTAAGGAAAATCCTGAAGTTATTATTGATGCTGCTGCCCGTGTAGGCGGAATTTTGGCTAACAATGATTATCCATATCAATTTATTATGGAGAATATGCAAATCCAGAATAACCTGATTGATTCGGCTTTGCAAAATAATGTGGAGAAATTTATTTTTCTGGGCAGCTCTTGTATTTATCCCAAATTAGCGCCACAACCTTTGAAGGAAGATTATCTTTTAACCGATACTTTAGAGCCTACAAATGAGTGGTATGCAATTGCCAAAATTACCGGAGTAAAAACATGTCAGGCTATCAGAAATCAATTTGGAAAGGACTATGTGAGTTTGATGCCAACTAATTTGTATGGTACACATGATAATTTTGACTTAAATACATCACATGTTTTGCCGGCAATGATTCGAAAGTTTCATGAAGCCAAAGAAAACAACCACGCACCTGTAACACTTTGGGGAAGCGGAACTCCAATGCGTGAATTTTTATTTGTAGATGATATGGCTCAGGCTGTTGTTTTTGCTTTAGAAAATAAATTACCTGACTATTTGTATAATGTAGGAACAGGTGAAGATTTAACTATTAAACATTTAGCAGAAACCATTCAACAAATTACAGAACATAAAGGAGAAATTATTTGGGATTCTACTAAGCCGGACGGTACTCCAAGGAAATTAATGGATGTTACCAAAATGCATAATTTAGGCTGGAAGCATAAAATTGAACTTCAGGAAGGAATTCGAAAAACATATAATTGGTTTTTAGAAAATAGTGACGCATTCAAGCAAGTAAAGATGTAATTAAAAGATTAAGCAGTTAGAAGTTTAACGGTTTTAACCATTAATCAAATAACTGATTAAGTAGTTAACAAAAAAATATATGGGCACACAAAAAATAGCACTTGTAACAGGAATCACAGGTCAGGACGGATCATATTTAGCGGAATTATTATTAGAAAAAGGATATCAGGTACATGGAGTTAAAAGACGTGCATCTTCTTTTAATACACAACGAATTGATCATATTTATCAGGATCAACACGAGGTACATGTTAATTTTAAGCTGCATTATGGAGATTTGACTGATTCAACTAATATTATTAGAATAATTCAGGAAGTACAGCCTGATGAGATTTATAATTTAGGAGCCATGTCTCATGTAAAGGTATCTTTTGATTCTCCCGAATATGTGGCAAATGTAGATGGATTAGGAACCTTGCGAATTTTAGAAGCGGTAAGAATACTGGGCTTAGAGAAAAAAACAAGAGTTTACCAAGCTTCAACTTCTGAGCTTTATGGAGGTTTGGCAGAAAATAAAAACGAAAAAGGGTTTTATGATGAAAATTCACCATTTTACCCGCGTTCACCGTATGGTGCTGCTAAAATTTATGGTTTTTGGATTACTAAAAATTACAGGGAAGCTTATAACATCTTTGCTTGTAACGGTATTTTGTTTAATCATGAGTCACCAAGACGTGGTGAAACTTTTGTCACACGTAAAATCACTATGGCAACTGCCGCTATTGCAAAAGGAAAGCAAGAATGTCTGTATTTGGGTAATCTAAATTCACAAAGAGATTGGGGTCACGCCAAAGATTATGTCGAAGCAATGTGGAGAATTTTGCAGCAAGACGTAGCAGAAGATTATGTGATAGCAACAGGTGTAACTACTTATATTAGGGATTTCATAATCATGGCTTTTGCAGAAGTTGGAATAGAACTGAATTTCGAAGGTGAAAACGAAGGTGAAGTAGCTAAAATTGCCGTCTGTAATAATCCTTTATATCAATTAGAAAAAGGAAAAGTAGTAGTACGTGTAGACCCTGAATATTACCGCCCTACAGAAGTAGATCTTTTAATCGGGGATCCTACAAAATCTAAAACTAAACTTGGGTGGGAACCTAAATACGATTTGGCGGCTTTGGTAAAAGAGATGGTAGCAAGCGATTTGAAATTGTTTTAAACGTAGTTGAATAACTTTGAATTTTTGAATAGGCGAGGTTAATGTTAAAATTTAATGGTCAATTGTTTATAAAACTTTAAACGATCTGTTAAACAAACCAAACAAATAATCAATTAGCCCAAATTACTTATGAAAGATAAATTTTCCAAACTTAAAGAGCATCCTAAATTTAATAACTGGTTGCAGTGGGGAAAGTTGATAAGTATTACCGGAGGAGCTCAGGTTTTAATTCAGCTTATAGGTTTTGGTTGTAGTATTTTTATCATTAGACATTTTTCAATTACCGAATATGCAATTTATACTCTGGCTAATACGATGTTAGGGGCTATGAATATATTGGCAGATGGAGGTATTGTTTCAGGTGTAATAGCAGAAGGAGGAAAAGTTTGGCAGGATAAATATAAACTCGGAGCCGTTATTACTACGGGAATGAATCTTAGAAAGAAATTTGGTATTGGTAGTATTTTAATTGCAGGTTCAGTATTAGTTTATTTATTGATGCATAATAACGCCAGCTGGTATTATGCTGTTTTAATATTACTATCGTTGATACCTGTTTTTTATGCCAATCTTTCCGATTCTTTACTAGAGGTTGCACCTAAATTACATCAGGATATAAAACCATTACAGAAAAATCAGGTCATGGCAAACCTTGGTCGGTTATTACTAACAATTCCAGCAGTTTTTTTTATTCCTTTTACACCAATTGCAATAATTGCTACTGGTATACCGCGAATAATAGCAAATTTCAAACTTAAAAAAATATCAAATAAGTTTATAATTCCAAATCAAAAAGAAAATATTCAAATTAAAGAGAATATTATTCATATGGTTAAACGTATTTTGCCTGTTGAGGTATACAATATATTTTCAACCAATATAACAGTATGGATTTTATCAATTGCGGGAGCAACAGCTTCTATTGCGCAGGTAGGAGCCTTATTTAGAATAGGTGCAGTTTTAGCATTATTTAATATTGTGTTTAATACTATCATAGTGCCTCGTTATTCAAGATTACAAAATATAAAGAGTGAGCTATTAGATAAAATGATAAAAATTCAATTGCTTTTATTTAGCATTTGTTTTGTTCTTATTTTTTTTACATGGCTTTTTTCTAGTCAAATTATTTGGATTTTGGGAAATAATTATAAAAATCTGGATTCTGAATTGGTTTTTACAGTAATTATTTTTTGTCTTAACATAATCTCTACGATAATTTATACTCTTTGTCGAAGCAGAGGATGGGTGATAAATCCAATTTTGAATATAGGTGTTAATTTATTATCAATCATGTTAGGGGCTTTCTTCTTTGATATTTTAAGTTTAAAAGGCATTTTAATATTTAACATAATGATATCGACTGTCCTAGTAATAATGCATAGCGCATATTCTTATTTTAGATTGTATCAGTTAAAAAATAAAGAGTATTATGAGTGAGACGTCATATGAATTTGATATTCAAAACAGATCTTTGTTTCGTTACTATCTGGGATTGGGAGCAAGAATTAAACGATATTTTTTGTTTAAATATTCACGTTATATTGCGAGAAGAAATGGTGCCAAAATTGGCAATAATGTAAATTTACCTATTTCTTTAGCTAGAAGAGCAAATAAAAATCTTATTGTTGGGAATAATAGCTCTATACAGACAGATTTATTAGATTTAAGAGCAAAAATTATTATTGGAGAGAATGTTATTATAGGCTCTGGTGTTGAAATATTAACATGTAGTCATAATATAGATTCTCATGAGTGGGAGTTTAAAGATTATGGGATAGAAATAGAGGATTTTGTTTGGATAGCAACAAGAGTATTTGTATTGCCTTCTTGTAGAAAGATTAAATATGGTGCAGTCTGTGGTGCTGGAGCTGTAGTAGTTAACAATATAGATGAGATGTCTGTGGTGGGGGGAAATCCTGCGAAGTTTATTAAAGAAAGACAAGAAGTTCACAAAAATTTAGTTGTTTGCTCCCTTTTAGGAGGAGATCTTAGAATGTATATTGAAACAAGAAAATTAAAAAAATAATCATGAGAATAAATGTTGCTTCTTTTGGTGGACGTACACATATGCTTGATACCGCTCGGGAGCTTGAAAGAAATGGGCACGAAGTAAAGTTTTATTCATTTGTGCCAACAAATAGAGCGATGAAATTTGGATTGAAATCAGAATGTAATAAATCATATTTTATACTTGCCCTACCTTTTCTTGCTTTGCAAAAATTGACAAAACGTAGCTTTTGGAGTCAATATATTTTTCAATTTTTTTTTGACTTATACGTTGGCATTGTAATGTCTAAGTGTGATATTTTTATTGGTCAGAGTCCTATGCATATTTTTGCGATTAAATCTGCTAAAAGAAGATTTAAAGCTATTACAATATTAGAGCGTGGATCAAGCCATATATTAATAATGGCAAAGATTTTTCAAGAGATTGAACGAAATAAAAACAAACAATTAATGCCTACATATTTTATCAAGAGGGATTTGAAGGGATATGAACTTGCAGATTATATTTCAATTGCCTCCGACTTTCAAAAAAGAGGGTTTTTAGATTATGGTATTGATTCTTCTAAATTATTGGTTAACATGTATGGAACATCAATATCACAGTTTTATGCTACCTCGTATCCAGTTGATAATGTTTTTGATGTAATAATGGTTGGAAATTGGTGTTATCGTAAAGGTTGTGATTTAATAATTGAAGCTGTAAAAAAAATAAATATAAGTTTTTTGCATATTGGTAGTATTGGGGATTTAGAATTTCCCTTAGAAGATAATTTTTCACACATTGATACTGTTGACCAAAAAAAATTAATAAATTATTATAAAAGAGCAAAAGTTTTCGTATTACCATCAAGAGAGGATGGTTTTGGAATGGTTCTTAGTCAGGCTGTAGCATGTGGTTTACCTATTGTATGTTCAAAAAATACTGGAGGTCCTGATTTAAAGAAACTTTTTGATAATACTGAATGGATAATAGAAATGAATGACTATTCTTCTGATTGTTTGGCTGATTGTTTACTAAACGCTTTAGAACTTTCTGAAAAACAAAAAAAATATAGTGTTCGTGATTATGTAGGTGACAGAATTCATGATTTTACTTGGGACGCATACGGAAAAAGATACCAAAAAAATTTAAACAAAATATTAAAAAATTGACTATAAAAAAAATGAATTATGAACGAGTAAATGGAAGGTATATTAAAATTATCTGGCTTTATTTGTTGTTATTGATTTTTGAAGGAGCGATAAGAAGATGGATATTACCGTCATTATCGACACCATTACTTGTTGTCAGAGATCCTATAGTAATAGGATTAGTTTTAATAGCAATTCAAAGAGGATGGCTACAAAGTTCTGTTGCCATATTGATAATGTTTTTATCAACTATTTCTTTTATAGCGACTTTGCTAGTAGGGCATCAAAACTTATTAACAGACATATATGGCTGGAGAATTTATTTTTTTTATGTTCCTTTTTCTTTTTTAGTTGGTAAGCTGCTCACTATGAGTAATTTATTGAAAATCGGACGTTTCATTTTGTATTTGTCTATACCAATGACACTTCTAATTATTATTCAGTTTTATTCACCTCAATCAGCATGGGTTAATAGGGGTGTAGGTGGTGATTTAGAAGGGGCAGGTTTTAGTGGTGCTTTAGGATATTTTAGACCTCCTGGTACTTTTTCGTTCACAGCTGGTTATGTATGTTATCAATTATTGGTTGGGTGTTTCTTGTTCTATTTTTTACTAATGAATGCATTACTGCCTATAAAGGAAAGAATAGGATCTTTGTATTTAGGAATTTCTGTTTTTTGTTATATAATTACAATTCCTTTCTCTATATCAAGGACGCATTTTTTTCAAACTATAGTATTACTTTTATTTGCCTTTATAGGAGCTTTTTTTAGGGAAAAAAGCCGTACACGCCTTTTGTTAGTTTCTTTTATAATTTTCTTTTTTTTAATAGTATTTTTAAATTTAAATGCGTCAGCAGAAGGTTTGAGTGCATTTACTGATCGGTTTGATTCTGCTAGCCAATCTGAGGGAGGTATTGAGGGTACATTATTAGATAGGTATATTGGTGCAATAGGGAGAGGGTTAGATGATGGCTTTCCATTTTGGGGATATGGTTTAGGATTTGGTACTAATGTAGGTGCAAAATTATTGGGATACGAAAATATGTATTCTAAATTTAATTCTGATCAGGAATGGACTAGGGTTTTTGGAGAATGTGGTTTTCTAATTGGTATTAGTATTATGTTTTTAAGAATGTATTTTTCACTTTGGTTTTTTAGAGTATCATGGTTAGTTTTAAAGATTAAAGGCAATGTATTGCCTTGGATTTTTGCACCTGCAATCTTTATTACTTTTGCCATGGGTCAATTTAATGCTACTTCTAATCTTGGTTTTGCAGTATTAATTACAGGATTTGGTTTAGCTTCTTTAAAAGGGTTTAAGAATAAGGAAATTATATAGATGGAATTATTGAAAAAAGTCCTAGCTCACAATTTTTTTGCTATAGTTTATTTTAATTTTAAAATGTTGCCATTTTCTCAGGCAATTAAACTGCCTTTTGATTTTTATTATAAAATAAGATTTGAAAATTTATCAGGTAAAATTTTTTTAAATAGTGAGAAAATAACCAGGGGAATGGTTAAAATTGGGGGTAGAGGCTCAGAAATGTTTTCACGTACTACAACTATTATAGATTTAAAAGGAATTTTTAAAATAAATGGTGCTCTGGAAATTGGTCATGGATGCTTAATTCGAGTTCAAAAAAAAGGTATTTTGTCTACAGGCAATAATGTACGTATTGGAGCTTTAAGTAAGGTTTTTTGCGAAAATAATATTCTGTTTAAGGATGAAATAGACTTTAGCTGGGAATGTCAAATCTTTGATACTAATTTCCATTACATTAAAAATGTTTTAGATAATTCAATAGATGATAAGGTTGGTTCTGTTGAAATAGGATCTTATAATTGGTTTGGTAACAGAATAACTGTTATGAAAGGAACTAAAACACCTGATTTTTTTATAGTAGCTTCAAATAGTTTATGCAATAAAAGCTATCATAATTTTCCTCAAAACTCAGTAGTTGGTGGTTTCCCCGTAAAACTAATAAGTGAAAATAAAAAAAGAATATTTGAGAATTTAGAAGATACTTCAAAATTTGATAATGAATAAAAGAATTCAATGCAAGATATAGCTGTTTTATTAACTTGTTTCAATAGAAAAGAGAAAACAATAAATTGTTTAAATCAGCTTTATAAGCTTAAAAGCGATTTAGATGTATATTTAGTAGATGACGGTTCGACAGATGGTACAAGTGAAGCAATATTAAGAGAATTTCCACAAGTAAATTTGATTAAAGGATCAGGGAATTTATTTTGGAATAAAGGCATGCGTTTGGCTTGGGAACACGCAGCCAAAAATGATTATGAATATT
>Ga0307510_10009374_pt1 | contig 11661 bp, 6 predicted proteins | sample 12_EM_MG_FD_207224 | JGI IMG/M metagenome (GOLD analysis project Ga0307510, IMG submission 207224) | Populus trichocarpa ectomycorrhiza microbial communities from riparian zone in the Pacific Northwest, United States - 12_EM | ecosystem: Host-associated > Plants > Roots > Unclassified | place... | reverse complement strand
ATTTGATTGTGAGATACTCAATTTTCAACTTTTCTTGAAGATGATGACATAAGAAAATCATGACATTTGCTATATTTTGACTAGATGTTTCATTTCCATCTTTAATGGTGTATCCAAGACCTATGGCATCCAAATGAATTTTGGCATCAAAGAGTACCCAAAAATAAATAATTCTTACCTATAATATCAAGTGTTATAAGTTACTTCATGAAATATTAAAATTGTTAGAAATTTGGTTTAAACGTTATAATAAATATTCGGAAAAATATTGAATAAATTTGTTATGAAATTCAAAAAAATTATGATTCACTTAAATAATTAGAAGGATTAGATAAAAAAAAAAACATACTTCTACTATTTATCCACAAATCAAATATGATTATTTGTTTTAGGATGAAAGTAAGAAGTAATTATGTTGATAACATATTATAAAACTATATATTTGAAACTTGACAATATACTCAATAAAGAGTAAATGGAATAAATAAGAACAATAGAGATCATGGAAACAAAAAGAGAGCATTCTTAATTCATGTAATCTTATAAATATAGTCATACCTCGCCATTATCTCAACAATGCTTTTATTTATAGTCTAATGTACATTAATACTTGTAAAATTCAAATGAATTTGAAGATGATAAATGAACCTGAAAATAAAGAGGTGAAAAATATACATCCATATGTAATATATGATTTCACAACAACTTTTGTAATTTTCCTCTATCAATAATTTTTTTTAACATAATCCTCTTTCTTATCTTATATTTCTTAAAAAAAACCATCATAAGTTTGCCTAATAATTCAAACCTGCTTGTTTTTATTTTAGTGTATGTGGTATTGTGGTAGCTTTCGTTATTGCGGTTCTAAAAAAATAGATTTAAGAAAAATATTTTTAGTAATAGTTTAAAAAAATATATGTTTGGTTAAAACTGTTGTTACATGAACTTTTACATATAAAATAAATGAAAAATAGGTCTCAATGGATGAAAAATAAGTTATTTTAATTTATATAAAATTAAGATTTGAAATATAATTATATGTGGTGTTCAATGAAAAAAAATAAAAAATATTTTACTAACCAAATGATATTTTCTCATTAGCCGGGTGAAAAATAAAAACTATTGTAATATCAAATAGTGTTTATCCATACATGAATTCTTTATTCACCTTGAAACTCAGTTATAAAAATATGATACATATAAATATTGCAGTTTGGTTAATAAATTAACGTGATTTTTTATATAATTAAATTATAGTGTGTTTAGATAATTAAAGTCAACTGAAGCATAAAAAGCTAAAAAAAAAGGGATCAAATATAAAAGAAGTGAAACTTGTGGGACATAATTGAACATTTTCACATCACGTGAACAATGAAAGTGTGAAAAGATTTTTTTAAAAATAATTTTGGTTTTTGATTTATCTATTGTATTTTTAAGAACAACATAAAATTTTTTTTTTTTGTAAATGTGGTTTCTAATTCAATATTGAAGTATAATAACAAATAAGACGTAAATAAGAATAAATAAAGTTCAGCAGCTAAAATAAAAATAGATAAAAATCTAAATTATTCAAAGTTGAAAAATGATAGATAAATATAGTTTTTTATGTTTGTTTTTATGTTTTAAAAATGTTTTTGAAAAAATTTAATTTTTTTTATTTTTTTTATTTCAAATTAATATTTTTTTGTGTTTTCAAATCATTTTGATGTGCTAATGTCAAAAATAATTTTTAAAAAGTAAAAAAATATTATTTTAATATATTTTCGAGTAAAAAACAATCACAATCATACTCCTAAATAATATTTATTTATTTGTACTAATATTAATGAAATTACTATTTTATTCTTAAAAAAAACATCTAATATAATGGATATTTAAGTCTACGCCTTTTACGTTTCTCTTCTTTATGTTCATGTTGACCTAAGAAACTACTCTTTCATTTAATACAGAAACTACGCACAGTTACATTTCTATATATCATAAATGGTAAGGAAATGAAGGTTCAATATTTAAGCGAGCACAAAATGAAGAAGGGAAGGCAAGGTGAGAAAACTCAACGAAAAACATGGAGGGGGTGAAGTTGGTGGAGAAAGTTGTGATTGTACCAGAGATGCCCACAAATCGAAGGCGAATTTTCTTATCAAACTTAGACTTGCCTCTTGTTGCATATCAAGAATCCGTTTCCTTTTATGATCCTCCAGAGAACAAAATCAGCTTCTCTGAATCTTACAATACCCTTTACCGTGCACTCCGTTCTTTGCTAGTGCCTTACGACTTTTTTGCTGGACGGCTTGTGCCAGCTTTGGAAGATAATAGCAGGTTGGAGATTGACTGTAATGGTGCTGGTATTGTTGTTGCTGCAGCTAGAACTGACACCAGATTGAGCCAGCTTGGTGGGCTCTTTGCACCCAAACCAGATTTCAAACAGCTGGTGGCTTTCTTGCGTGAAGAGGGAGAGGATGAAATGGAGTTCAAAGACAAGCCCCTTCTTTATATACAGGTTCAACCACTACCATTACTTGTTAGCTTTTGTTTTTCCTTTCCCTTTTCCATCTTAAACGTCTTACAAAATGGATTTCTAGGAGACATTTTGTTCTGATTTAAAAGCTTAATCTTCTGTTTTGATAGTTGACACAGTTCGGATGTGGAAGTTTAGCACTTGCCTCCCGGTACAATCACTGTGTCTTGGACGGGGCTGCTGCCAGGGATTTTGAGAAAAACTTGGCTGCATTCACTCGAGGTGATGATTTGGTCATAGTTCCAAATCCTGATCGAACAATCTTCAAAGCTAGGAACCCACCAAGAATTAGTCACCCACACCATGAGTACTCCAAACCCAGTGAAACTAGAGACAACTTTTTCTCAGTTGGAGGCAAAAGGTGCAGTAATGTCATGCACTTTAGTACTCCACATAATACGACTCATTTGATCCATATCCCCCCTCAACGCATTGCCAGCCTAAAAATGGCAGCCCTCAAGGATGGGAAATTGAAAAAGTGCACCACTTTTCACGCCATAGCTGCAAAGGTATGGAAGGCAAGGAGCATTGCAACAAAGATTCATGATGAGGTATGTAGCACAATGTTGTTTCCAGTTGACGTGAGAAGAATTGTGGTGCCACCAGTTCAAATTGGATTTGCTGGGAATGCTTTGGTTCCCGGATGTGCACGAGCAAGTGTGAGAGAACTCAAGGACAAAGAGGATTCTTACATTGTAAGGAAAGTGCAAGAAGGGGTAGAAAGATTCGATGATGAGTATGTGAGGTCTGGGATAGATTGGTTAGAGGTCCACAGAGGGACGCCTTGCAATGAGAATAGCTTCTCATTAGTGGCATGGTTTCGGCTGGGGCTAGAGGAAGATGTATTTTCTTGGGGGAAACTTAAATATGCTACTCCAGTTGTGTTAAAACCTGGTTTGGTCTTCCTGTTGCCTGGACTAGAAGGTGATGGAGGCCTTAATATTTGCCTGGACCTGCCTGATGATCAAGTGGACGAGTTCCACAGATTATTGATGGAATAATTACGAAATACATACAGTACTTGGCTAGCAATTTCAAGTTGTAGCTACGCTTGCAGTAGCTTAATTTGTGGTATATCAATAAAAATGATTAGAAGGAGAGCTACGCTGCATTAGACTGTAAGATTAACACACACACACACACACCAATGTCTTGTATATTTTCTTCTCGTTTCGATTATCTCCAAGTTTACAACTTGATTAAGAATCGAGAAAGTAACCTGATGTAACACCTATTATGATATCTTACGGATTGGAGAGAAGTCCAAAGAAAGGATTCGACATTGCAGACTTTATCTCCAGTCCTGCTGAGTTTAGAACAGCCAAGTCAACCTTGTCACGAGGAAGAAACAAGAATTTGTCCTCTTCGATTCTTTCAAACCCACATAGTTCAAGAAACTCAACGCCTCCTCTCAATCTTCCAACCCTACTCTGCCACCATATAAGGGGAAAATTATTAGAAAAATATAAGCAAGGGGTACTCATCATGGTTATAAAACTCGATTCAGCTTAACAAGTCAAACCGGTAACCCGTCAACCCAGAACTTGTCTCAGGCAGGATTTTATTCCCAACCAGATTTGTTTTTACCAAAACATCATAGTTACTGATAGAAAAATAGAGCACTTCATCACACAGTAGTGTTTATAGAACAACATGCAAGTTCAATCATCTACTCTAGAAAGAAAATTTGGATATATTTGAGCTTTCTTTAATGTGAATCTGAAGTTAAAAACATGAAACGCATACGAAGACTACCGAGAGGTACAATGTGAAGTTTTCACAACAGTTAAATGCCTTCACAATCAGTGCTCAATGTGAATATGACATGGGATGCAAAGTTCTTGGTCATGAGCAAGAGGATGTGCTCAAACTGTGTTTGATGCTGTTAGCCGATGGATTATTCAGTATGCCCGGAGTTGCGGTGACAATCCATCCCAATGGTTCAGCCCAAATTAATGGAAAAATTCAATTCTTCTGGAGGATATATATGGTCTCAACATCATCAATCAAGCAAGTGTCTGACCTGGAATAATGGATTACCAATGCGAATTTTCCTGAATTTTTCCTTGTCAGGATTCTGTGCAACATTCCCAACATATACAAGAAGAGTTTGAAAGGCCCTTTTGACTCTGGCATCGTCATCCTACACCACGAAAAAAGAAGTTCAGTCCTGTGAACCAAACACAAAGACCTTGATTAAAATCTAGGATTGGCATCTCTTTTGCCTTTTTACCATGTATGTATACGTTAAAGAACAGAAGTCATTTACCTTGTGACTGCGCTTGAGAGACCGTAAACATTCTCTTAACTGCTCTACTTTTGAGACAGAGGCAACGCTGACATAGTTCTGCAATTTAAATGTTATCATGAGGAGACTATATATGTACCAGATTTTCTTTTAAAACAAGAGGTACAGCGGGACATGTCCGCTCTGTCTCCGTCTCCGTTATCCTTGTGTCTTTTATCTCAAGATAGTAATCAAATGCCACTTAAAGATCTTAACACCACACCTTTTTATCATGTGTGGAAGGGCTAGAAAGTTTTGTAGCTGTATGGCTTACTGATGGCAATCCAAGCATCCGCCTTCGTTCGTTCTGTGAAGAAAAGCAGAAAGCTTTCAAGGCCCAATAACAAGAAAATGTTCACGAGTCAGAAGAACAGCTTAATTCTGGACTGAATCTATACAATGAGGATCAAAATGAATCATAAGATAGATGATGCAACATTCTTCATGACAGTTTACAATACTAATCCAAAGGGATGACTTCTTAAATCAATGCTAATAAACCTGGAATTCTCTTAACTATTCAGGGATCATCACTTGCTTTCTCACATAGCAGACGACCTTAATTACCGGGTGTCCCTATTCTGCTTCTAATTACGATATACCTATAATTTTATGTCTTTCTTTCCTTTCCTTTTTCCTTCCTCCTTTTCAAAGTCTGGCAAGGACAATACCGTTATGAGACGAGGATAGCTAGGACAGAGGGGACAGGGGACATGTCCAACTGTCTTTTTTTGTTTTGAAATGACAGAAACCCACTTCAAAACTGTTCCATCCTTCTAACCAAGGCTTCTGTTCCTTTTATATCCGTCTCTTCTATCCCACGACACTAACCAAAATCAATATGATAGCAACTGATCATGCATAACCTTGTCTCATACACATTGAGTAACAGAAATATTTCTTCGATGTGGCAACGGAAACCTTATCAGCTTCAAGTTTCTGACGAACTTTCTCCCTTGCTCTTTTCTCTTCCTCTTTCTCTGCTTTCCTCGAGGCTAAATAACTGGTAAAAACAAATACATTCAAAGGTTCAGACGCAGCACGACAGAGAAGGGACAAACTAACATACACTACAATACACAAAGCAGCCACAGGTTAAGAACACACCGTTTTCTTTCATTATCCTCAGCAATTCGCTTTGCCTCATGGATTTCCTTACCAGCTCGAATCCTTTCCTGTAACACATTTAGCAGCTAGATTTCGCAAATGAAAAGGCCCCATATAAATCTAAAATTTATATAGCGAATCACACCATGTGGAGCACGTACACATGAATTCACAGATCAACAGGGAAAAGAAATACGAAGAGAAACAGCTTTGGTGCGAAGAGCTAAGCAATTAATATTTACTGCAAGCATGATGGACATATAGTCGAAGCAAGATCCTGGTAACAAGCAGGATAAATGCACTGTACCTTCTCCCTTTCTCGTTCCAATCTCTTTTCTTCATCTTCCTTCTCCTTCCGAGCTTGATTCCTGAATTCATAATATATTTTTTTAAAATGAAATAAAAAAACAAAATGGAAATTCAGATATCATATTAAATTATTTACATATGTTCGCTGAGTGTAAGGTAATTTTTATATACTTAAACATTGCTGGTGTCTGAACATTTTACTAAACAAAAAATCTCTTATTATTTTACAATAAATCATACTTTGGTTTTCAAAATTCCACTCATTGAATTGGAATCCCTTCATATTCTTTAAGGAACATCACCGTTATGTTTATTAAATCTAAATTACGGAATTTAAACTGAACGGTCATGATTGGTATATATGATCATAAATATAACAATAAATGTTTAATTAAAAAAATATAACAATAAATTAACTTATTATTTTATTCCTCTCACTTAATCCAAATCATTAAATTCAAAATCAATAATAAGATTTGAAATATAATCAACCATATTCTTTTAGTAATAAGATAGGATTTATGACATGAAAAAAATAAAGAAAATTATTATATATTAGTATATATGATAAATCATTAAACAAACCTTAATTCTTGTGCTTTTATTTGCATTTCCTCCGTAGTTTGAATTGTCTGAGGAGAGTCGATATCAATGTTCACTGCTATCTGGAAGCAAATTCTTGACACTAAATATGGTAGAAGGAAGAACCGATCACCAAGATTTGAAAAGAAAGAAAAGAAAAGAAAAGAAAGAATCATACCAGGGGCATTGGATCGATGCTTGGTTCATTCTCGTGATCAACGATCCAATTTATGGCAGCTTCAATGTCAGTATTGCCTGAAGAAGAAATATTTTCAACTTCATATACAAACGTAGCTCTAATTAAGCACGCATCGAAATGCCAACAGTGTATTCAAAAAAGGTACCAGAACAATGAAGTGCTTTCGCAGCTTGGATCCGTGGGAAACCCATGTCTTCAAGTTCCTTAAGCAATCGCTTGTTTGCTTCCAAGACACTCAATTCTGCATGAGAGATGAGAAAGAAGAATATACGTAACTCAATAACATGCTACATGTAGAGAATTATATATATTCGATTATTATGTATGATCAAGTGTAGCAAGAATTAGCAAATAATATTATAAGAGATATATTTGGCATCCTAGCTAGGAAGGATGGCTCCAGTTACAACAGATGATCAAGATGTTTTGGAAGCTCTGAAACATGAAAGATTGATAGATTTGTATAAAGAGAAGAAAAATCTTAATCATTATGAATCATGGTGCATCGTACCCTGTAGAGACTCCATTGAATTAAGGATGTGCCTTTAATGGAGTGATCAATAAGCAGGTGATGTTGTAGAAAGAGAATTAGAGAGGTAGCTAGCCAAGTGTTGTTGTAAATGGCTTGTAGCTAGCTGGTTTCGTTTAGAACTTAGACGTACGTGAGAGAAGCCTTGCCACCCACGCATTGTAAAGAGATTGATTGGATAGCTAGCTTTTTTGGATTCCAATCATGGAAAGGAAAGCAAAACACTAGCATGTTCTCTCTTTTTTGATGAATCTAGCATGTTCACTCTTCCTCTTCCTACCCTTCTCCTCTACTTCCCTGTCAAGAAAAGAACCCCTTCGACTCGCAAGCCTTTCGCCGCTTTATTGAACCGGTAAACCACCCACCCTGACTACGGTCAACAGCCCAACCGAACCTCTCCCTTCTTTCTCTTAGCCGAACCCTTCAAGGAAGTAGCTGAGCTTTCTCCGGTCCAAGTCCAGCCAAACCCAATCAAGCCCTTTCTAAGCCTAGCTCAAACCTAACCCTCTTTCTTAGCCCAACTGAACCCTCTCCAATCTTTGCCCAACCAAACTTTGCATCTATGTCACCCTCTCTCACCAACAAACAACCTCTTTTTAATAATATCAAGCCAATCTTTCAACTAGAAGTTATCCCTAAGCATGGCCCAAACATTTTTTTCACCGATAACTTAAATGTTAGAGAACTCTTTATCACGAAAAAAAACTTGTTTTTGCAAGAAAACTCACAACTAGTGATCTAGTCACTTCTCTAACCCAAGATCATAAATGTGGAAAGTCCAATAATGTTTGAGGTTTTTCATGACTTTATCAAGTTACATCCAACATTTAATAGTTAGAGAGAAAAAAGGATTTGTATAATTAGAAAATACCATTATCTTCTTAAAATATCTTTCAGTGAGGTTATTGCTCAAGGAAATATTCTATACAAGTTCAATTCTATATCCATTTTTTTACCTTGATTTCGTGATTCTATTATTAAGTTTTTTCTAATAAATTATAGATGAGATGAATAGAAAATTGAAAGAAACATTTAATCCTTTATCTAAATTTGATATTCAATTATAGTTATTAAACTTGATCCAAAATTTAAGTCGTGTGTTTGTCAAGTCAATTTAGATCAATCTAAAATAATTTTATTTTGAACAAAAATTAAAAAAAAAAACAATTCTTGAAGTTAACTTGGATGAGTTTCTTCCAAGTTTAATTAGGTCAATCAATTTGACTTGATTTTACATGTTATTTATCTATTCTTTTTAATAAATCATCAGGTGCACACCTTAACATTGCATGTCAAGGACACCTAGGCTTTTTTTTTAAAACCAGGTGCGCAACCCAATTCTTTAGGGTCTCGCCTCTCATTCTTCATTTTTTTTTCTTTTTTTCTTTTGAATAAAACTCATTATGAATAAAAATAATAAAAATATTATCTAATTTTTCCATAGTTTTCATATAAGATTATATTTTCTTATAATGATAGTAATAATTATTTTTTGAATTATTATATATGAATATGCAAAATTTATATAAAAAAATAACAAATATTAATTAAAAATTTAATATTTATTTTTTCATTGTAAATGTTTTGTGTACATTGTTTTTATATATTAATTATTCTCTTATTTTTTTATCAAGTATAAATTATTCCGTCTTGATTTTTTTAAATTGAACCTAACTTTTCAGCTCTGATAAATTTCTATTTACAAAACAATAATTCCCATATAAAAATATATTTATATAAAAAAATGAAATAAATAAACAAGGAAAGAGAATTTTGATTGAAATAGAAATTGCATCAAAATAATTTTCCCTTCTTGATAATGATTGAGATTCTTATTAATATTTAAATAATATTTTTAATAAAAACTTGATGCCAATAAAAAAGATATGATTTTATAAAAACATAAAATAAATTAATAAAAAAATAAAAATATCTAATAAAATATATATTTTTTATAATTTAAATTATTTTTTCTTACAAATATATATTTTTATTATAACAAAATTAAATAAAAATTAATTTTAAAAACTACCTCGCAAACATTACACATACTTAAAAAAAAAATTATTTAGCAAACATGTTAGTCCAGGAGGTCAAAATCCAAGTAACATTTAGTCAGCAATTGTTTTTTTTTTTTAAAAAAAAAACTTATCTAGGTCCAATTTTTTTTTTTTAATCTAAAATAACTTTTGTTTCATTAAAATAAACTCCATCGATACGTGTTAACCTGCAATTGGTAAACAGATCCTTAAACAGGGTTGTAGATCAGACCGGATCTTATATAACTGGGGGTAGACCGACACCCCAACGCAGAGTCCCTCTAGAAACTACTTTCAGACACTTCCAGAAAGAAATCGTTAGAAAAAAAGAAGCTGCCCACACAGACAGAATTGAGGAGTTGGCGAGAGAAGCATTGATGCTCAAACAAGAAGCTTGATTCTATTGAGAAACAGACTAATCAGCAAGAAACTAATGTCATCATCAGGAAGCAGCAACAAACCAAGAACGGTGAAGTTACGGTGCCCTTCTGTGTCCAGCATAGCGTCCTTCTTTGCATGGGACGAGCAGAGACTGGACTTGGGGTCTATAGCCAGGACTTTTGGCTTGGACCCTTCAACGTTGAAGCTGAATGGTTACTTTATAAGTAGAGGGGCTGATCTTATCTCCTCCTCTGTTACATGGCGATCGCTTCTTAGTTTTTTCTCTGCAAAGGGTTTGTCCACTGGTAAAGATGATAAGGAAGCTCTTATTGTAGATGGCAAACTCTCCAAAGTTGGGACTAAGCGTAAGCTCTTTGCAATGATTCTTTATTTGCTTAAAATATATTTTCAAGAACTGTGAGTAGTGAATTGCATGTCTAATCTGATTGTAAAGAAAACACTGAGTCTGTTATGAGTAAGATTGTTTCGAATTCTTATTAGTTGCTGCTGAGAAATTCTGGGGAGAAAGAAATATTGAAACTTGATTGGTAAGAAAAATTGAAACTTGATTGGTACTTTTTTCTATCAGGAGAAATTGGTTTCTTGTTAAACTATATTTTTTAGAGGGCAAGGTATCCTCGTACCAGCTTATGCGTCAATGGAGATTAAATTCCTTCTTTGAACAATCTTAATGGGGCTTCTCCCGCATCGAATTGATATTGGCCTGTGCATTCAGAAAAGTCTCTAGTTTACATATTGACGTAGTATTGTTCATTGGTTCTGAGCTTTTGGGATTGCCTGGATGAACAAAAATAAGGTTAAGGAATCGGTGGCTATGCAGCATCTGTACGCGTTCTAAATTTTTGTTAATATTGGATGTTTTTGATAATCAAAAGTGGTATCTCAAATGTGTATTTCATGATTAAACTTGTGTGTTTTGATTAAAACATTGTGCTAAATGCTTATTTTGTTGGAATTGTTTGTTCTCAGGGGCACATGACCCCCAAAGCGCTTCAAGTAGGAGCAACTACAGAGCTGAAGTTGAGGGCATTGGTGTGAGTAATAGCAGACAACAGCGTCAAGATATCGACTTGCTCATGAATAAAAGGATGAAGGAAAGCAACTCGGGTATGCAAAACATCTGGCCTTTGCGCATGATGATAATTTTTATTGAAAGATTTAGAAGTGCCTATTTGAAGATTGCCTCTATTTTGCCAAATCCCTGATAATGGAAAATATCATTTTGATTTAGAAAACAAGAAACTGAAAGGAGTAGCTGTGGCACTAACATTATTAAAAATTTGTTTCTTCAGGATGTGATGAAAGTTATCAGATGCCAAAATGGAATGGCCTTGGCTTCAAAAGGAAGCGGTCGATAGAACATCATGTCAACTTGCTCAAGAAGTTGAAAATAAATGGAGCCAACTCAGGTACATGTCCAGACTTCAGAGGTGATATCCTGTCAGTTTCATCCTGCACCCTGGATTTATGAGGCTTTTATGAACATATGAAACGATCATCTCAACACTAGTGCTGTTGTTATCGCCCTTTCTTATTCCAGCTTTTTAGTCTTTCAAACTTCAAATACAGTCAGCCATTGAATGCAGTTGCATGAGTGGCAATTTGAAACGGATGAGAGAAGGTGATCTGATTCTGGCTGCTCCTTGCAAGAGAACAAGATGAGACTTTCTTGTTCTTGTTCTTGTTCTT
>Ga0307510_10009372_pt1 | contig 11662 bp, 14 predicted proteins | sample 12_EM_MG_FD_207224 | JGI IMG/M metagenome (GOLD analysis project Ga0307510, IMG submission 207224) | Populus trichocarpa ectomycorrhiza microbial communities from riparian zone in the Pacific Northwest, United States - 12_EM | ecosystem: Host-associated > Plants > Roots > Unclassified | place... | reverse complement strand
GAGTTCCTGACTACGGCTACCCCCCAGACGGTCTGGACGGCAAAGAAATTCGCCATAGGCCGACCCCCCCCCCTGCTTCCTGGAACTGCCCGCGGTCTCTTTACCGCTAGATATTAACACAGCCCTGCTGGAACACTTCTTTCCAGGTAGCCCTGTTGAGATACCCCACACTATCCTCCTCCCCTTCAGGGACGTCCTGGAGCTGGAAGCGGTGGAGATAAGCAGGGTGTTGGCCCAGTCGTCCCCCTCATTAGCCCCTGGCCCTGACAAGGCCCAACTCCGTCTGGAAACGCATTAACAAAGTCGCTCTGCACCTCATACTTAATCTCCTCGCCCCTCTTCTCCGCTACGTCTACCACACCCCCTCTCCGAAAAAGGCTGATGGCATTGTCCTGGATAAACCAGGCAAGCCAAGCTATGATTAGCCCTCCTCCTTCCGGGTCATCCTGTTCCTCCAAACCTTCTTGAAGATCCTTGAAAGGATTATGAACGGTCGCCTCTCCTGCGTGGCCTGGGTAACGGGCCTTCTCAACCCCCACCAGTGTGGTTTCCTGGCTGGCCTATCTGTTGCGGACGCCTGCTCTACCCTCACCCACGAGTTCAGGACTCTACAGATGGACAAAAGGAAAGTCTCTACCCTTTTCCTCGACATCAAAGGGGGCTTCGACAATGTCAACCCTTCCTCCCTCTGCCGCAAGCTGAGCGCCAAGGGGGTCAGCCCATACCTTGTGTCATGGACGCGCTCGTTCCTGACGGGCAGGTCCTGTCGCCTGCTTTTCCAGGGTTCACCCAAAGTCTTCGCCCTGGTCTCTGTCGGTACCCCCAAGGGTCCCCTGTTTCACCCCTCCTGTTCGTTATATATGTTTCTGGTCTCCATATGGAGATCCCCTATGGCCTCACACTATCATATGTAGACGACTTTGCCCTTACGGTCTCGTCTAGCTCCTACCGCTGCAACATCCAACTGCTACAGAGGCATTAGGCCATCCTAAAAGCGAAGGGCTCACGCCTAGGTGTGGGCTTCTCCATCCCCAAGACCGAACTGATTCACTGGCGTACTAGCCGGGACAGGGACCCACCCTCAACAGCCCCGATCCACCTCGATGGATCCTTTTTCCGCCCCAAGAACGAGCTAAGATGGCTCGGTCTATGGTTTACCCCTTCACTAGCGACCACCCCCCACTTCACCAAACGGCTTGCCAAAGCCCAGGCTGCCTTCGTGGCAATCAAACGGCTCTCCCCCCCGGGGATGGGTCTCCCCCCTTACCTCTGCCACCGCATGGCAGCGTCCCTTCTCTTCTCCATTCTTGGTTATGTGGGTGACATCTTCCACCCAACGGTGCATATGTTGAGGAACCTGGCGGTCTTCTGGCACAAGGTCCAGAGATGGTGTATAGTGTTCGTTACGGGGCGGGGCGGGGCGGACTTTCACTCACAAGGCCCCGCCGTTAAACGGGGCCGGGGGGGGGGGTATTTTTCGGGTAATCCCCGCCCCGCCCCTGCCCGGGGCCCACCCGTACTCATTCCCTGGACGGGGCCCCAGTTGTTACCACCCATTTTTAGCGGGGACCCGTCCGGGGTATGGGTGGGGCGTGGGCCTGAGCGGGGACAGGGGCAGGGAATGCCGAAAAAGACACCCCGCCCCAGGCCGTTGAGCGGGGCAGGGCGGGGAAAAGGGCCGGGGGCCCGCATTTTCCGGGGCCCCGTCCGCCCCGTAACGAACTCTAATGGTGTACGAACTGCTTCTCCTGCACCCCGACCGATATCCTGGTGATAGAGGCCTGCCTCCCCCCCCTGGAACAACTCCTGGTCTACAAGAGATGCCTGGCCAATCTCAGGGTGCTATGCTCCCCCCCTGAGATCAATCCTGCTACGGCTCGCCTTGCACCCTCAGTACAGACCCCGTCCCTCCACCGACACTCCACTGACCACAGGACATTAACAGCGAAGAATGCAGGGAGTCGCCTCCCCTTACCATGGCTTCAGCCCCACCCCCCTACCAAAAACAGGGCCCACCTCCCACTAGATGCGGTGCCTCACTCGATGCTTTTCTTGCTGGGCCCTGCCGGGCTCTCCCCTCTCTCAGCTACCTCTCAGCATCTCCTGACCACGTCCTACCCAGAGCCCCCGGAAGGGCGTACCTACCCTCAGCTCAGGCGGCGGTGCCGCGACCGACTCATGGAAGAATGGAAGGCCAGCGCCCCCACGCCAGCCAGGTACCCATACCCCCCCTCGCGCAAACCTTACCCTTTCATGGGTCTCAACAAATTCGACGCGGGAAGGCTCTACCAGATGAGATCCGGGAAGAGCTACCTCCGCGCTCACCGGTCCTGGGAGAATGACGGTCCCACAACCTGTCCCTGATGCAACAAGGCGCCCGATACCTTCGAGCACGCCATACTATCCGGCCCTGCGAGGAAGCCCGCCAGGCACCACCACCTTCAGGCTCTCTCTGACCTGGGCCCAGACGCTCCCGTCTGGTCCTCGGCAGCCCTCCTTGGTGCCCTCTCCTTTTTCATTAGGTCTACACGGAGTGCCTGCCCCTCTGGCATGTTTTCTCGCCCCACCTCTGCTGGTCGTTCCGCTTCCTCCCGATCGTCTAATGTAGTTTCCATTGGTTACTTTATGTTATCTCAGGAGAGCTAGGTTTACGTTGATAGTTTTTCAAGTTGCTTGTAGTTTCCGCTGGTTGTAGGAGGGTTTCCTTGATTTACTTGCTTAGTTTTCGTGCCCGTATGTGGGCCAGGGACCGGGACGGACCCTTTATGAAGATGTTTGGTGCCGGTTATTTCTTTTGTTTGTTTGTTTTGGATGTTGGGTTTTGTTTTCACCATAGCTAGCGCTCCATGCGATATCTTGTACCGTAACAACGAATATATGATATAAAAAAAAAGGCTCTTTTTTTTCTTTTTTTTTTCTTTTTTTCTTTTTTTTCTCATCTTTCTCGTCCGCTCCACCTCCACCGATTGAAATCTCAACACTATGACAAATCATCGTGAGAGTGTCCTCTGCCTCTGATCTCCGCCCTTGGCTTCTGCCTAGGAGGATCACGTACTCGTCTGTCCCTTTCCTCTCTCTGGGGCCTCTGGACTCCCCTCCCATGGGGTTCTTGATTCTGGCTTCGTTTAAGCACGCTTGCGTTGATGTTTCTCCCCCGTACCCCGCACTTCGTGAATGTAACAGGTTTATTCCTGTCTACTGAAAATACAATAGGACCGGTGATAGGCCTGCTAGCTCTGGTGCTAAGGGAGGCTTCAAAGGACCGGAGGTAAGAGATAATAGTTGAAGGACAAATAGAACTCAGGGATTGCGGTTCAACCAAGTGTATTCTTAGACTGAAGGTCTGTCGAAGTCTGCTGTCTCCTGCTAGCCAGGACTGGTTTAAATACAAAACCCAAGAGCGATAGCCTTCCTGCAATCATGATCATTACCAGTAGCTGCCCACATACCGGAATCCTGTAATCCTGTAAGACCAAAGAAAGAAAGAAACAAACAACCAAACAATGCTCAGCCTTCGCCAGTGTTACATGACCATTCCATACCCGGAATCCTAAATATAAACTTCCAACAAAGCAAACAAAATATAGCAATTCGATAGCATAGCCTATCTGACTCAGAGACAGTGGCGGAGCTGAAATCAAATCAAATAAACCAAATATAAATCAAACTAAACATACGAGATCCTGCACTGCCCGCTCCTGTGTACCGTTACCGGAACATGTACACATGTTACATTCCCTTATTCTGAAAAATCAACAATCATTCCAAAGTCTTCGCTGTCCTCAGCGCTCTCGTTGGTGTGCCATAGGAGGCTGTCGTCATCTGTGGGGAAATAGTCTTGCTCAGAGCTGCTAGAATCATATTCCTCATCGTCATATGGTCCCCAGAAGTCGTCTGGGCAATCGTGTGCGGTGCAGGGTGTAGAGGAAACTTCCATGGGTTCCCAGGAAGCTTTAATGTTGTGGGAGGTGATTTGTGGCGTCGGTTCTGGTGGGTGGTTAGCGTCCCAGTATTCCTGTATGAGTTTCAGGGAGTGGTCGAGGTTCTCGATAGGTTCCCCGGAGTCGTCTGCTCGCTCATAGCCTTTCCAGTGGACCAGCAATTCGTCCCTGTTGTTCTGGCTGCAGTAGTCGAGTATCTGCTCTGCTTCCCCTTCTTCTGCAGTGTCGATTAGGATGGATGCTGGCTTGTCCATTCTGCGGGACTTGAATCTATCGGGATCGTTCTCTCTGTATTCCATAAGGGACGAGATGTGGAAGTAGGGTTTCTGGTGGGCCATTCTGGGCGGGAGGTGTAGTTCGTAATTATCTGTGTCAGGTAGATGTTCTAGGACCTTGAAGGGTCCGAACCAGCGGGGTTCTAGCTTCTTGGATCGTGCAGGGGAGGAGGTATAAGGGCGGCCTCTAACAAGACCTTGGCTGCCATTCTTGAAGGGTTCCGTTCGGGGTTTGCGGCGTTTGTCAGCCTGGACAGTCTGGCGGAAGGTAGCATGCTTTCTGGCCATGTCTACTTCCATTCTCGTTGCTTCATGGGCGTTTAAGATATCGTCCACAGCGGGTACCTTGCTGGCAGATCTCTGGACAGGGTTGAATATCTTCCAGGGGCGTCCATAGAGGGCATGGTATGGCGAGATGCCTAGGGATTCATGGGGGGCGCCGTTCATGTCTGCTGCAATAGCGGGGAGGGCGCCGGACCAGTTATTCTGTCAGGGGTTAACGAAGTTCCTCATTACCTGTTTGAGGGTACCGATCCTGTGCTCAACCGGGCCATTCATTTGGTAGTGGTATTGGTTCGCCATCCAGACCTGGATACCAAGGGACTTCATCATTTGTGACCAAAACTTAGAGGTAAAGCGAGAGTCCAGGTCAAGAACAATGCTGAGAGGGAGGCCATGGACGTCAAAGATGGTACTGTTGAGTTTCTTGAAGATCTTTTCAGAGGTAGCAGCCTCCTTGAGTGGAATGAGATGTGAGTAGGAGGTAAAGCGGTCCATTATGACCAGGATAGATGTATAGCCATCGGATTTGTTAAAAGGGCCGGCGAAGTCTATGGCTAGGGATTGGTAGACTTCGTCGGGGTCAGGGAGGGTAAGGGATCGTCCATAGGGTAGGGTGGGAGACTCGTTGTTAATCTGGCACTTATGGCATGATCGACAGTAGAGGACAAAGTCCTGGTGCATCTGTGGCCACCAGAAGAAGGAAGCCCCATAGGAGTAGGAATTGTAAGCTGAGAAATGTCCGAGGCCGTCATATACAGTTTTGAGGATGAAATCCGGTAGGGATACCCCCTTCTCAAGAGGTCCTACGGGTATATAATGGTTTTCGTACCCATTGGTGTTCTGCGCAAGTAGAAGGTCATCGCAGATGGAATAGTGCAATTTGTTATAGGTTTCCTTAACCCTGGTGTAGAGAGCGTCGGTCTTAAGGGCTTCTCTAACTCGCTGGGCGAGGATACCCATAAGGCGGGAGTGTAGGGTGCTTAGGAATTGGTTGGCATTGGTTGCCTCATCAGAGTCATAGCCTGCTTGGCTGTAAAGGAGACTAAAGGCCGGTGAGGCCATGGGCGGTGTGGCTAGAATAGTATCATTCATACGAAAAGGCGGGAGGCTTTCTGAGAGGTATGGGATATCGGGGAGCGAGGCCTGGCATGCCTCAAGGGCTGTATTCGATGCTGAAGTTCTATCCTGCTCTCTTCACTTTGTCTCCTTACTCTGCTTCCGGACCTTAGGGTCCTTTGGCCAGTAGCCTGCACCTTCTTTTTCATTCTTATGTATTTCACACCCATCGTCAGTGCATGACATCTAGCTCATTTCTGAGTGTCGTCGTTCCATTTCACTAGAGATTGGGAGAGTTCTATTATCACACCAAAAGTTTCCAATCAATATTCTGCTATCGTTACTGGCTGCGCTCGATGTAGGTGGCGAGGAAGCAGAGGCCTTCTGTTTCTGGGAGCGAGTTACTGCCTTGCTGGTAATCTTGTCCATAAGGTATTCAGGGTAGCAGCGACTGATAGAGTCACTGCTGGTAAGAGTGGGAGAGGTTTGGGCTTTGCCTTAGTGGTACATGTCGTCGTCTGATTCAATGCTAAAATCGGTAGAAAATGCGTAGCTTGTATTGATCTTTAGGGGTTGGGTAGGGTCAGGTAGCTCAAGGCTGTTATAATTGATAGTGGGGTCCTTGAGGCTTATATCTAACGGTCCTGGGTTTCCCTCATGGATTCTCGATAGGTGGTCTGCTAGGAAATTCTTCGCTCCCGGCTGGTATTCTATTTTAAAATCAAAGTGACTGATGTCCGTTAGCCATCTCTGCTGTCGTCCATTGAGATTCTTTTGTGTCATGAGTTTGGTGAGACTCGCGTAGTCTGTAACCACTGTAAACTGCCTGTGTAGCAAATGGGGAGCTAATGCTTCCATAGCCTCAATGATTGCGAGCGTTTCCTGTTAGTGTGTGGGGTAGTTGCGTTGTGATGGCGTCAGCTTCCTGCTGTGGAACCCTGCAGGCCTGGCTGCATCTCTGGTTGGTCCTTGGCCTATCCAAGCGCCCGTACCTGTAGGGGATGCATCGGTAAAAAGCCATATCATATCTCGCTTATTATAGTCAATCTGTCTTAGGACTTGCTGCTTATCTGCAGCTCTCTTGACCGCTTCAAAGGCTGCTTCCTCCAGATCCGTCCACAGCCATTCAGCATTCCCACTCAGTTCTGTGAGCCGGGCTGTGATGGTAGCGATGTGGGGAATAAACTGCGAGATATAATTAACCATTCCATTGAATCGCTGCAGTTCTTTCTGGCTTTCTGGTCTTGTCAAGTCTATTATAGTCCGGATTTTCTCTGGTGCTGGGTGGATGCCATCATCGTCTATTATATGGTCTAGGATATCGAGTTTTGTAGCAAAGAAAACACTCTTCTTTGGGTTGGCATAATAGCCGGCGTTCTGCAGCTTACCGCAGGCGTTTGTAACGTCTTTAACATGCTCTTCAAAGGTGTCACTGAAGACAAAAATATTGTCAATGTAGACCCATATTTTCTTACCTAATTCGTCATGGAATAGGTCCCCCATAGTCCTCACAAAGGTTCCGGGAGCATTCATGTCTCCTTGCATCATGACTTGGCTGGTAAAGCCGCCGACGGGTGTCTTGATCGTGTTGTACTTCACGTCATCTGGATGTACTCTGGTCTGGAAATAGGAGTCACTGAGATCTATCATGCTGCGGAACCCTCCTCGGGCTACCGCATTTAATATAGTGTGCTGTTCTGGGATCTGTGTGTGATCGGCCTGGGTGTTATTATTCCCGAAGTGGATGTCTACCAGGGGTCGGATTCTGCCATCACTTTTGGCTTCCACAAACATGCTGGCTCCTCCAGGCACACTGGTCCTATGGAGGATACCGGCGTTCATCTGCTTGTTGATCCATGCCTTGTATTTGGGCATCAAGGCTTGTCGCGCTTTGAAGGTGGGTGTCTTTAGAAGCCTCGTCGGGTCTATGAGGCTTATCCTGTGCATTATCTTGCGTACTGGGGGTAGTTCCTCACATACATCTTTGACAAATACCTTGGGGAACATCGGCAGGAAGTCTGGTACTTCCTGTGGCTTCGTCATGGCTGATCTAGACTCTCTAGAGTTTCCGTCATAGGTAACTCTGACCTTGTACTTGGAGAAGTAAATGCTATTCTTTTGGCAATCGATGACCGCTCCTAGCCTTATCAGATCGTCCATACTGATGAGGATATCATAGTCTGATACTGGCGTGACTAGCATAGGCACCTTGTCGACTTTCATCTTGCCTAGCTGAATCATAACCTCAACAGAGAAGTTGCTAGTTGATTGCGATCCTTTAACTGCCATCTTTAGAGTGAGGGAATTATTCCTAGCTGTGTAGGGGATGTTGTGTGTTGTAAAGAATTTGTTCGATATCAGGGTACCGCCAATGGTACCTGTATCTGCGAGGGCTCTGGCGGGCTTGCCATTTATGTTGATAGTGAATTCGAGTGCTTGGAATGGCCTATCCTTAGGCGTGCCTACTGTAGTCTTGTAGGTCCTGACAGAGCCGCTGCTATCTAGCGCCTCTGTGCTGTCTGTATCGGGTTCATATTCGCCTTCGCTGCTGTCTGGGCTTTCCTCAGAAAGGCGAACATCGTAGGCCTTAACTTCTTTCTTTGGGCATTCATTTGCCATGTGTCCGCTTTCGCCACAGTAGAAACAGGCTCCTTCTGCCTTGCGGCGGTCCATTTCAGCCTTACTTGGCTTGTTTGACTTGGTATAGGTCCTCTTCTTAGCGGGGGCCTTTCCTTTGCCTATGTTTTTTGGCGTTGATGTGGTAGAGGGTTTGCCGTAGGTATTCTCTTTCTTTGGTGTTTGGGTTTTGCTGCTAGAAGCCTGGCTTCTATTGCTGCCTTTGTTACCGCCAGTTCTATATATGGTAGCATCATCGCGTTCTGCTACAGCCACCATCTGGTCCCACGTATCTTCTGGTCTGAGCTGGGGCTTGACATTGCAGGGTAATCTAGTGTCCATAGCGTCGAGAAATCGCTGTTTCTGTGCATAACCTGAGATGGATCCAGTTGGAAGAGATCCTTTGAAGTCCGCTAGCTCTCCAGCTATCTTCGTTATGCGTGCTGGCTGTCCACCTGCTGTCTGGCGGACATTCTGCCACCTGTGACATCAGCAAAAATAATACCTTGCATCCTGGGCGCCTTGTGCGTCTGACGCCCGGGACGTCGGAATGGTAATCGCGAATCAGGATGTAACGTCGGATCAACGTCGCGTGCTGACTTTGCGTCACCTAGCACCATCCGTCCTGACGCCATCCGGATACGGACCCCTACATCCTAGGCGTCCGACTGCGTCTCGTGCTCCTCTATTACCTCCTGACTCCCCCTGATCTACGACTCTTCCGTTCCTACTCCGTCAGGTCCTCCGCTATTGTGTTCTGACTGCGTCGGATCTATGACTCTCCCGCCCTGATGCCGGTTCCTTCTCAGCCCACGTCAGGGCTTCACTCATCTTCAGATCTCGCGTGCTAATATTTTCACACCCTGCCGACCTTGTCCGCATCTCTCCCTTCCTGATGCCTGCTCACTTCTTCCTGATCTTACCCCCTATATATGCCGCGTCCTGATCCGATCGTGACTCCATCTGACGCCGTGTTTTCATTTGGATGCATCGTGCACTTAGTCTAATGCCATCCTGATCCTACGCCCTGGCACTTCCCTTCTTTCAAACGCGGTCACGATGTGTTTTACTATCCTGATCGCCAAGATACACCTGTTAAGCATTGCTTCTATTAATTCTATTCTGAATTCCTTGGGTTGGCTAGACGCCCTCATCTTAATACGACTATGCTCCTCGCACACTTTCCTATATATGAGAATGCATCCCAAAACCACTACACTACACATGCTCAGCATTCCAACTACCGGCATCTATGCTCGCACTTTCCCCCGGCTTAATATCCCACGGATCAGTAGTCTCCTCCGCCGGCACTAGATCATCAAGGCTGAGCCCGAGCTGTCGCAATGTAGTCGCAGTCACAGTATTGTCCAAAGTTAGCCCCCCAGCCACCTCCTGTGAGCCGTTCGGAGTCTGTAGGTCCGAATCGAGGAAGTTGAGTAGCCTGGTTGCCGACACCTGGGTGAAATCGAAGGACGTGACAGTTTCCCGTGAATCGTTTCGGTTATCTGGGGCTCAAGCCAGGGCTCCTATACGCAGGTTGCTGGGAGTTTGACTCTCAATCTGTGAAGTTGGACGTGTCTGAATGTGTGGAGCTGGGCGTGTCGGAATCCGAGGAGTTGCCTGTGGGGGGGCCGTCTAGACATCTGACTCTGCACCTCTCCCGCCACTGCTTCCCAATAGTCAGTAAACCCTTCACCGCGATCTTCCTGTATCCCATGCTCCTTCTCCATTTTCGCTTTGATGGTCATGCGAATGTTCTTGCGGATCATTGTCTGTACCCAGTCTGGGCACGTGGCCCACGTCTGGCGCTGGCGGGAAAAGAGATCTTCCGAGCCGATCATGAGGGTAGCATCCTGGCCGGAACTAGAGAACACCAGGTTCAGGGTCAGGCTCACCTGCTACTGCGTCCGGCTTGAAGACGCATGTTTCAAGATAGATTCCGGTTTGCCATGCTCGCAGAGTATGGCAGAGTATGGCACAGGTTAAACATACCATGGTGCCATTGATGCGACCAAGACAATCAGGTTCGGCAATCCCACGCATGTTCCTGCACTTGAAGTACTTTCCCCATATTGCCTCGGGGATCTGGGGCGCGAGGAATCCATTCGTTACTTGCTGGGTCAAGTCGATACGTATTAGTTGTGGCCGGGCTATCATAAAGCGCACACTTACCTCATACCCTCTCGGGGAACACATGAATCTATCCCTCTCAATGAGGTAGTCCACCCTACGCGCAATCGGCGTCGGGTCTCAGGGCAGATCGTAATATCTTCCAATGCGTTCCTTTACGTGGAACAGAATCTGGGATCTTACTGCAGAGTGTCTAGCGCGTATCTGTCACATTTAGTAAGCACCCACGACGAGAGCGTCAAGTTTGAGTATGAGCGTCCACTTACTATTTTTATGCTTGCCACCGATGGTTCAATATTTCATGTGTCGGATATGTCCTCGAGAGCCTTCAGCCAAACACGGTGGACCTCGGACATCAATACAGCGGGTGCTGGGTGAGGATTCACAAACAGGGTGTACCATAGAATAAGAGTCTTGGCCGGCACTATTACAGCAGGCTCGGCCCCGGTGGCCGTATTTCGCCGTGAGTTAGTATCCGGCCAGATGTGATGCTCGTATTGTTGATTATTGGGATGGCTGGGAGGACTCGAGCTTCGGACTCCAGACGTAGTGGGACTATGGGTGGCCAGCGGCGATGAATATAGTGGTACACTGGAAGATGTGAACGCCGCTGGAGTATACACACCACCCTGAATTATACGTGGTCGAGCAGCCTGGGTGCGCCCAACTTGCGCCGCTCCTTGAGATCCGGAGGTGGTCGAAACTCGCACAGTTGAAACCCCGGTATTTGCTTGTCGTCTGTCTGCAGTTCATGATCGGTGACGAGACCCTGATCCAGTGTCGTCATCCGGGACATCATTGTCTTCTGCGTCTGTTTCTGTGTCCGATTCAGTTTCATCAGATCTGCGGGAGTTCTCGTACTCATCGCTGCTCTCATCGCTCAGACGAACTGTCGCTATTTCTTGTTGTGCATCTGGTTCACCCTCAGGTTCACTATACGCCGTGGTCTGTAAGGTCCTGCTTCTGGCGCGCTTCACGCGTCGTGATGTGGGGCGTCTTGTGGATTGTGGTGGGGAAGAACTGCGACCAGACGACTGTGTACCGTGGGAGCTGCTTGAGTCGGCAGGCAGTGTTCTTGTACTATGGGAGCTGCCTGATTCGATCCGCTGTGTTCCTGATCCAGATCCCCTCTGCGCGGGTATGGCGTCGCGTCTACGCCGCTCCAGATTGCCTACTCGTGAAGTTGGCTGACTGAGTGATTTGCCTTGAGGTTGTCTACACATCGTAGAATACTGGAGACTGATGAAGATTTTTCAGAGAGAATAGGGATTAGAATGCGTGAGTGTAATGTATCCCACGCGATGTGGATATTTGTAGTTTGTAGTTGTTGTGCAATGGCACGCGTCAGGTCTTATACGCTAC
>Ga0307510_10009371_pt1 | contig 11662 bp, 17 predicted proteins | sample 12_EM_MG_FD_207224 | JGI IMG/M metagenome (GOLD analysis project Ga0307510, IMG submission 207224) | Populus trichocarpa ectomycorrhiza microbial communities from riparian zone in the Pacific Northwest, United States - 12_EM | ecosystem: Host-associated > Plants > Roots > Unclassified | place... | reverse complement strand
CATGTCCTCAGACCAGAGAAACCTTTTCAAGTACCCGTGACCGCGCCGCTGGCCCTTCTGCCTGCCTCGTCTCTCTATGTCCTCATTTCAGTCACCTCGAGCTTGTCCACTGCCATGGCGGCGCACAATTTCCCCTACCCAGGGACATGGCCAGGGGTGCCACCGTTTCTACAGCAGGTCGACGTTGTGCTGAAGGCGATTCCGAAAATGAACGTCAACGGGAACGAGGAGGCCTTATGGAGCGTGACACATTTCCTCCAGACCTCGGCCAACCCTATGTTGTGCATCTCCTTCCAGCCCGACTGACGTGTGCATGCATGCGCGCTATTACTTTGTCACTGACGTAGTTGTCTTGTACTTGTGTTGGAGTTTGTTAAGTTGTAATGTCACATATCATTGATATCAATGACGGTCGCGACTTTCCCCCTCTATCACCTCAGTTAGAAGGTGAGATGTTTACATGTCATATTGAGATACGCTGTTCTGAATCTGTGGTGTTGTCGAATTTGTCAAGAGCCTGGGACTATAGTAGACGTTCATTGGATGCTCCTGATGTCTCAGAACGGATCCCCGAATTGGCGTTCTCTATTCACAGAGAGTCACATTCCTGGTTGAGTTGGCAGGAGAATCTCTGGTTCCTTCTATTTCCTTTCCGGTTGTTATCGTCGGCTCTTCTTCTCTGCTTGACCAAAGGCCGCACATCTCGTTCCCCAAAAGGTAATACCGCAACCCGCATCTACGAACAAGAGAAGCAATACAAGCTCGGAGATCCACAACATGCGAGACCCACTGGACTGTATGCGCACTAAAACGATGTCCACCTCATGGCCATCATATCGCAACGCCAGAACAGTGGGCCCAGGCCAAGCGCCGTGCTGCCTGCCCACCCGCAACTTTGATCCTGCCACTCTGCACTCCTTCAACCCCACAAGCGATTCCTCCGCTCTGACAGTGCCAGGGGACGTCAAACACGAGGTCATACTGAAGGCCATGCCGAAGCAGAAAGTCAAAAGGAATGAGGAGATCATATGGAACGAGATGCGGGTGTTCCATGGCCTCGATCATCCCAACGTGGGTTGAATTAAGTGCTTCGGTGCGTCAATTGTCCCTCACCCGGTGATAGCAACGAGAGACCGACGGGGTGCTTTTGTGCCCAGTGTTTGACTCACTCTCCCTTTTATTTCTTGGTTTCTGGCTCTGCGTGCCCCTTTTCTTTACCGATGAACACGCATGTTGATGATGCCGTGCGTACACGTCTTATCACCATGGCGTGCGACAACCGCGATCTCGGGGTGCGATCTGGTGTGCGTGCAACCGAAAAAGCACTGCGCCCTCATCCATGGCATGGCTGGGTGGTTAGTAATTGCGTCTTACATTCTTACTGCGACATCGATCAATTGCCTTTGAGCACCAGTAAGTCTGAAGCCAACTTGCGGGGCTGGCCAGTGCGACCCTGTTGTGGTGGGTGCTGCCTGTAGGATTGTGGAAAGGGACGGACAATTTAGCACACTTGTGATCATTTATATCAATTCCGGCCTTGACTCACCTCCCTTCCGTTGCTGCAGACAAAAATAAGGTGTTTGTATTTCAGGTACAGTCGTCTCTGTCGTACTTATACTCCACTGTGCTGCACTGTAGCCCCGTGAAGCCGTTTGGTGTGCACAAGCACAAGGTCAGCGGGCGACAAGCGCCGAGAGTGCCAAGGGTATAATTGGTGGCAGGCAAGACCATTGCAGCACCAAAAGCTCTCGGTTCGTCACCCTCAGCTTTTCTCTTTCCCTCACCACTTCTGCCCCTGGCAGATCATCACCATCTGCACATCTGTGCATCTACCGTTCTCCATTTCCTGCTCGACCGAAGAAATCACTGGAAATGCGTGTGCATGTATCGCAGGTGGAAAGGCCACACTACTAGTGACTTCGGGGAAAGGTCAGGTCCGAAGCGGGTTCGCATTCCCGAGGGGAAGGCTAAGACACAAGGAAGAAAGTGAGAGGGAAAGAGGCCGCGTTCCCAAAAGGCTGGCAGCGCGCGAGGGGATTCGTAACGGGCGTAACGAGTCTCAAGGCGATAGCACGGGAACGGAAAGAGGGAAAAGAGGGGCTCTATTGCATGGGTTCGACAATGCTCTTTGCCAGGGCCAGGCGAGAGGGCTATATACAAGTACGCTATGCGAGTAGAGGCGGACGGTGTCATTCTGTGTCCGATGCTAAATAGAATAGGAAGGCTAAAGAGGGAGAGCAGGAGTTTTGAGATGAAAGAGATAAGGAAATGTACAAAAGGAGAAAACCAGTCCTCCATAAGATGCAACTCCGGCGATATGTGGTCCTGAGCGAGGGGCTCGACTGGCGAGGCGTCAAGTATGCTGTTGTCTTGACAGATCGAGGCAGTGAGGGCGGGTGATCCGCGTGGCATCGGCAGCAGGGTTTGTGGCAAGGCGAGACTTGAGTGTGCGGTGAAGATGACGAGGAATGGAGGCAAGGTGGTTGAACATGTCGGGTTTGTGGGCGCGCCAAGGCCGTCACGTGGTCGAAAATGCTCCGTTCCGAGGCGGGGCTACTACAGACTGGCTGCAGCGATTCCAAGCGTGTGGGCCGTATAGTCACCGATTTGGATACTATCAGCGCAACGACAACGAGATGCTCTCGCTCGTCTCCCAAAAGGTGATGGCGCCACTGCCATCAGCGAACAAGAAAAAGCAGTACGAGATCCGCAAGGTCCTGGCTTGTTTGGAAAAAGTCATGGTACATGTGAGAGTTTTTCGGGTAGGTACGTTCTAAAACAAGACTGTAAATACCACAAACCTCACATCAGGGTCATCGCATATGACATCGCGCAATATGGCACGTACTACCAGAACAGTGGACCCTCGCTGAGCGCTGCGCCGCCGGCCCATCCATGCCTCCCCTCTCCACCACCACCAACTCTCTCCTTGCTACCCCGCTCTCCTTCGTGGCCACGCGGAGTCCCTCCGCACAGACGGCGCCTGGGGACGTCACGCGCGAGGCTGCACTGAGGGCCATTCTGAAGAAGAAAGTCAAGGGGAACAAGGAGAGCGTGTGGAGCGAGATGCGGGTGCTCCAGGGTCTTGATCATCCCCATATCGTGCGTCCTCCGCATACCGCTGTTCTCCATGATGTGCCTGCGCCCACGCGTCCTCGTTTGTCCCCTAACATGTTTGGTTGTCTTTCTGTAGGTCAGGTTCTACGAATGGTTCGAGTCCCGCACAAAATACTACCTCGCTTTCGAGCCCATTGTCGGCGGCGAGCTCTTTGAGCGCCTCAGTCAGCGCGGCCGTTTCTCAGAATGAGATGCTGTAGCAGTGCCTTGGTACGTTCGATTGTTCTCCAACCGGTGATAGCAACGAGAGACCGATGGGCTTCGTTTTATCCCCAGTTCCGACTTGTCCGGCGTGAAGTACCTGCACGACCACGGCATCGTCCACCAGGATCTCAAGTATGTTGCCCCTCTCCCTTATCATTCCCCTTCCCATCTTCGGCAAGGTATTTGGATCTAACGCGTGGCTTTGTGAACAGACCGGAGAACATCCTTTCCCGCACCAAGGACCCATCATCAGATATCGTTATCACCGACTTTGGCATGTGCGTCGCCTGAGTTTTCTTGCCGAAAACACGTCTCATACATGTCATACGCCTTTCAGTGCCGAACACCTCGATTCCACTGGGGAACCGCTCACGTCCGTTGCAGGAAGTCTAGGATATGTAGCTCCAGAGTAGCTGAACCATAAGAGGCACGGCAAGCCTGTCGATCTTTGGTCAATAGGGTGAGGTTCCTTCCTCTCCTTGCTAATCATTCATAATACGATGGAATGCTGATTACAGGTTTCAGAATCATTACTTACGTGCTCCTCTGCGGCGGATACACGCCGTTCAGGGCAGATGACATGAAGGAAGTTATATGGCAGACGACAGAGGCAAGGGTCGACTTTCACGATGGATACTGGAAAAATGTCTCAGATGAAGGTACACCTGGGACCAGTCGTGGCTTATGGGAATGGGCTTATCTGACTTTCGTGCCCTCCATCACAGCAAAGAGCTTCATCTGTGCCCTTCTCCATCCCAACCCCCCACGTCGGCTCACCGCAGAGCAAGCCCTATGACATACATGGCTCACAAGCTTCATGGCTCCGATGGAACACGACCTCTGCAGCCTGCGCGAGAACTTTGACCAGCGCGCCTGCTGGCGCAATGTGATCGGGGTGGTGCAGGCCATGTCACGCTTTGCAAAAGGTAACTGCGCGAACAATAACAACAAAAAGGATCAGCTGGTACCCAGCCCCAACGATGAATACGTCATCGCGAGCCGAAGTGGGTCGCCATTGTCGCGCACGACGCTGGAACCGGACTCCAAGAGGCACCGGCAACACCTCTCTCCTCCATCACTGGATATCGTGCGCTACGGGGCGGGCTGGCGGGACTTGTGGCAAAGGGAACACCAAAGATGACGGCATCGCCATCATCGTCCTCCCCGATGTCGTTTTCTGATGCTCTCAACAAGGCCAAGGTCAAGGCTGCTGCTGAGACCGAAGAGGCGAGGGAAGGGGATGCACCCCGTGCGCAGACAGCGACGGCAACGTCCCAGCCACACAACCCGGAGGAGGAAGAGGAGCTTCATATGCCCGGGTCTTTCGACTTTGGGGGTCAGGGTGGTGTGCTGTGGGTGAGACGTGGCCCGGGTGCGGGTACCGTCGATCCGTTCGATGCCGTCGGTATGCTCGGGAACCTTTGGCGGCGAGACGATGGTGCAGACAAGGACACCCCGCGCTTCGTATTTCCCGCCCATTTAGACCTTCGATTTTATCTATACTTACTGTTACGGTTACAAGCCGTCGCATCGCTTCGGTATTGTTTGGGTTTTTTAGTTTCTTTTTTTCCCCCTCTGCTCAGTCCGGGTTCTGATTGTGCGGTCCGTATGGCTCGTTGTTCCCCTTCTATATGTTGTCGGCGTCAGCGCGAATCGTACCGTAAACAACTTAGACCAATGCAAGGCCCCCGAAATTCCAAAGCACTGGCCTTCGGGCATCAAGTGAGACTCAGAGGCGCGCTGGCAATAATGGACTGTTACTAACGCCTGTACGGCTTTACAAAATACAAGATCGGATCTTTATTTTAAACCGATTGTCACTGCGGTAGAATGCAAACATAACCCATTTGTGCAGATGGCGCAAGACCGTGACATGACGCTGACCCATCACAAAGTATAGCAAACTTAAAGCAGAGAGCACTTATCGATCACCAACCTACCGACACACCTACTCCTCCTCACTTTCGGAGTCTTCATAGTTTTCGGTATCTTCGTAGTTTTCGGTATCTTCGTAGTTTTCGGTGTCTTCGTCGTTTTCGGTGTCTTCGTAGTGGACAGTTACAGGGTGACCAGAGAGTTGTCGTGTGGCGATGAACTCCTCAATGGCTTCCTTCAGAGGTCGCGATGGTGATGAGCCGGAAGTTGTTAAGGAAAGATTTTGTAGAGCAGGTAACACTTCTACTGCTCTTTCCCCGGAGAGCTCTCGAAGGGCAGGTACAACAAGTCGAACGGAGGCCTCGTCTTGTAGGGTCATTATCTTCATAGAGGTGAATGGGTGAAAAAATTCTCGCCATTGGATGACCTCGATTTCGTCTTGCCAATCTTCATGAGATACTGCGATCTCGAGGCTTTCCAAGGTTGAAAGGGAAGGCAAAAATGAGTTCAAGACCTGCGGAAGAGCAGAAAGCTGCCAATCCAACGGCTCGCAAAAGATTGACAAACTTCGGGTTTCCACACCGTCGGAAAGGAGAATATTCGCGGCTGCGGAAAGGGCATCGTCATTAGCCATCTCTTCTCGTTCCCAAAGTGTCACCCTGACCCGCCAACTGTTAAATTCCACGTGTGCCATATAGGTGGTCATGAAGGTTTCCGTGCGACGGATGAAGTGGCCGAGTTGTGGTGTGTCGAATACTAGTTGATTGAAGAAACCAAAGTAACTTTCGTTGAGCATGGGTGTTTCGATTTGAGACAGGATGTCCTCCAAGTACTCGCTATCGCCGTGGAAGTGTAGAGAGGTGAGATTGGGGAAGACTACACGAGTGAGCGGGGGAGGATGTCGGCTTGCTCGACGGGCCGGAGATCGAGGGTGTTGGAATCCAAGTTGAAGAAATCCGAGCCTGGGCAACATGGACAGACAAGGGACGATCGTCTCGGGTGAAATATATCCAGAATGAGGAATATCCAAAAGGGTAAGCTGGACAAGGTTGGTGGTAGATGAAAGTAGTTTTCCAATTGATGGATAAGGAATGCCATCCAAGTAGAGTGATCGCAGACGTGGGGCAGATCCACCCAAAAACGAATCGGGAAGGACTGGCACGTTCGGTGCAGAAGAGAAGAGCCTCAGACTTGTCAGCGCCGGGAATGGCTCGTCTATTTCCGCAAATTCTTCCAACAAGGAATTTTTCCCGGTGTAGCAACCGACTTTACACACTCGATTGTGCTGCCTGAGCGCGGCAATGAGGTTAGTCACATCCTCTTTGTACTGCTGCATTCCCACGGAAAATACGACAATAGGCAATTCTGGCCAGATACCCAGTGTCTTTGAGTTGACCGATCGTTGTCCAGTACAGTAAAGTTTGAGATCCAGGCGACGTGGTGAAGCAAACACGATACATCGCCATCTGCGGCACACATGTACCAGCGTATGCCACCCATCATAATGATTGTCGCCAAATAATACCCTATCGGGATTGTCTTTACCCAGATAGAACTCGAATATTTCTATGAAGACATTATCGGGGAAGGCGTCGATAGTCACCCGCGGGTAAAGCCGGTCTGCTCCGCGCAATTCAGTACGAGTCATCCTACGAAGGACCTGCAGTTCGTCACTCACCACGGCCCCCTTCGACCCACAACATCTTTCGTCGACGTGCAACATGCTTTACCGCCTCGGAACCCTTGACGGCCTGCATCAGCGATACAGTGAGGGATGGGTAGTTGGCGATGGGACTGGGGCTCAGTTTGAAGTTTCGAGGAGGCAGGATAGAGACTGGTGAGCGACGAATCAATCAGGAGACGACGGATGCACCGTGAGGCCGTGTTTTACATGCGTCGTTTGTCTTTGTGTATTCTGCACAGCCTCAACGAGCTCAACGTGTTGACTCATGCTCCGGGCCAAAGCACAGCCACGGGTAAGGCGACAATGAAAATGCTAACCAAAATTGCTGACTCTCAATGTGTTTAATATCCTCTCAACAGATAGGCAAGACAATCCTCTACTTGCGAAGCCCATGCCATTTCAAGTTCTCGATCGCTGCTGGCTCCCAGACGCGCTACTTGAGGTTTCTAGGGATCGGCTCCTTCAGAAAGGCCGCAGTGCGTGCGACAGCCTACAGGGTCCCTGCGCTTACACCCCAACTTCAGTTATATCGCAGCGCGCAATGTTTGCACACCTCCGGAATAGCGGAAACCCGTCGAGTGCCCCACGGGCCATGGCCAGCCCTCCCCCCCTCTCTCCCAGCCCTCACATTGCCTCACAGGCCTCACCATCGCCTCTTGATGACACCATGAAAGACGGAAGGATGACTTGAGGTCACTGAACGTGTGAACGTCTCGCCTCCCCCATCTCATCTCCCTCTCGCTCCAAGAAAACGTCGCTTAGAGTTAGCCGCAGCCATGTAGTAACAGTACGACGTTTTATCATCCAATTTCGTCCTTTTTTCCCTTTACTGACTCCCGCTTGTCCGTGTTCGTGGTCTCGCACCTCGTGTTGTCTTTCCTCCAACTTCCCTTTCTGGATGGTCCTGACCCTTCCCTGGACGAGACGCTTTATGTACTCCTCAGGAATATAAGCCCACCTCGAGCCCGTAAGTCGCTGTGTGAGCCTAGTCACTTTTCCGTTGTTATATTTCTCCAAGTCCTCGAGCGTGGCACCGTCGGCCGCATCAACCTTCTTGTATCCTCAAAGTGCTCACGCTCCCCGCACAGCCCTTTTCATCGCCGACAATGGCGTAACCTTTAGTTTTACTTCCTTGTCAGAGACATGTCTTACGCTCGTGTCATGTACCGTTACAATTTCAAGGCCTCGATTCTTCTGGCGCGAGAGCGGTTCATATCAACACCCCACAACAAATGGGTTTATTTTCAGTCTGCTCAATGCAGACGTGGCGCGTTCCCTCCCTCAGAGCGGAGCCACTCGTGGAATACGACTTTCGCTCTGCCCTACGTGACACGATCTCCGCGACATGTGACTGGTGCCGGGCCCGTCATGTTGCCATTCACGAGCGAAAATAGGCGTTGGCAAGTAGGTGATCCGAAGTCCACAACGGATGGGGACATCATGGCGTGCGTCGCCAGTCATGAACACCAAGACGACAACAGCCAGTGTTACGGCGTTGCCCATGCCCGCATGCATGGCACAGTTTGTCAAGACCCGGTGATGGAGACAGCACATCCAACACAGACTCGGTCGGATGATGGGCGACATTTTCTAGGGCCTAAGGCTATTGCCAAGGCCCATCACGCAGGAGGGGGACACACATCACATGCAGATAACCGTGACGACGTTCCTGCCCTTGGAAAAAGAGGAGAACAAGGGGCCCGAGGGGAGCGAAGGAAAACATTCGGTCGTTCGACTGAGGGCAGCGGCGGTGCATCCGGCAGGTGCAGATACTTTTCTCTGTCGCGTACATACAGTATTATGCTGTACTGTCGCCACGTAAAGCCATTTGGTGTGCACAAGCACAAGGAGAAGGTTAGCAGGCGATAAGCATCGAGACTGGCGTCGCGGTGGTAAGGGACAGAGACCGGTGTGGTGCTCCCGGAATTACGGCGGGCGGACTGGGCCTTCCGAGTTGCCATATTCACTAGAAAGCCCTCGGCTCCTTGCGCTCGGCTTTTCTCTTCCCCTCACCACTTGTGCACCTGGCAGATTCATTTCCTGCTCAACCGAAGAAACCACTTAAAAGTCGAGAGAGAGCATAGTCACCGATTTGGATACTATCAGCACAATGACAAAGAGATGTTCTCGCTTGTCTCCCAAGACGTGATGGTGCAACCACCGACGGTCCACCGTCAGCGAACAAGAAAAAGCAGTACAACATCCGCGACATCCTCGTGGCTGGCTCGTTTGGAAAAGTCATGGTACGTGCGATGGTCTCTCGGGTGTATACAGTCACTCTAAAAGCACAAACGCCGCATCATGGTCATCGCATATAGCAGAGCGGGACATGACTCGTACCACCAAAACAGTAGGCCTTCGCTGAGCGCCGCGCAGCCGGTCCATCCACGCCTCGCCTCGCCCCACCGCCACCCCCGACTCTCGCCGCTACCCCGCTGTCCTTTGCGGCCACGCGAAATCCCTCCGGCCAGACTGCCCCTGGGGACCTCATGCGCGAGGTCGCACTGAAGGCGATTCCGAAGCAGAAATTCAAGGAGAATGAGGAGAGCGTGTGGAGCGAGATGCGGGTGCTTCAGGGTCTCCATCATCTCAACATGGTGAGTCTCATTTCCCCACCCCGCCTTTTCTCCATGATTCGCCTGCGCGCGCGCCCTCGTTTGTTTCCTAACATGTTTGGTTGCCTTTCTGTAGGTCAAATTCTACGATTGGTTAGAGTCTGGGACAAAATACGACCTCGATTTAAACCTCGCTGTCGACGGCGGGCTCTTTGAGCACCTCAATCAGCGTGGCCACCTCTCAGAACGAGATGCCGTAGCAGTGCTTCGGTACGTCGATTACTCTTCACTCAGTGATAACAACGAGAGACTGATGCCTTCCATTTTATCTCTAGTTCCGTCTTGTCCGGCGTGAAGTACCGGGATCGTCCACCGGGCTCTCAACTATGTTGCCCCTCCCCTTTATCATCCACCTTCCCGACCTTCGGCGAGAGTTTTGGGTCTAAGCAGTGGCTTTTTTGTGAACAGACTGGGGTTTTTTCCGTTCCAAGGGCCCTCATCAGATATAATTATCGCCGAATTTGGCATGTACGTCGCCTGAATTTTCTCGCTGTAAACCTGTCTCATGCGCATCCTACGCTTCTCAGTGCCAAACGCCTTGGTCCCACTGCTGGACTATCCCCAAACGGTTCCTCCCAGCTGGCACAGGCACAACACTGTCCAGCGAGCTCGCCGCGCATCCAGTGGACCTCGCGGTATTCTACCCCTGGTGATTTCCCAATACATGACCTGTGTCAATCTCCCTGCACCCGACACCGGTGCAAACTACCTCACTTTCCACCTTACGTGGCATCGTCACCAACTCACTGCATGGTCGCAATCCTCTCACAACACGGTCCTCTCTCACTTGGTCCTGGGATGAGGACGGGAACAACTTGGGAAGATATTGGTGGTTTGGGGTGACAGGAATTCTAAAAGGTGCGTAGACATTAGGGTGCCGGAGGTGCCGTTGGGCTGACAATTTGTCCCAAGACCAGCACTCTTCCAGGCGTCTTTCGTGCCCTCTTTTGGATCTCCCCATGGCAGCGCCTGAGTCTCGTGCCCGCCCTCTTGAAACAGCACCTCAATCCCGCACACATTCTCCTGCAGCGGCGTCTTGAGACCATCATGCTTGCCCTCCTTCAGGTTTCACGGCAGCGCGCAAAGTGAGCCAATTCTATGCTCACTTGATCGGGTTCAAAAAGAGAGGCCCGCACAGAGCCTTGCCCTCTACGTGGGGCTCTAACGCCTCGATAGTGGCGGTGGAAACTTTCAGTCGCGTCAGGGAGTTCGAGGCCGGCGGTGCCCTCGATGGGGACAAGTGCACCGTCTATGGTCGACAGCATTCCCACTCGTTAGTTCATCTCAATGTCAGCAGGTCCGGCTGCGTTGGCGTCGGCACTCTTAGCCACGCTCGCCCTTTCTCTCACCTCTTGACTTGGGCGCGGTGACCTGTATGCATGCGACAGACCCTGGATGACGCACTCTGGCATGCTCGCCGCCTCCGCGCACGCCTTGGCCAGCGCAAATCAACAAGCAATCACGTGTCAGCCCACGGGGAGCTGCTTGCCGAACAACCACATTAGGAGAGCGGTTGCAACTGGTCTCAACCAGTCTGCAGTCCCTTGGTCATCAAACATTGATGCAATCGCGGCTGAGGACGATGGTGCGTGGTCATATTCGTTACCCTCATCCATCCTACTAAACCACTTTTGTTTTGTTTTGTTTAGCTCTACTCATTTCTTGGCTTCGGGGTCGTCGTTCTGTAGTTTTTCGGTCCCTCGGACGACATTGCGCCGTATGGTGGAGGGTGACATGGTGCGTTGCACCATGGCTGTGAAATTCCAAGAACGGCATCCCCCGGTCCCTCCACACCCTGGCTTCCCAGCCTGCCTTATCGGTCCCTTCCTCACCTCTATTTTTCCTCTGTTCACAGTCCCTCAACCCCACTGCTGCAGCCGTTACCGCAGATGGCCATCACGATGTTCGTGCCCATTATGGTGCTGGGGCCCGTCCGGAAGAAATCAACACGTTCTCCCACCCACACCCTTCTGTTCAAGGCGATAAGACCCGTGGCCGATGAGATTGTGCTGGCCTGGAGGTTGTCAGGAGGACAAGGATGACGGTGCGTGGGCAATATTCGCTGCTCTCACCCTGGCCCGCTTGTTTGTGGCAAGTTCTAAGTTCGGACCCGAAGAGTAGCGTTTGGACAGGCTAGAACCCGTCCTTTTTTGAGGTGACTGCTAAC
>Ga0307510_10009370_pt1 | contig 11662 bp, 13 predicted proteins | sample 12_EM_MG_FD_207224 | JGI IMG/M metagenome (GOLD analysis project Ga0307510, IMG submission 207224) | Populus trichocarpa ectomycorrhiza microbial communities from riparian zone in the Pacific Northwest, United States - 12_EM | ecosystem: Host-associated > Plants > Roots > Unclassified | place... | reverse complement strand
ACATATGATCGTATACTCAAAGGCATCCCTCAAGAGAGAGAGGAATACGCGCAGCGTCTCTTCCAATGCGTTGCAGAGTCAGTTCGGCCACTTCGTGTGGAGGAGCTCGCGGACATCCTTGCGATTGAATTCGAGGCAGGATCATTTCCCCAATACCACGTTAATTGGCGTCCAGAGAACTCAGAGGAAGAGGTGTTATCAGTATGCTCAAGTCTAATCTCTATTGTCGACATGGACGGGTCACGAGCGGTACGGTTCGCTCACTTTTCGGCCAAGGAGTACTTGACATCAGAACGCCTCGCCAATGCTGGGAATGGCCTTTCCCAGTACCACATCCTTCCCCATTCGGCACACACGGTCCTTGGAAAGGCTTCTATGAGCATCCTTTTGGCGTTAGACGACCAGGTTGACGAGGACAGTATGAAGAACTTTCCCTTCGCCATCTACGCGGCCCAATACTGGGTCAACCACGCTCAGTTCCACGACGTGTATTCTAGAATCAGGGACGCAACGGGACTTCTTTTCGACTTTGACAAGCTACACTTTGCAATATGGGTGTGGATATACGACCTTGACTATCCATTCCGGAAAATCATGTTCACGGCTCGCCCATCACCACCAGAAGCTACACCATTGTACTATGCCACGCTATGCGGTTTCCGCGATCTTCTAGAACACATGATCGTTACCCGTCCGCTTGACGTCAATACCCGGGGTGGATACCATTGTACGCCATTGCATGCCGCGATCGTCAAAGGAAATCCCGATATTGTGACATTGCTTCTTGAACACGGTGCGGACGTTACTGCCTTGAATGACGACAAACTGAACCCACTGGACGAAGCATCACGAAGAGGACGTCCGGGTGTGGTGAAGTTATTACTCGACCATCATGCAGATGTTAACTCTCGGAACGGCCTTTGGAGAACCCCGTTGATTATTGCGTCAGTAGAGGGGGAACTAGAGGTTGCACGAGTATTATCACAGCATGGTGCAGCTGTGGACTCCCGTGACGAAGATGGCTGTACGGCATTGATGGGGGCATCACGATATGGACACCTATATGTCGTCCATTGGTTACTCCAGAATGGCGCAGCTGTTGATGCCCTTAGCAAGGATGGCTGGACTCCATCGACACTCGCATCCCGACATGGACATCCAGATGTCGTGCGTTTGTTGCTCCAGAACGGCGCGACTGTCGACTCCCATCTCAATGAGGGCAGAACCTCATTGATACTAGCGTCAAAATATGGACACCTGGATGTCGTACATTTGTTACTCCAGAATGGCGCAACTGTGGACTCCTGTGACGACGATGGCTGGACCTCATTGATCCTAGCATCAGAAAATGGACATCTGGATGTTGTGCGGTTACTACTCCAGAACGACGCGACTGCAGACTCCCGTAACAACGATGGCTGGACATCATTAATTCTAGCATCAGAAAATGGACATCTGGACGTCGTGCGTTTATTACTTCAAAACGGCGCAGCTATAGATTCCTGTCACAACAATGACGAAGGGATTCAACCTGATGGTACAGACAAACAGAGCTTCTGTACTTCACTCCATCCTGCATCCACAAAAGGCCACCTCGCTGTTGTTGAATTGCTCATCCAGCACGGTGCAGTTGTTGATGCGCGGAACCAGAGCCAAGAAACACCCTTACATCTGGCATCGGCTCACGGCCAACTCAAAATTACACACCTGCTACTCGCGTCTGGCTCACACGTCAATTCTCGAGATAACGAGGATTCTACTCCATTGCACAAAGCAGCTCAAAGTGGACATCTCGACGTTGTCACACTGTTACTCGAGTCCGGTGCGGATATCAACGCTCGCAACACTAAGGACGCGATCCCATTAGACCTGGCATCCCATTATGGGAGGTCTGATGTTGCAGGGCTTTTAGCGGAGCGCATGGGAGTCATGGATTCCCAGGTCCTCATCGACGTGACCCATTCGCACACGGCACCACAGGACTCCCTTCCCCTAGTTGCACAGCCGTCAATTGGCCACGGGGAAGGTACGAATAGTTCTGACAAGAGGACTACGTTGCATGCTGCATTAGAAGCGGGTGATGTTGTGACCGTGCGGTCATTACTTGACGGTGGCGCTGATGTCAATCAACGGGACGAATTTCACCGGACTCTAGTGTATTGGGCGTCTCGAAGCGGGAGCGTTGAAATAGTCAAGCTGCTAATCGAGTATGGCGCGGATGTGAACTCTCAGGCACGGAATGGCTGGACACCCTTGCGTCGACATCTGGACATTGTCCGGTTGTTGCTCGACCATGGTGCCGACGTGAATGCGACGACTCGAGACCACCGGACTGCATTGCATTTCGCATCACAGTATGGTGACCCGGAGATCGTCAAGGTGCTCCTTAGGCGGGGAGCGGATGTCGACGTGCGGAATGATGAAGGCTGGACACCATTTCAAGTAGCGTCGCGACGGGGACGACAGAACATTGTGCAAATGTTGTCGGAATATGATGTACATGGGGTGTAGGGTATTATTGAGAACAATGAGAAGGGAATCACTGTACAGACTCGGACATCTTAACTCGAAATTTTTATTTTCCACTTCCGGACCGGTACACCCGGCCACGAGTCCGCTCGCTGTGTCATTCCATTGCATTGAGTCCCTCGACACGACGACACGACGACAATTCCGACCAACTGACGCACCCCACACCTCACAAGGCTCTCAGCCGCACAGACAGCGTCAAATGCCCGTCGTTGGCTTGGAAGCCTGGTTCGCGCAAATTCCTCCCGTGACACGCACCTGGCTCGCCCTTTCTGTCCTCACGAGCGTGGCAGTTGTACGTCCTCTTTGCGAATCTTCCCCATCGTCCCTTGTTCTCGAATACCCCGAAAAACAAACAAACGAATGGCTGACGCATGCGCTCGATTCTTTGTCGCACGGTAGCAATGTCAATTGATCACTCCCTTGCAACTCTACTTTAGCTTCAAAGCTGCGTTCCGGAACGCTCAGGCAAGTCTGCGTTTGTCCGCAGTATGCATGCATGCGATCGTGTTCTAACGGAATGCGGGGCCATCGCCTCCCCCGGGTCTTCTTCCCCATAGCCATGGCGAATGTTCACCACGTTCTTTTACTTTGGTTCGATATCGTTGGACTTTGTCTTTCACCTCTTCTTTTTGTGAGTGGCACACAAAGCAATATCGTTTTTTTACTGATCATACCGTTGTGTCGCATTGTCAACTCGTAACGACGACGGCGACGACAGCATGCGTTATAGCCGCATGCTCGAAGAGTCCTCGTTCGCAAACCGGAGAGCGGACTACTTTTGGCTCCTCTTCCTTTCCTCTCTCATGCTCCTGGTACGCACGCACGACCCCTCATCTTCCCTACCAAAACCAAAACCACTGATTCCCTCTCGTCCTCGACCACGTCTCGCACAATCTATCAGGGCCTATCCCCGCTCTTCAACCTCCCCTTCCTCTCCTCCCCGCTCGCCTACGTGCCGATCTACTTTTGGTCCCGCCGGCACCCGACGACGCCCATCTCGCTCTTCGGCCTGCTCACCATCACGGCCCCGTACCTCCCCTTTGCCCTCGTCGCATTCTCCTGGGTGCTCACCGGGACATGGCGCGCCGCGGCGAGCGACCTCGTCGGGTGCGCGGTCGGCCACGTGGGATGGTTCATACGCGACGTGTGGGCTCGCGAGATGGTCGGTGGGCCGACGATATTCAGCGACGCTCCGGACTTATTGTGAGTTTTTTTTTAAAAAAATTCCCCCCGTTTGATGGAAGGCCTCTTTTGACTGATTGCTTTTCGTCATCTCACCAGGAAGCGCCTATTAGGTGACCTTTAAAGTACCGTCCTTCGTCTTCACCACGTGTCTTGCGGTTGTCGGTTGCTTATCGGTTCTGTAATGAGTTTCCTCGGGGGGTCAGTTATTGTAAAATCAGAGAGGATAGACGCGGCGTTTAATTTATTTTTGAATCACGGCCCATCCACTTCCACGGGATCACAAACATCTAATTTGCGCCTTCGCGCCTGCGTCAGCAAAATTGGTTACTTCTACATTTTGGTCACGCATATACAATAATGGAGCATGGTATCAGAATCGCGACCTGAGCGATGAAGTGAGGGGAGTAACATAAAGGCCAAGGGAAAAAAGGAAAGAAAAAAGTTAGGCATAACCAAAAGATCGATCGAAGGGAGCGAGCATCCAGCAGGCGAATCCGAATGAATATATATATACGACTCATGTAGTGTGATACGCCACACGCTATTCAAGAAAAGAACAGCGCCAGCGCCAAGGTGAGTAAATTTAGATTGTGCACGCACGAATCCCAGGAGGGGGGGAGGGGTGTCTCTGCGCGCGTCTGCGTCTGTTATGCACCGTTGGCCATCTTGGAGGCTCGTAGCATCGCGCTGCGGTTCGGCCGCGGCGCTATGGTCGGCGCCTGCAGGCTAGCCGGGCGGGGCCTGGGCGGAGTGGCGATGCCAGCATCTGACAGCCGAGAAAGCGAACGACGCGGAGAGTTCACGTCGCCTTGCGAGGATGCAGGGCGACCGAGCGAACTGGTGGACCGCGACAGAGCCGGGCCAATTGGCTGTCGGACTAACACGTACACACGTTAATGCTGGCCGGCGCGCGGGGGTCAGTAGTGGTAGTGGGACGTACACTGATACGAAGTAGGCGGAGCGGCATCCTTTGACGCGCGTAGCAGCGCGCTCTTATTCGGCCTCGGCGATATGGTGGGAACCGCGGTGCTCGAGACCGAGATCGATTCGCGCCTCTTATGGCCAGGAACGCCCTCGAACGTCCTTCGCTGCGCCTCCTTCAACGCCGCCTTGGCCCTCTCTTCCTCCGCCGCCTTGGCCTTGGCCTGCGCAAGCGTGATGATCGGCTTCGGACGGATCGGCCTCGGCGGCGGGGCGCCCGAGATACGCAACGCGGCCGCGCGCGACATGCGCGGCGAAATCATCGGGGGTGAAGTAGAGGCGACGGATATGGACTCTCTGCGCTTGTGTCCGGGTACGTTTTCGAACATCCTCTGCATGTCTTGTTTCGAAGGCGGCGTGCGGGGTCCGGGCGAGCGCCCGAGTCTGGGCGGTGTAATGCCGGCGCGCAAGTCCGCGGCGCGTGTCGTGCGTGGCACAATGGTCGGCGTGACGTGGGAGGGGGGAATCTCGAGTGCTCTGAAGGAGGTGCTGCGCGAGGAGGTGCCGTTCGAGGAAGTGCCGTTTGTACGGGAGAGGCTGCGAGCGGGGGAATGTCCGCTCGCGCTGGTCGTGCTGGTGCTGAAGGAAAGCGGAGGACGCGTGTTGTTCGAGGAGGAGAGAAGGGAGGACTCGGTGGATCGAAGGGAGTCGGTCGTGAGGGCGCTTCGGTCGGTGGAGTAGTCCGAGGGGAGGTCCGAGGTCGGGAAGGGCGGAGAGGAAACGAAGAGCGACGCGATCTGTATTTCGGCCGTGTCGACGTCGGGGGAGCCTATGACCGCGTTCTGGTCCATGCTGATACCGTAGAGGGCGCGGAGGGAGGTGGGCGAGAGTTGACGAGCGACTTGGGGGTCAACGTCGCCCATGATCGCGTTCCATACTTCGATGGCACGGCGGCGTTCGAGTACATATACCCATACTGGACCACTGTAACGTGATATCAGAAAATCGAGCGCGTATGGAGGCGCGTTGCGAAGAATCGCTTACTCGGCAAAGGAGCGAGCATCGTCCCCAAAGAGTTCAAAGAGGGCGTCAGGATCCGTCTCCATGTCAAACTCCATTTGTCTCTCCTTCACGATCTAATAGCGCGAACTCGAGTTGAGAAACCAAAAGTATACGGTTGATATGAGGAGCGCGTGGTTACCTCGAACTTTGCGTCTGAAATGCGATGCTCGATCTCGAAGCGGTGGTCGATTGCATGAGGCTTGATGATGGCGACGGTGCGTGTGGGGGCGAGTGAGGGAGAAGTGGGCGTGGGTGTAGACGAGTTGTGCGAATCATGGTGAGAAGTGTCAATTGTTGAGATGCCAAGGAACCTTGGGTCAGACATCGGAAGGGGGTCAAGTTAAAAAAGAAGGTCGAGTGCGTGAAACGCGATATAAAGCACAGAAGAAGAAGAAGAAAGGAATCAACAAACAAGCCGATCGGCCGGGCGAGCGTTTTTGAGTTGTTGAGGGAGGAATGAATTTAATGAAACCGAGGGAAGTTATGAAACCAGATGAAGAGTAAACCAACCCTTCTTCCTTTGCGTGACACCCCAGCTTCTCATCCGTGACCCCTGACACTCTGTATCCGATATTAATAAAATTATTATACACTACATATTATCACGATCTCCCTCTAAATCCAGTCCACCATTTCCGCACTTTATCCACGCTATACCGAACAGTAGTCACAGGCCCTCCACTGACGATGCCTTTCAATGACTGTACTGTTGCGGGGTAACGCACGATTCCACTCATCTCTGCGCTAGACAGTTAGATCCTGGCAAAACATGCGTTTCTGGTTATCACTCACGGTTGCCAAGAACCAATCGTAGCTGTTCGTCTCCTGCGATGCGCTGCCAATATGCCGTTTCATCGGTTTCGAATGGTGGGATTGAGGCATCACTGGCATAGTGCCCACGAACCCTTCTCAAGAGAACCGATGGGAGCTTCTTGAGGTGAGCGACCCGCGCGAGAGGGCTTGTATCCTGCTGAATCGTCGACGACTCCACAGGCCAATACACTCCAGGCAGACCTGTGACGAGGCGGTAATACAGCTCGCGGAACTGAGGTCCTTGTTTTCGAACAATGTTCCCCACCTTGCCGCGATTCTCTCCCGGAAGTACCATCCTAGGATCACCGCTGTACGAGATCCCGGTGATGGTCTCGAACAGCTGCTTCTCGCTGAACTCAGCGGGAAGCGTTAAGAGTGCCGCCCGTACCGCAGATGTTAGATTGACCTGCTGGGTCAAACGCACCCGGGCATCGTCCTTGATAATCCTTAACGGTTTATGCATTCGCCCAGCAAGGTAGAGCGTGTTCCAATTCAACAAATCGGAACAAAGGTTGTCCACTGATGTGACGCCATATTTGATGGTCTCGAGGGAAAGTCAGATCCAATCCACCATCTCCCATAAGAAAAAAAAATCACACACCCTTCCTTTCGTTTGCACAAAAGCGTTGAACCATATCCCAGGCCCAAATTCCTGAACCTTGGTCACAAAAGAAGAACCCAAAGTCCTCGCGTACATGGCGTAGTGCGACGGGTTCCGTGACATGTTGATCGAGTGAAAATGAGCGGGGTGCGTCACCGCAAACATGAAATCGAGCATCGGGGCATCCTTCTCTGCCTGATACCCGTCCTGCTCGAACACGCCAGAGCCGTACGCGAAAGCGTAACGGATGGGGGCGTCAAAATCTGCGACGATGCTCTCGAGCAACGCGCGTGTCGAGTTGGGCACAGACAAAAGCTGGTTTTGGCCGAATGTCGCGGGCAGGTGTGGAAGTGCCTGGTGTCGATGCGGGACTGCAGGGCGCGGGGCTGGGGACAACCGTGTGCGTGGTTTCGTAGAGGGGGGCTTAGAGTGGGGTGGTGGTGGTTGTGAAGCGCCGGAGGATGTCGTAGTCTCTATTGATAATGAACGTATGGGAACCAAGGGGGATGTGATATGGCGACGAGATGCGTGTAGCACGGTGGATAACATGATGAGAGTGTGTATGCAACGAGGAATGCATTTGCCGGCAGCAAGCGTCACTGTTACTTACACGGCTGGATCGATCACGTGCTATTCCGCTATTCCGCGTTCCGACTCGGAAAGACGGACCGCGATAATATTTAGGCGTAATATGACCGACTCGGACCTGTGTTAGTTTTTTTGATGGCTTCGTGCGCTTCCCCTCATCAGGTAACCCGCGATTTATCGCCTATTCTCACCATCATCTACGCCACTGAGACAGGAAATGCTCAAGATTATGCGGGGAGAATTGCGTATCATTGTCGGAGGGCACGTTTCAAATGTCGCGTCTTCAATGTTGACAAATATCCCCTCGTATGACCCCGGGCTCACCATGACTTCCAATTCGACGTCGCTGATATTCACCAGTCTGAAATCGTGTCAGAGAGCGTCATTATATTCGTCGTCTCTACCTCCGGTACTGGGAGGGAGCCACGGACGATGACGCCTTTGTGGAGGAGCCTCTTACGCTCCGACCTCCCCCGCGACTTGTTCGAAGACCTTCGTTATGCCGTTTTTGGCCTCGGGGACACTTCCTATGAAAAGTTTTGCTGGCCCGCAAAGAAATTGAGCAGACGTCTTGAATATCTCGGGGCAACGCCCATCTGCCCTCGTGCCGAAGGCGATACCCAACATGCACTTGGGTAAGGCGAGTCCCCCGCATCGCTTGATCGGTCGTAGCACGACATTCAAACTTCCTTTAGAACCGATGGCGCATTCGATCCATGGGTCTCCACCCTAACGGATGCCCTGCTGAGGCTATTTCCTCTGCCCTCCCATCTTTCACCTTTGCGGGTGGAGGATTTACCGACGCCTACAGTGACACTCCTTTCTGCAACTTCAGAGGAACTCCGGGACGAACCCGATCCATTGATCGGCGACGAAAGATACCACACATTTGAACTTATTAGAAATGAACGTATCTCCGCAGATGATTGGTATCAAGATGTTCGGCATTTCGAGTTTCGGTGTCAAGACGACATCTCGTAAGCCATCGTCCAGTCGATGTGTTCAAAGGGGGTTGACCCAATGGTTTTCAGTTATGAACCTGGGGATGTTGCTGTTATTCACCCAGAAGCGTCCCCAGTAGACGTCGATTCCTTCCTCACCACGATGGGCTGGTCTAATGTTGCTGATGACCCCATACGAATACAACCTATTTTCGAGGGTTTGTTTACATCTACTCGCCCTTTAGTGCGCCACACCATTTATTAATCGCCACAGATCAAAGTCTCCCAGATCATCTTCCTCACGTCTCGACTCTCCGTGCCCTATTCACGCGTCACCTGGACATCAACTCAATCCCCAAACGGTCCTTCTTCCGACTTCTCAAACATTTCGCCACGGATGAGCGGGAGCGCGAGAAGCTAGAAGAATTTAGTTCGCCCGAGGGCGCGGTAAGTGCCCTCTCTCTTTCGGGGGACAGTCGTCAACTTGGGGAGACGGGAACAGGAAGAGTTATACGACTATACGACTCGAGTCCGTCGCACGATCCGCGAGGTTCTGACCGAGTTTCGCTCGGTGCACGTGCCGCGCGACCACATTTTCGATCTTTTCCCACCTCTTCGTCCTCGCGAATTTTCGATCGCTAGCGCATCGCGAACACATCCGCACGAGGTACACCTGTGCGTCGCGATCGTCGACTATAAAACCAAACTCAAGGCGCGGAGGCGCGGCGTGGGCACGTCATTCCTCGCGTCGCTTCCCGTCGGTGCGTAACGTTTTTTTTCCCTGTCAATCCCATTACGGGCTTAACATCAAAGTCGTTATTTTGTTGTTTGCCTTTGCGCAGGTACGCAGCTGAGGATCTGCACCACAAGAGGCCTGCTCGCGCTTCCTCCCGATCCGGCCACGCCCGTGATTTGCGTCGGTCCGGGAACGGGCGTGGCGCCCGCTCGAGCCGTGCTGGAAGCTCGCGTGCGATCGGGCGCGAAGGACAACACGCTGTACTTTGGACACCGCGCCTCGGGAAAGGACGCGCACTATTCGCGCGAATGGACCGCGCTGGCGGAATCCGGACACCTCACGTATCGCGTCGCGGCTTCGCGCGACGGACCCGAAGGCACCCGGCGGGTCTATGTGCAAGATCTCATGAGGCAGGACGCGAAGCGCGTTTGGCAGCTCGTCCACGAGGGTGGCGCTTGGGTGTATATCTCCGGGTGCGTGTGTGCTCTCTCTCTCTCTCTGTTGGAACCGCGCAGGCGCGTACGGAACGTTGATGTTGTTGACGGCTGGATGGTAGGTCGTCAAATAAGATGCCTGCTGGTGTGCGGGCTGCGTTGGTGGATATCGCTCGGGAGGAAGGGGAAATGGGCGAGGACGATGCGCGTGCTTATGTTGCGCGAATGGAAAGGGAGGAAAGGCTGTTCGAAGAGTGCTGGAGTTGACCGACAAAGTATTAGGAAGTAGGCACTATTCCGCCTCAGGCGACAGTCCTCATAGGTGGTGACAAAGATACGCATCGCAAGATATATATTGATTGCAGAAAAGACAAAGTTGTACAGGTGAGACAAGGCATTCTAGGACAGTGGCATGGTCGACATCTCAATTGTGTGTGGCACCTTGCTCCGGGCTCCTCAAGGAATCAACCGTGACTTGATGATGACACGCAGACACGCGAAGGTGACGGTGCAATCTGTACCCAACATGAGCACTATAGTATTAGGGTGTATATCCATGAATACCGCTGTACTTGAGCAAGCGCAAAAGGAGGCATGCATTACATGTACCCCACGTGGACAGTCATAGAGAGCCTAACGTGCGGATGGGAGAAAAAAAAACTCAGGAAAGTAACTTCGAAAGCACGTGGCGTGATGGGAACGGATGTGAATGACATAGGTGTCTCGTTTCAAGTATAGAATGAACTGTATATTGTCACTCACTGCTACACTCACGAGGGATCAAGGTGCCCACAGGTCGAGACAAAACCATTGCCAATAAGGCATGCATGTCTCAACGGCGGGCCAGAGTCACGGGGAAGCCTGCATTCCGACGGACAGAAATGAATGACCTGAATGATTGGCCAACATGGCTACCTTTAGCACACGAGATCACCTTCAGCTCAGGCAACAATTCGGTGGCCGATTCTCCATCATACGGTCGTAGAGAACGAGACAACGCCTCGATCAGGCGGCTGCCTGACACATGAAGGGTCTTCACTTTAATGAACGACCTGAGAAGCTCGCGCCACCCAGTGCGAATGGAGAATTCTTCGTGCCATTCAAATGACGTTTCGTCCTCGAGAGTAAGCAGCTCCACCTCGGAGGTCACTGTCCTGATCACGTCGAATACTTGTACCGTGGATACCAACCCCCTGACGGGGTGTCTGGAGAAAAACTTTATGCGGGGGGTAGGCATCCCGGTCCGTTCATGGGGATACATCGTCACAACGACACGCTGCTTGCAGAACGTGACCCTTATGCTCCTGAATCTAGGGCTCTCGGTTTTACATATGAACTGCAGGGTGAATAGAATGGAGGAGGTGACGGCAAGGTCCTCTGAATACATGATTTCGGTGACCTTGAGGAGAGGCATGGTGATGAGAGGAAGGACAGCCTCCATGTAAATGCTAGGGCCTTCGAATCCAAGCCATCGGAGATTAGGGAGTGTGACACGCATGGAAATAGGCCTGTGTAGCAATTGTTCCTCAAAATCTTGGGTCGAAAAACGTGCATCAAAGCTGATCCTGAAAGTCTCAAGTCGAGGCATGAGTGAAAGCTGTTGTAGTAGTTCTCCTGGGCCGAAGTTCGTGGATGGGTGGATATATTCAAGAGATAGCGTGACGAGCCCGGTAGGCAATGGCGAGCTAATCGGGAAGGCAAAGTTTAGCAGCACGAGATGGTGGAGAAGTGGTGCTCGAAATGTTGAGGGAAGTGACCAGTTGGTGTCCGGCACGGTCAGAGGCTGGATATACATGTATTCCAGCAGCGGAAACGCCCCGTCTATGGCCGCGATGAGCCTCGTCAACGG
>Ga0307510_10009369_pt1 | contig 11663 bp, 9 predicted proteins | sample 12_EM_MG_FD_207224 | JGI IMG/M metagenome (GOLD analysis project Ga0307510, IMG submission 207224) | Populus trichocarpa ectomycorrhiza microbial communities from riparian zone in the Pacific Northwest, United States - 12_EM | ecosystem: Host-associated > Plants > Roots > Unclassified | place... | reverse complement strand
ACCCGCAGGAGCTGGCGATTGTGTGTGAGCTGCTGGTGCGGGGGCCGCAGACGCCGGGTGAGTTGCGCACCCGGGCGAGCCGGATGGCACCGTTTGGCGAAGCTTCCGACGCCGAGGCGGCGCTGGCACGGCTTCGGGATCGACCCGATGGACCGTTTGTGGTGCAGTTGGCGCGTGAGCCGAATCGGCGCGATTCGCGGTGGGCGCAATTGTTTGGTGGGCCGGTTGCGGATGTTGCAGGGTCGGCTGTTGCGTCGGCGAGTGTGTCGCAGGAACCGGAGTCCGTGGGGGCGCCCGAAGTGATGTTTCCCGCGGCGCGCAATGATGACCGGCTTGCGAAATTGGAGCGCGACGTTGCGGCGCTGCGCACGGAGTTGGATGAGTTGAAGCGGCGGTTGGGGGAGTAGGGCGCGGCGCCGGTGAGTTGGCGCTGCGGCGATGGCCGGCGGAGGCCGGTCAGTTTGTAGTGCTGCGGCGCCGGCCGCCGACAAATACCAGTGAAGCGCCGGCGTTTTCGGCGGACGCATGCCTCGATGTTGTTTCCAGAATGCTGCGCGCTCGCGCGGCAGCCGCGTTCGCTTCCTTCTCCGCATCGTGCGTTTCGACGGGATACGCCAGCAGGTAACCCTGTACGCCAATGGGCCCACAGTGTGAGAGAAACTCCAACTGCGCCGGACGTTCCACGCCTTCAGCAATGACCTGCAGTCCGAGCCCATGGCACAAGGCCACGATGGACCGGACGATCGCAGCGGAGCGTGGGTTGGAGTCGACACCCTCCACCAGCATCCGATCGAGCTTGACCCGGGTGATGGGCAGTTGTTCGAGTGATGTCAGGGACGAATAGCCGATGCCGAAATCGTCCAGCGCGATGGAGACACCCATTTCGCGCAGGCGTCGCAGCGATTCCACGGTTGAGGGGCCCGTTTGAAACACGGTCTCGGTCAGTTCCAGCTCCAGCGCGCTGGCCGGCAGGCCGGTCACTTCCAGTGCGCGGGCAATGTGCTCGCAGAAGTCACTCTCAAAGAACTGTGGCGCGGAAATGTTGATGGCGACGCTGGCGCGATGCCAGCCCTGCGCTCTCCATGCGGCCACCGTCGAAGTGGCTGATCGCAGTACCCAGTCGGTCAGCTCGTGGATGAGGCCGGTCTTCTCGGCGATGTGAATGAACTCGGTCGCTGTTGCAACCCGGCCATCGGGCTTGCGCCAGCGAAGCAGCGCTTCGAGGCCGGTGACCTCGAAGGTATGCAGGGCGATCTGCGGTTGGAACATGAGCATGAGGTCGCCGGCCTCAACCGCGCGGCGCAATGACTGTTCCAGGCGGAAACGTTGGGCGGCGGCGTCGTACAACGCGGGTTTGTAGAGCGCGTATCGATTTCTGCCGAGCTCCTTTGCGCGGAACAAGGCAACGTCGGCGGCACGGAGTAGCTGCTCTGCGTCGTCGGCGTGGTCCGGGTACATGCTCGCGCCGACACTTGCGCTGGTCGCCAACAGCCGGCCGTCGATGGTCAGCGGCTGTTGGAGTGTCATCACAATCTCGGACGCACGGGTCTCCACTTCAGCCACCGACCCTACGTCTTCGAGCAGGATGGTGAACTCGTCTCCGCCCAATCGAGCCAGAAGCGCGCGGCCCTTGGATGCCTCGCGCAGGCGTTCCGCGATTCCCTGCAGAACGCGGTCGCCGTAGTTGTGGCCGAGCGTGTCATTGATGGACTTGAAATTGTCCACGTCTACAAACAACAGGCCCAACTTTTGACCGGTTGCGGTTGCGCGCGCCAACGCGCCACCGAGACGCGCGGACAACTGGCGCCGATTGGGTAGTTGTGTGAGCGGATCGTGATGCGCAAGATGGTGAAGCTGTCGGGTGCGCTCCGCCACGTGCCGTTCGAGCTCGGCCTGATGAGCGCGCAGCTCGGCTTCGGCGCGGGAGATTTGCGCCGCCATGGTGTTGAAGGATTCGGCCAGGGTGTCGATTTCCGCCGAGCCACCGCGAGGCGCCCGCGCGCCGCGGTTTCCGGCGGCCTGCAGTTTGGTTGCGGCAGTCAGGCGCCGGACGGGCATGCTGATGCTGACGACCAACAGCACCGACACGATGAGCACGACACCGAGGACGGCCAGGTCCGACTGGGTCAGGGTCTGTTCGGCGATTTCGGCGGCCGTGGCTGCGCGTGCGGCGGCATCCATCAGGCCGCGGCGCGCCGGCTCCTGCAGGTATTGTTGAACACCGCCGGTGAGTGCGGCGCTTTCCTCCAGAAACTGACGGCGTGCCGCATCGTTGGTTGAATCGAATTTGTCGATGGCGACGCGCAGCTTGACGGCCTGCGCGAAGTCCTGCTTCTCCAGGTCCAGCCAGTTGCGGCCAGGCGAGCGCATCAGCTCGGCATTGTGGGCTTCCAGCGCTGCGCCGAAGTCCCGCTCGCGTTGCGCGATGACCGGGCTCGCGGCTGCGAAGTTCGCCCTGACGGCGTTGATTGCTGCTGAGAGCTCCGCCAGTGAGCGGGTGGCGACCACCTGGTTGCCATTGATCGCGAGTCCCGAGCCACCGGCGGAAATGATTCGCTGTTGGACGCGGTCGAGGGCGGAGTTGCGCTGCTCGAGCCATTCAGCACGTTGCGATGCGTGTTTGGCCAGGTCACGGCCATGTTCCACGTGGCTCGTCAACTGGGGTAACAACTGCGCCCCAGGGGGAGGGGCCGCCGCTATTGCTGTCTGGTCCGCAGGGCGTTGGAAGTAAGTCAGGACAGCAGCATCCAGCGCGTTGCTGGCGTTGGTGATGCTGGTGAGATCTGAGCTGTGGCCGCTCTGCAGATATTCGGTAACCGCCCGGTCGTAGGCAACCAGCGATTCAACCACTGCGCTGGCTCTTTGCGCGCGCGGCTCGTGCTCGGTCTGCATGCTTCGCACGGATTCGACCGCAATACGCGTAGTCCGGCTGGCCTGCAGGTGGCCCCAGACAATGACCGCGCAGACGGCGGCGAGTCCGAGGCCCAGGCGGCCCCCGATCCCGAGCCGCAGCCGGAATCGGCTCCCTGCTTCCGGCAGTGCCGGTCGGGGCATGACCGCCGCGCCGATGGCCGTCAGGGAGGCGGCCGTTTCAGGGTGCGGCGAGTGCGGTTTTTGATGCATACGACATAAGCCACGGACAGCTCATCCCTGTCTGCCCAGGCGGTTTATGGGTGTCGAAGCATCATGCGGGGAACATGGCGGCCACTTCCGTGGACGCCATCGCAGAAGCACAACGGTAGCCGGACCTGTACAGCGAATTCACAGTCCCGGTTCGAGCGGGGGCGGTTTGTCGGCTTCGGCAGGTTGCGCGTGGGGCGCATTGCCCCAAGGGCCCATAAGGAGTGGCCCCGGAATGGCCAGAACTATTTCACGGTTGATTTATAATGCCGTCATGAAGATGAGGGGACCATGACCGAGATCGCTGACACTTTCGACTCGGCTTTTACAAAAGCTGTCGACCTCGGGAATCGGCTGGCCGACAAGGACAAGGACGCCGACCTGTGGGATATCGCTGACGGCTTGCTGGCCGGCGCCCTGCAGTATTGGCTGTACTCGCGCCAGCCCTGCGGCGATCCGCGTTGTCAGGACTGCATGCCTATCAGCACCGCCGAAGGCCGGATGGCGGAGCTGAAACGCCTGATGGAGCAACTCGCCGCCGAAAGCGAGTATTTCCATACCCCGACCGACGCGAACGCCGGCCGGGCTTGACGAGCGCTACGCAGCGGCTATGCCGCTGCTGGTGCTGGCCACTTCCTGCAGCGCCTGTTCGAACAGGTTGAATCCTTCCTTCATCAGCGCATCTGAAATGGTCAGGGGCGCAAGGAAGCGAATGACATTCCCGTAGATGCCGCACGAGAGCAGGATCAGTCCCTTGGTCGCCGCCGCCTGGACCAACTGCTTGGTCAGCTCCGCATCCGGTTGATCCGCGCTGCAGTTCTTCACCAGCTCGATTGCAACCATCGCACCGACGCCCCGCACTTCGCCGATGCTGGGGAACCGGACCTGCAGGCCGCTCAGTCGCGAAGTCATGAACTTGCCGATGTGATTGGCGCGTTGAAGCAACTGCTCTTCCTTGATGACATTCAGCACCGCAAGTCCCGCGGCGCAGGCGAGCGGTGATCCGGCGAACGTCCCGCCCAGGCCACCTGGCAGCGGCGCATCCATGATGTCAGCTTTGCCGATCACGCCGGACAGCGGAATGCCGCCCGACACGCTCTTGGCGATGGTCATGAGGTCCGGCTCGACTCCGGAATACTCCACCGCGAACATCCGTCCGGTCCGCCCGAAGCCGGTCTGGATCTCATCGACAATCAACAGGATGCCGTGTTGGTCGCACAGGCTGCGCAACTTGCGCAGCAGCTCCACCGGCGCCTGGTAGAAGCCGCCTTCTCCCAGTACGGGCTCGATGACAATAGCCGCGACGCGCGCGGGATCAACATCGGCCTTGAACAGTCCATACACGGCCTCCAACGAGTCTTCCACGCTGACGCCGTGGTAGGCCATCGGGTAGGGGACGTGATAGACCTCAGGCATCATCGGTCCGAAACCGGCTTTGTACGGTTGCACCTTGCCGGTCAGGCTGATGCCGAGGTACGTGCGGCCGTGGAATCCGCCGGAGAAGGTGATGATCGCCGAACGCTTCGTGTGGTAGCGCGCGATCTTCACCGCATTCTCGATGGCCTCGGCGCCGGTCGTCAGGAATATCGTCTTCTTGGGCGACTTGCCGGGAGCGAGCGCATTGAGCTGTTCGGCGAGCTCGACATAGCTTTCGTAGGGTGTGACCTGGAAACAGGTATGCGAGAACTTGTCGAGCTGGGCGGCAACAGCGGCTTTCACCTTCGGGTGCAGGTGCCCCGTGTTGAGGACCGCGATGCCGGTCCCGAAGTCGATATAGCGCTTGCCTTCGACATCCCAAACCTCTGCATTCGAGGCACGGTCGGCGTAGATGGCCAGCGAGTTCGCGACTCCCCGGGGGATGGCTTTCTGGCGACGGTCCTGCAGGTCGGAATTCGAGTTCGGCAAAGGAATCTCCTTGGGGCCCAGATGAATATTGTAGCCCCCTCAGGACCCTCTACAATGAGGGTTTGCCCAACGGGGAAGATGCGTTTTGAGCGACATTACGACCGACGTCGTCATCATCGGTGCAGGTCCGTGCGGCCTGTTTCAGGTTTTTGAGCTGGGCCTGCTCGGAATCAGCGCCCACCTGGTCGACTCACTGCCCATTGCGGGCGGCCAGTGTGCCGAGCTGTACCCCGAAAAGCCCATCTACGATATTCCGGCGCTGCCCGTGTGCGGTGCGCAGGAGCTCGTAGACCGGCTGATGAAGCAGATCGAGCCCTTCAAGCCGACGTTCCATCTCGGCGAGGAAGTGGTCGAATTTGCGCGCCGCGACGACGGCCGGTTCCGTGTCGGCACGACCGCCGGGAAGGTCTTCAACACCGGTACGGTCGTGATCGCCGCTGGTGTGGGGTCGTTCCAGCCGCGACGCATCGGCGTTGAGGGCGCCGATCTATTCGAGGGCAAGGGAATTCACTACAAGGTGAAAAATTCCAGCCACTTTCACGGCAAGCGCCTGGTGATTTTCGGCGGCGGTGATTCGGCGCTGGACTGGGTGCTCGAGCTGCAGCCGAAAGCACACAGCGTCACGCTCGTGCATCGTCGCTCCGAATTCCGTGCAGCTCCGGCTTCCGTTGCGAAAATGAAGGAAATGGTGGGCGCCGGGCACATGAAACATTTCGAGGGCCTGCCCCATGCGATCCGTTCCGCTGGCGATGAGCTGAACGGCGTGCACATCAAGCTGAAGGGTGGGGAGACCCATGAGCTCGATGCGGACCATGTGCTCGTGTTTTTCGGTCTCTCACCGAAGCTCGGACCGATTGCGCAGTGGGGCCTGGAGCTGGAGAAGAAGGCGCTGAAGGTCGATACCGAGAAATTCCAGACCAGTCTGCCGGGCGTGTTTGCCGTCGGCGATATCAACACGTACCCGGGCAAGAAAAAGCTGATCCTGTCCGGCTTCCACGAGGCCGCCCTGGCGGCATTCGCCATCCAGCATCACCTGTTTCCGCAGAAGAAGCAGTTCCTGCAGTACACGACCACGAGCCCGATCATGCACCAGCGGCTCGGCGTACCGGATTGAGATTTTCCGCCCACATCGTTGGGCTTCCATGGAGAGAAGATGATGCGTTTGATTCGACAGGTGCTTGCGTCTGCCGCCCTGATTGGTGCCGCAACCGCGGCCCACGCGGCCGACAAGGTATGCAAGCTCGCAATTACCGGCAATGACCTGATGCAGTACGACAAGCAGGAGCTGGTCGTCGCCGCGGATTGCACTTCGGTGGAGCTGACTCTGACACACAGCGGCAAGCTGCCCAAGGAAGCCATGGGACACAACTGGGTCCTGGTGAACACACCGGACCTGAGCGCAGTGGCGAGCTCTGGAATGACGGCCGGCCCGGCCAACAACTACGTCGACAAGGCTGACAAGAAAGTGCTCGCCAGCACCAAGCTGGTCGGCGGCGGTGAGAGCGCCACGGTGACTTTCGCGACCTCTGCGCTGAAGAAGGGCGGCGCATACTCGTACGAGTGCACGATGCCGGGTCACAACTCCGTGATGCACGGTGTGCTGAAGTTCGGTTGAGCGATGGAAGCTGAGATTGCCGACCTGTTGAATCTTCTCGAGCTGGAGCAGCTCGAGGTCAACCTGTTCCGCGGGGAGAGCCGCGACATCGGCAGTCCGCAGGTATTCGGCGGTCAGGTGCTGGGACAGGCCCTGACCGCCGCGTCCGCCACGGTGGCGGGCCGGGTGGTGCATTCGCTGCACGCCTATTTCCTGCGCCGCGGCGATTTCAATGCGCCGATTGTGTACCAGGTGGACCGCAGCCTCGACGGCCACAGCTTCGCCAATCGCCGGGTGGTGGCCATTCAACACGGCGAGCAGATCTTCAACATGGCGGCCTCCTTCCAGGTGGAGGAAGAGGGGCTCGATCATCAGATCGACATGCCGTCGGTGCCCCCTCCGGAGAGCCTGGACGATAAGATGCACCTGCCGCCGGAGATCGGCCGGCACCTGCCCGAGAGGCTGCGGCAGTTTTTTGCCCAGCCGCGGCCGTTTGTGTTCCGTGTCGTGCCCCCGGGCGCCGGGCGCGAAGAGCACGCGCCGGCCCGCCAGCTCTGGTTCAAGGCAGTCGGCCAGCTCCCGGATGATGAGCGGCTGCACCGCAATCTGCTCGCATACGCATCCGATTTCTTTCTGTTGGGCACATCGATGTTGCCGCACGGCAGAACCGAGTTTGAAGGGCGGCCGGTCATGGCGAGCCTGGACCATGCCATGTGGTTCCATCGGTCACTGCGCGTGGATGACTGGCTGTTGTATGCGATGGAGAGTCCGAGTGCCTCCGGTGCGCGGGGTTTTGCGCAGGCCGGCATTTTTTCACGGGATGGCCGGCTGGTCGCGACGACTGCGCAGGAAGGCCTCGTGCGCATCAAGCGAGGCAAATAGGCCCGGCGACGCCAATGTTACTGCTAGCCAGCGTTGCTGCGGCCGTGACTGCCGGGCCAGTGCTCTCCAGCGAGGTCGAATCACTCGGAAAGCTGTGGCCGGGCGTCCGCGATTCCACCGAGGAAGTGTTTGTCAGCTCCGATCCCAGCGTCTCAGCCTGGGGGGAGGGCTCCGAAAAACGTGTGCGGACAGTGGTTGCGCCCGTCGAGGCGCCCTGGCTCGGCCGGCACGTGTTGTATCTCGAAGAGTTTCTGCACGACGACCCGGACAGTATCCGGCGCCAGTTGCTGTTGGATCTGCAGCCGGCCGAGCCGCCCGCGGTGGGGGTTCGCGTCCGCCTGTATTCGTTCAAGGAGCCGCAACGCTGGATCCATCTCAATCGCCGGCCGAAGCTGCTCACGAACCTGCATCGTACGGAGGTGGTGAAGGCGGAAGGGTGTGATCTCATGCTCAGGAAGGAGGGCGATCAGTTCACGGGTGGCACCGTCGGGCACGGTTGCATCGACATCCGCGATGGCGGCAAGCGTTACGCCGAGTACCGCCTGGTCATCGGCGAGGATCTTTACTGGTACCGGCGCCGGGTGCTGCTGCGCAAGTCCAACGACCTGCAGGAGGAAGTGTTCGGATTCAACTTCTTCGAGTTGAATGATGCACGGCTGTTTGCGTGTCGTGTCGACTGGTCCTCAACCGGACGCAAGTCGGATCTGCGGCCGCTGGCGAAGCTGGAACTGCACGACCAGGGCGGCAAGGCGCGTTTCCTGACTCCGGATGGCCGCACGCTGGAGTTGACACTCCACAGCCAGGATTGGCCGTTCATGGCGGATCGCGACGCGCTGATCCTGCTGTTGCAGGATCAGATTCAGAGCACGCCCCTGGCGTCCGCCTGGACCGAGATCGACGCGGATGACATCGACATCAATCTCGGCTGGCTGCACATCGCGTGCGGGTCGCTGGTGCCCGCAACGGATGAGATGTTCGCAGCCCGCTAGCGTTTGACAATGGTCTCGATGTCGCGCATCAGCACCGGGTTGAATTTATCGGGCACTTCCATCATCAGGAAGTGACTGGTGTGTGGAATCACTTCTGCTTTGAATGTGGGCAGAGACTTGCGGATGCGCGCCTCATCCGTGGCACCCAGGTCTGAGTTGATGGCGAGCACCGGGACCTTGATGTCCGGAAGGACTGTATTGAAGTCCGTGCTGAGCAACGCCTCCAATGACGGAACGGCGACCTCCGGTGGCTCCAGCGACATGTCGTAGGCGACCTTTTGCACAAACAGGGGGTCGGCTCCCTTTTCAAACAACTCTTCGGTGACGTATTTGCGCACGGAGCCGATGAAGTCCGTGCGGAAGGGGGCCACGCGCTTCTCTATCTCGGCGGGCGCAATAGGCGGCAGGCCAACGGATTTCAGCGCGTCGACCACGATGATGCCAATGACACGGTTGCCGAGACTGTGCGCGGCCTCCAGTGCCACGGTACCGCCCATGGAGTGGCCTACGAGAATGACCTGCTGGTTGGGAATTCTTTGCACCACGGTCGCCACGTCTTCGCCGTATTTTTCCATGGACCAATTGGTTCGGCTCTGCGTTGAGCCGCCGTGGCCTGCCAGGTCGACTGCGACCACCGTGTACTTCGCCTGCAAGGCAGCGATCTGCGCGTTCCAGTAATTGGCGTCAGTGGCCCACCCATGGATGAGCACAATTGCGGGATCGCCTTTGCCTGAAACCCGATACTCGATGTGCACACCATCGGGTTCCGTGGCGAGCAGTGTTGATCCGTCGACCCGTTCTTGTGCTGACGAGGCTGTTGCTGGCGACGCAGGAGGCGCACTCGGGGCCGGGGTTTTGCTGCAGGCGGAAAGGGCGAGGGCGACAAGAATTGCGAGGGGGATCAACCGGCCTTGGGACATTCGAAAGGTCTCCTGTAAACCGACCGCATGATACCTGCCCGCCGGCGCTTTGCGGTGTGCGCGGGCCGCCGGACTACGAGCGCAGGACCTTGCCGGGGTTCAGGATGCCGTTGGGGTCGAAGGCGTGCTTGACCGAGCGCATCAGGTCCAGCTCGACCGGCGAGGCATAGCGCTCGAGCTCAGCGACTTTCAGCCGGCCGATGCCGTGTTCCGCGCTGAAGCTGCCGCCGAATTCACGGACCATGTCATGAATGACGCGCTTGATCGCTGCCTCGCGACCCAGGAAGGTTTCGCGTGAGGTGCCCGCTGCCTGGTTCAGGTTGAAATGCAGATTCCCATCGCCCACGTGTCCATACGCAACCAACCGGCCGTCCGGAACGTTCGCACGGAGCCAATCCCCCGCGGTCGCGACGAATTTCGCGAGCAACGTAATCGGCAGCGAGATGTCGTGCTTCAGGCTCGCGCCGTCGATGCGTTGCGCCTCAGGAATGGTTTCGCGAATTTTCCACAGAGCTTCGCGTTCGCGCTCGTTCTGTGCAACCACCGCGTCGAGCACCTGGCCGGATTCAAACGCTGCCGCGAGCGCTTCGGTCAACAACTCGCTCAGATTTTCGCTCGCGCGTGATGAGGTCACCTCACACAACACGTGCCATTCATACTTCTGTTTGAGAGGGTCCCTGACACCAGGGATGTGCTGCGTGGTGAGATCGATGCCGATGCGAGGTATCAGCTCGAAAGAGCTGATGCGATCGCCACTGGCTTCCCGAAGATGGGCGAGCAGCTCGACCGCCGCCTGCACGCTCGGAACCGCAACGAAGGCGGTCGCAGTGCTGCGCACCTTGGAAAACAACTTCAAGGCCGCGGCGGTAATGACACCCAGGGTGCCTTCCGCGCCCAGAAACAGGGCTTTGACATCGTAGCCGGTGTTGTCCTTGCGCAGGGAGCTCAAGGTCGAGAGGATGCGTCCATCGGCCAACACAACTTCCAGGCCGAGCACCAGGTCGCGCATCATTCCATAGCGCAGAACGCTCGTGCCACCGGCGTTGGTTGAGAGATTGCCGCCGATCTGACAGGTGCCTTCCGAGCCGAGGCTCAACGGAAACAGGCGTTCGGCTTCGTCTGCGGCACGTTGTACATCCGCAAGAATGCAGCCGGCTTCGGCTGTGAGCGAATAGTTCAGCGGGTCGACGCTGCGGACTTTGTTGAGACGCCTGAGGGAGAGCACGATTTGCCGCCCGGATTCATCCGGCGTGGCACCCCCACAGTAGCTGGTGTTGCCTGCGTGCGGAACGACGCCAATTCGGTTTTCATTGCACCAGGCGAGCAGGCGAGACACCTGTTCGACGGAGCGGGGAAGGGCCACCGTGAGCGCGCGACCTCGATACAGGTGGCGATGGTCGGTTAGGTAGGGCTCGATTTCGGCGGCGTCCGTGAGGACGCCGTCGGATCCCAGGATGTCAGTTATTGGTGTAGGGGCGGCGGCATTCATGCCGCCCAGCGTACACGTTATCGAATGTCGGCGGGGAGCGCCTGGAGCGCTGCGATGCGCTCTGCCAGCGGCGGGTGGCTCATCCGCAATTTCGCGAAGCCACTCGTCACTCGGCCGTCAGCGATACCGAACGCTGCAAACTGTTGCGGCAGGGGTTCGTGTGCCGCCTTCAGCTTTTCCAACGCCGCAATCATGTTGGCCCGGCCCGCGAGCTTCGCACCTCCGCGATCGGCTCGGAATTCGCGCTGGCGGGAGAACCAAAGCACGATGAGGCTGGCGAGGATGCCGAGCACGATCTCGGCCACAATCACCGAGATGAAGTACGCAGGTCCACGCCCGTCTTCAGACCGAAAGAAGGAGCGATCAACAATATTGCCGATGATGCGCGCCAGGAAAATCACGAACGTGTTGACCACGCCCTGGATCAACGCGAGCGTCACCATGTCGCCGTTGGCGACGTGACTGATCTCGTGACCGAGGACGGCGTCGACCTCGTGCTCGTTCATACGGTTCAGCAGACCCGTACTGACAGCCACGAGCGCGTTGTTGCGGCTCGCGCCTGTAGCAAAAGCATTCGGGTCGGGTGACTCGAAAACTCCGACTTCGGGCATGCCGATACCGGCATTCCGGGCGTGCGCAGCCACGGCATTGAGAAGCCAGCTTTCAGTGGCGTTGCGCGGCTGAGTGATGACCTCCACGCCCATGGCCCGTTTGGCCATCCACTTCGAGATCGCCAGTGACAAAAACGAGCCACCGAATCCGAA
>Ga0307510_10009367_pt1 | contig 11665 bp, 12 predicted proteins | sample 12_EM_MG_FD_207224 | JGI IMG/M metagenome (GOLD analysis project Ga0307510, IMG submission 207224) | Populus trichocarpa ectomycorrhiza microbial communities from riparian zone in the Pacific Northwest, United States - 12_EM | ecosystem: Host-associated > Plants > Roots > Unclassified | place... | reverse complement strand
ATTTTAGAGCTCGTAAAATTAATCAAGATACACGCAAGCTAACCCGAACCCTTAGAGTTAATAAAAGAACACTTGAGTTAATAAAAAAAAGGAACTTACAATGTAACTACGAACAATGAATGGTTACACGGTTGGAAATTTTTGTCTGATTGCTCCGTTACTAAAATCAGTGTTTGTTTTAAAAAACCTTCAAGCGTGCTCGTTTGAAGGACTGCCACACGTGCTTGTTTCTCCACTCTCTTCAGTAATAAGTCCAAAACCCAATCCCTTTTTTTTTTTCCTTAAACCCTGTGTACTTTCTCTCTATCCCCAAAATTCCCACGCCATTTTTTGACTCCCCACCATCACCATGACTCTTCTCCTCCGATCCTTCCCTCTAATCACTCTCCGCACCACCATACCCTCCTCTCTTCCTCTCTTCCAAAATCTTCTCAGGTATCACTTCCCTAAGTCGCTTCAAGCAAAACGCACAAGAGCCCTCGTCACTCTTTCTGCTTCTTCTTCTTCCCCTGAAACCATTCTCAAGCCACAGCAACAACAACCTAACGATACCCTTCACTGGGTCTCTCGTACCAACTTTTGTGGTCAATTATCGACCAATGATGTTGGCACACGTGTTCGTCTCTGTGGCTGGGTTGCTCTTCATAGAGTCCATGGTGGTCTCACCTTTCTCAATCTTAGAGACCACACTGGCATTGTTCAGGCATACCCTTTTATCTATTTATGGTTTCATGGGAATTTGATTGTGTTTTGTTTAGTGAAGTCCTTAGAGAATGACTTTGATTTTTGGGGTTCTTCTCTTCTTTTTTATTTAGGTTGCGACTTCGCCTGATGAATTTCCTGATGCGCATTCGATTATAAATGATTTGAGAGTGGAGTATGTGGTTGTTGTTGAAGGGGTTGTTCGGTCTCGGCCTGTTGAGTCTGTCAATAAGAAACTGATAACTGGTTCTATTGAGGTAAATATTACTTGCACTCCATTTCCTTTGCTTTTTACTGCTTAGACTTAGAATGAAAATTGTTGATTTAGTTGCTGCCCCGTTTTATTTTATTTGTTTTGTTTGATTTGGTACATGTGCCAGGTTGTTGCGGAACATGTTCAATTGTTAAATGCAGTGAAAGCAAAGTTGCCTTTTTTAGTTACTACAGCAGATGATGCTAAGGATTCTGTTAAGGAGGAGATTCGTTTGAGGTACATCTCATTCCATTGCATTTATGCACAAAGTTGATTTGTATTTCTCACCATTTTGTGGATTAAAGGAAGCTAAATGTGCGGTGATAGATATCGATGTCTTGACTTACGGCGGCAGCAAATGAGTTCTAACATTATGTTGAGGCATAGAGTGGTGAAACTCATTAGAAGATATCTAGAGGATGTGCAGGGTTTTGTGGAGGTACATGATGTGAATTTTGAAGTGTTTTCTGTTAGTTCATGTTCTACTTAGATCATTGTTTTTTTTTTTCGAAGTGTCATCTATTAGTTTGTTTATATTCTACTTAGTTCATTGGGTTTTAGATATTTATATTTGTATGTTGTTTTGATCCTGACCTTTTTCATGGTTATAAGGTTAGATTGAGACCCCCATACTTTCTAGATCTACTCCAGAAGGTGCCCGGGATTATTTGGTGCCCTCAAGAATTCAGGTACTTGGGATTTATTAGCTTGCTACTCAAATGTAATATAAAGCTTTTTGGAGTTTGGGTAGTAGTGCACTATTTCTGAAGTGAACAACATTTACATCTCAACATCTGGAGAGATTTAATGTCAATTTCAAAATTGTCAACTGTGTAATGTACATGGGGTAATCCCAGTGAGGTTTAAGAGTTTTATCGGTAAAATTGTGGACAAACTGAATAACCAAATGAGATGGATCGAGTGGTATTATTTGCCCCTTAATTCTTACATATTGGATTGTGATGGTCTTGATTATAATAAGTTTGTGGAGAAACATACTTTTCATTAAATATGGGTCCATGCAGCTATCTGTTACTCATTTAACTTTCTATAAGGCTTGCATGGCTCTGATTCACTTTAATGTCCTTTTGAAGCCAGGAACCTTCTATGCTTTACCCCAGAGTCCACAACTCTTTAAGCAAATGTTAATGGTATCCGGTTTTGACAAATATTATCAAATTGCAAGGTAAATTCTCTTCCTAGATGTTTATGATTGTTGTTATATGAAAATGTGATGCTGTGCTGTTCGTTTCTTCCCTTTGTCTTCTCCTTTGGCAATAAACTTTCGCCATGTATAGTTTTTGTTATACACACAGAGGAAGTGAGCTTTACTTTACCTGGCCTTGAGTTTCACATGACCAATTCTCTCTACTTGCTTCAACAGAAATCTAAAACTCACATGATGAAGATTATATTTTTGTTTCTTAGCAGATGCTTTAGAGATGAAGATCTAAGGGCAGATCGACAACCTGAGTTCACTCAGCTAGATATGGAATTGGCGTTCACTACCTTGGAGGATATGCTGAGGCTCAATGAAGATCTTATCCGGAAGGTTGGTAAAACTTGCTGTATGGTTCCTTTTATTTTCTGATCGGGTATTGATAGAAGAGGTCAAATAAAGGGTAGAACAGGATGAAGAAAGGAAAAACAAGAATAGCGTTGAATTTAAACATCTAATTCTATGATATAATTGAAATATTAGTTAATTCACGTTTCTACTCTTGTTACATCTATGTCAAAGGTAAGTACTGGATTCAAAGTTCTATTTGAGTTGAGCTAATCGTGGCTTGTATATGACATGAACGATGCTGCAGCTTGGGCTCGGTTCAGCCATTTCTCCTTGCTCTGCATATTTTGAGCTTGCCAGTGAACAATTCATTTCACTTTATTGAGAGTTGACTAGACACTTCAGCTATCTCACCTGTTATCTGTTGCAAGTTGGTTGTTCTATTTGTATTAAGCAGTTGGGCATGCACTCAACAGTATATACTAGTCACATTGTATAGTTTTCCACTTGCAGAAATCTGGCATGTTCGAACATTTATATCTCTCTACATTGCAGGGTTTGACTACAAAGTTATGCTTCCTTGCAGGTTTTTTTGGAGATTAAAGGTGTCCAGCTACCAAATCCAATCCCTAGGCTTACATATGCTGAAGCAATGAGTAAATATGGTTCAGACAGGCCAGACACAAGATTTGATCTTCATTTGAAAGAAGTAAATCATCTCCTTTCTCTTGTGTACTTAGCATCACAGCACATTTTACGATATATCACATTTTACGAGGACTTCACATGCTACATGTAAACTATTAAAGGAAGTTTTTCCTCTGATGCTGCAGGTATCTGATATTTTTGCAGAGTCCTCTTTCAGGGTTTTTGCGGATAGCTTGAACAGTGGGGGTATTATTAAAGTACTATGTGTTCCTTCAGGTGCTAAAAGTTATTCGAACTCTGCTCTTAAGAAAGGTGATATTTACAATGAAGCAATCAAATCTGGAGCAAAGGGTTTGCCCTTTCTAAAGGTCTTGGATGATGGTAAAGGAAGAGGGTTTCCTTAGATTTTTCTTTCCACCCTTAACCTAAAGGTGAATGATATTATTACTCAAGTACTTCACTGTGTATATTTCAATTTTCACAGGGGAGCTTGAGGGAATTTCTGCACTAGTGTCAAGTTTGGACTCAACAAATAAAGAGCAGTTGCTAAGTCGCTGCTCTGCAGGACCAGGGGATCTTATCTTGTTTGCAGTTGGTCATCATCCATCAGTTCATAGAACGCTCGATCGACTTAGGCTATTCATAGCCAATCAGCTGGGCTTGGTTGATCATGTATGTTTTGGATTTGTCTGGTTTATGAAATACATATTACCATTGGTCTCTTATTCTTTGACATCTATCTTTTTCTCTGCCTCTAATGTTTTAGTCCAGGCATTCGATTTTGTGGGTGACTGATTTCCCAATGTTTGAGTGGAATGAAACAGAGCAGAGGCTTGAGGTTTGTCTTTCAACAATTTTGCCTCTTGAAATTCTAATGAAATAAGTGCTACACTATCTTTCCGTTAAATGTTTTTCAATTAATTCAAAGGCTATCAAAATTCATCATAGTTCATATTAGTGTATCAACTGGGTAGTGATCATTACATACGCAGGTGAGCAAACTATAACTGGAGTAACAATGATGCATGTTATTGCCTGTGTTGACATAGTGTTACAAAATTGTATTTTTATAATTTTAATATATTGTTTACCCTGTACGTTAGCTGAGAAATATTTAACTTGCTGCTTTACTGGGTTAAACTACCCTGTATCCCCCCTTTCTTGTTAGTATCATAGGTTTCTGCTATAAATATTAAAACATTGTGGTGTTGTGCATCTGCCTATTTAAGATAATGGATGCTTCCAAATCATAATCTCTTTTAGCCTCTTTCTTTTTTTAATTTTGGATAAATAAGAGAAATGAAAAAAGGTGTTGTTTGATTTCCTGGTACAACTAGCTCCAAGTTAGATCTAGGAATTTGGAGAATAAAGATTGATAAGAATTAAATTGAAGTTCTTATTTTAACTATCACGCCCCGTTTGTTTGCTGGAAAATAGTTTTCTTTTGGAAAGTGAATTCCGGGGAAAGTGAATTCCGGGAAAGTATTTTCCGATGTTTGGTAGTGTAATGGAAAATAAGTTGGAAAACACTTTCCAATGTTTGGTTATGTCATGGAAAATGAGCTGGAAAATAACTTATTAATGTTTTATTTTTCTCAAGTTTATTAAAATAATGAGGAACAAATCTTACAAATTAAAAAGTTGAATGAGAATGAAATTGAAAAAAAATATAATTTTATAAATTATCTCAAATAAAATAAATAATAATCAAAATAATAGAGATCAAATCTAAAAAATTAAAAAAAATGAAAGATGAAGAAATTAAAATAATAATAATTAACATTTCATAAATTATTTCATATAAAATAAGTAACAATCAAAAGAATGAGGATCAAATTTGATAGATAAAAAATTTCAATAAAAAAATGATAAGGAAAAAGCAAATAGCAATTATAAAAATAAGGACCAAAGTTAATGTAAAAATTAAATTTTAAGAGATGAAATTGAAAAATAAATATTCAAAACAAATTATATATAGCAATCAAAAGTTTGAGGATCAAATTTGATATAATCAGCGAATAATGACATTTCTAAATTTTTCACAACTTCCGGAAAGTGTTTTACGCTCAAATTTTCCAGGAAAACACTTTCCTGGAAACCAAGCCAAATTTTTCTTTGACTGGAAAGTGTTTTTCGTTGACCAACTTTCCTAATGACAAACAAACACAGGAAAATTTGGAAAGTGATTTCCCGGAAACCACTTTCCGGAAAACAAACACAGCCAAAAGGGAAAACACTTTCCTGGAAACCAAACCAAATTTTTCTTTGAATGGAAAGTGTTTTCCGTTGACCAACTTTTCTAATGGCAAACAAACATAGGAAAGTTTGGAAAGTGGTTTCCCGGAAACTACTTTCCGGGAAATTTTTTTTTCATGGTGGGGCTGTTGTGTGATTGACAGCTAGTTACATCAGGTTATCACCAGTCTCATTCTGTATGGTACTATCTTTTTCTTTCTTTTTCTTGAAATTGTAGTTTTTTGGCAGGCCTTGCATCATCCATTTACCGCTCCCAATCCTGAAGACATGGAAGACCTTTCCTCTGCTCGTGCCCTTGCTTATGACATGGTTTACAATGGGGTTGAGGTACTTAGCCCTGTATCCTTACATGTCTACAAGCTTGAAGGCTATGCCAGGCCATAATGAACAACGTTTTTCTTTTCTTTCTTTTGTTGCACTGTCAGATTGGTGGCGGAAGTTTGAGAATTTATAAACGTGAGGTCCAACAGAAGGTTTTGGAAATTGTTGGCATCTCCCCTGAACAGGTGAGAAGCACCTGATGCTGTATGCACTTTTGATTGTCATGCGTTCCATGTTCAATATTTTCTCCATAACATACATAAGATCACTGGAGGAGGATTCTCTACTGTTTTCTGTTTATTTTTCTCCGTGTCATTTCTTAACTTATGAGCTGTTGCTTGTTGATGGGAAAGAAAATTATGGGTGGTGGATAATGTAAAAGGAAGATGAATTCTGAAACATTAGAAACTATCTCTGGAAAATTAAAACCTCAAAATTGGATTTTTTTAAAAAATTACTTTCTATCTTTTAGGGCAAGGATTTTTTATGTTTAGCTTTGCGTTTCTCTAAGGCACATGGACTAATTATCCAATTAAGAAAAGCACAAGTAAATTCGGCATTTGGTAACCTGAATTCCCAAACGGAAACCTGGCATCTTCACTAAGAATGCTGGGACTGCTAGTCCACAAGTCCCATCTTTTACCATGGTTATAACACATAATCATCTTTATTAGGAATACCTTCACACCCTTTCCTGTAAATAGAGTCACATTTCGTTGTCTGCAGGCTGAAGCGAAGTTTGGGTATCTTCTGGAGGCTTTAGACATGGGCGCTCCTCCACATGGTATGGAATGCTGAGCCTGTTCTAGGACTTAATGATCATTTTACTACTGAACTATATAATTCACTGGTTTTGATCTCTCTCTTTTTACCACAGGGGGGATTGCTTATGGGCTGGACAGATTGGCTATGTTGTTGGCTGGGGCTACTTCCATCAGGGATGTCATAGCTTTCCCAAAGACAACAACTGCTCAGTGTGCCCTTACTAGGACACCATCAGAGGTGGATCCTCAACAGCTCAGAGATTTATCTTTCAGTATCCAGCAGTGAGCAGTCTGTTGTTCATTGTGCTCGGGGTTAGCTTCCCATCAGATGTAGTGCCAATCATTCTTGAGGTCATTGAGTTTTTGTGCCCTCTGCACTCAGACAAGTTTTCGTTCTATGCTGAGTATTCTTATTACTTTCTTAACCTTTTTCAATATTGTACGAGGCAGATTTGAATCCCTATCATAAATAATAGGCACTTTCTATTTATTTTTTTTCCATAAAATTTGCGTGCTTGAATGCCTTTTCACTGCAGTCTATTTGCGTGATTGTTTACTATTGTCGTTCTGCATTTCACCAAATTTTGGCAATGTCACCAACAAGTCTGCAATATCATAATTCGAGTCCCCTGTATTTTGGAAGAAAATGTCACAGCAAGTCGTAACATTTGGTGACTTGCCACCATCATCTAACATAAACCCTCCTTCAAGACTTAAAAGACGGATTTGAAAAAATATTAAATTAATATATTTTTAATATTTTATAATAATTTTATCATGTTAAAAATAAAAATAAAAATAAAAATAAAAATAAAAATCTATTTTTTTTATTTTAATACATTTTTAAATATAAAAATTATACACACAATATCAAATACAAATACAGAATTAGAAAACACACACTTTATAATAGGTATTAAAAAAGAAACAGTTAGGGGTGAGAAAAAAACTGAAAAACCGAGAAAACCGGAAAAAAAATAACCGAAAAAATCAAACTATGAAAAAAAACCGATTAAACTGATTAAAATTTTGAAAAAACTGACCGGTTCGGTTTTGGTTTTATAAGTCTGGAACTGAAAAAACCAAATCGAACCTAAACAAAAAAAAACAAGCCAAACCGGAAAAAACGAGTCAAACCGAAAAACCGAGTCAAACCGGAAAAAATCGAGCCAAACCGGTTTGAACCGATTTTTTTCTAAAAAACCGAACCGAACAGAAACCGGTCGGTTTGAACCGGTTTCGGTTTGGTTTTGGTTTTTTTTTTTTAAAAATAATTTTAGTTTGGTTATTTTTTTGACAAAAACCGAATCAAACAGAAAATGAAGATCACTATAAACAGTAAGGGGGGTTGTGGAGAGGGAAAAAGGGATCGAGTTATGTATGAATTATTCACTCCTCTCTCACGCAATAGTAGAATCTATGGATGATTTTTATACGGGGAGGATGCCTGAAAAATTAAGCTTGTTATCTGAGTTGCTCTACAGATGCACTTAATTAAACATATCTGGACAAGTTATAGAAACAATTTGAAAGGTCTTATTCAAGGGATCTGGCCTCCTTCAATATTGTTGATAATGTGATAAGTCATATTTGTTAACAAAATCATACTAAATTCCTATTCAATTGAACAAATCATACCTATCACTGGATAGGGACGTTTCTCTACTATTATTCATCCGCCGGGTGAATATGTACATAGCATTTCATTTCATTTTATTTTTTTACTATTATTCATCTTATTAGTTTACCTAATTCATAAAAAAATAATAAAAATATTTTCATCTAAAATTTATTTATTTTATTTATATTTATTTTTTAAAAATAAATAAATATCACTAATTATTATTCTTTGAATTTCTCATGTTATACATGTGGCATCTTAATTTTATTCTTCTTTATTAACAAGTCACAAAAAACAATCGTCATTAATTTCTTATCTATTGGCCCGATATTGATTCTAGGTTAACTTGTTATGAAATCTTTAACAGATTCCGGCATCTTTTTTTTTCCTTTCTTGAAAAATTTTAGAGCTATGTTCTAGAAATAAATTTACTTCAATAAGTCTGAATATATGAAACAAAAGCTGGTGTAGAAGATAATATATTGATAATTTAGATACAATGGCAACAGAAGTAATTAATTATAATATGGGAAAGGGTATTTTGGCCGGCAATCTGGTCACGGCTTCTCCGAACACAGAAAAGAGGAACGTTTGTTCATCAACGAAAACAGGAGGGCGGGAAAAGTACTCGATAGAAAGCACAAGTTTAATTTTCGAGAAAGTTTCCTCATTACAAGTAAATCTTCATGCATTGTAAGAATGACGTAACTCTAAAATTTCCAAGTATTCACGATGCAATGCCATGTATGTGAATCGTAAAGGGATTCTCTGGAACTTCCAAAACTAGTAAACTATTAACTTGATTAATAAAACTGCCGCCAAAATGATGATCAATAAGGAACAGCTAGCTCTGATTTTCAACATCCTGACCTGTTATTAAAAAGAAACGAATAAATTAACCAATAAACTCCTATATAAATCCTGCATTTTCATGCCAAACAAAACAGTAGAGTACCATTTATTTTCTTTTGAACTTTTGTAGCTTTAACCATGGCGAGAAAGAGTAGAGGTCGCCAAAAGGTGGAGATGGTGAAAATGTCGAAGGAAAGCAATCTCCAAGTTACCTTTTCAAAACGCAGGTCCGGGCTTTTCAAAAAGGCTAGCGAGCTTTCCACTCTTTGTGGCGCCGAGATTGCTATCATCGTCTTTTCTCCGGGAAACAGGGTTTTTTCCTTTGGCCACCCTGGTGTTGAGACTGTCATTGATCGTTACTTCACTAGAAACCCTCCTCAAAACTCAGGTACCATGCAACTTATTGAAGCTCATCGCAATGCCACCGTCCGTGAACTGAATATGCAGCTCACACAGGTACGTAAATATATTTATGATCGTGTCAAGTATTGCGCGCGTTATCATTAATCTCTTGGTTTGTAGTTGGTGTGCTGAGAGCATCAAGAGGAAAGGTAGCAAAGGCGAGATCGATGTGTGGTTAGGCATTACACACAAACCATATCGTTTTGTTTCGTCACATGCACGGATCAAGTGATCTGTAATAAATCCAAAAAAATAAATTAAGCGAGTCAAGCTCTACAGATTTGTGTGTAAACATTCAATCGGAACCATCCATTGTGCTTTACAAGTGATAAAAGTAGCTTAAAAATTCTATTTCATCAATATTTTTGCATCAGGTGGTAAACCAGTTTGAGATAGAGAAAAAGCGCGGAGAAGAGCTTAGCCAAATGAGGAAGGCACAAAGTCAATGCTGGTGGGAGGCTCCCGTCGAGGAGCTTACATTGCCTCAAATTGAGCAGTTGAAGGTATCTCTAGAGGGCCTAAAGATGAATGTGACGAAGCAAGCTCAAAAACTTCTAATCGAAAATCCAGGTCCTCCACAATTTTTCGCTTCAAGTTCCAGCGGGGGGATTTTCCCTTATGATCGAAAAGTAGGTGGTTTCAATCCAAATATGGTGTTGCCACAGTATGATTACAATAATCCTGGATATAGACGTGGATTCTTTTGATCAGGAGGGTCTGAAAGTCTGAATAAGTACTCAGAAAGGTGTCATCCACAGCATTTTTGGGCGGTGCTCATCATCTTGTAGCCTTCGCGTCTCTTCACGGTCAGAATTCCAGTATTTGATGATCCGTATTTAATTATGTGTCTGAAGAATAGGGTGCCTAGGCAATAACATGGACACACTGTTAATTACTATAAATTTGTTGTTTGCCAAATTTCCTTAAATTCTCATTTAATAAGCGAGGAGGATAATTTCGTAGTTGTTTGTTAATGTCACTTTCTATAATTTATTGATATCATATTCCTAACTTCTCATTTTGTCTAATGCTATGAGATAAATCGAATCTACCTAACGATTTCTTAAGATATGGTGCAATAAATTTAGTTTGCTCTAAAGGAGAGTCCTCATCACCAAATTATATAAGATTTTAACTAATAATTACGATTGCTTTCTTAAAAAAAAAAAGGTTTATAAATATTCTTAAAACAACTTGTGTAAACTGAGATTTTTTTTTTGAAAGATTTTACAATTTGATTATATTCACTTTATTTTTTGTTTTAATATTGAGACCTACTATCTAGATTTTATTTGTAAATAGCTACGTTAGATATTCTTTTCAAGACTATTCTTATTATATTTCTATTACCAAATCTAATATATATATTCCTAATATATTTAATTAATAGACTACATTTAATACATTTAGATTTATATAATACATTTAATTTAAATAATATTTTTATATATTTCATTTTTTTATTCCATAAAAAATTTGTTAAAAAGGAAAAAAATTAAGAAATCAAAAGAAAAAGGAGCAAATTTAAATTTGTATTATTCTTATTTAAAAAATAATCAAAAACTTCATATGAAGGATAAAATTAAAAACCATAAAAACTTTGATAAAAGAACAAAGAAAAAAAAAAGAATCAAAAGTAGAATGACCAAATTAAAAAATTTACATGTATAAATTAGAATTGATCAAAGATTAAATTGAAAACAAATAAAACTTTAACAAAAGATAAAAGAAAAAAATCAAAACTAAAAATACTGAATCTGAAACACCAACAACAATAAGGACCATAGTTGATTTGTTAGGGTTAGGAGAGAGAAATAAAAGGGGGAATGAAAGGTCATGAGCGACAAATCTGTCATTTTTAGATGCCTCGCGCTACTAATAAAGAAAGAGGACACGAAAGATAACCAAATGAGACGGCAAAAGCTCATTTTACACCATCAAGAGACGCCGCACGCACCGCTCAGAGTGTGAGGTGTCTCTCACGCATTTGCAATTTTTTTGCATTTAAAAATTATAAATTAAATAAAAAATTACGTTATAACTTTCAACCAAACCAATAATTACAAAAAAAAAAATAAAAAGAAATGATAATACCCTTGTTTCAATTGCTTAATTTTTTTTTTCCTTAAGGACATATGCGTCATCTTATTGTATTCTAAAAACAAAAAACAATACCACCCCTATCCTAAAGTGTTAGTTTTTTTTATCCCAATATTATTTTGGTTCTTTTACTGTTTATAAATATATTAAATAGACAAAAATACTTCAAAAAAAATTTATATTGACTAATATATGGTATGAAAAGATAAAAATACTCTAAAGGCAAATAATTTTTCTTG
>Ga0307510_10009366_pt1 | contig 11665 bp, 8 predicted proteins | sample 12_EM_MG_FD_207224 | JGI IMG/M metagenome (GOLD analysis project Ga0307510, IMG submission 207224) | Populus trichocarpa ectomycorrhiza microbial communities from riparian zone in the Pacific Northwest, United States - 12_EM | ecosystem: Host-associated > Plants > Roots > Unclassified | place... | reverse complement strand
TTTTAGTCAAAGTTATATTTTTATCAATCTTTTGGGTTGAGTTTAGACCAACTAAGTTGATCGGGTCATAACAAATCGATTGATGTATGATTTGATTTGAATCTCATGCTAAATAAGGATTCAAGTCGAAAAGTTTCAAGAATAACCAACTGAGTCGAGTTTATTGATGCTTCCAAAGAGTTTTTGCTATAATGCACTAGTATTGTTTTTATTATTATTATTATTATGTTTTCTGATACATTGCTTTAAGTTTATTAAGGTGTGATTTTTTTTAGAATTAAAAATTACTGAAAATGATGAAAATGATGAGAGAATGTTATCCAATGAGCAAAATATTCAGTGAAAATTAAAAAAGAAAGGATCACATTAATGAGATAAAAGGAATTTATTTAGAGAGATATCTTTTTTATTCTTATTTTAAATCTTCATGATTTTTGTGGTGTATTTTCTGGATGCTTTTGTTTTTATTAGATAAATGACATATAAAAATTGTTATGTATTTTTTAAAAATTAAATATATTAATAAGAAAAGAAGACTTCGTACTACAAAATTATTTTGTGTCAACCAAATTTAAATTATTGCTCTTTTCATAAAAAAAATATTAATTCCATATAATTAAGTTAAAAAACTAAAGAGCTTCTCGTAGTGCATGATCATATGTCTTTGTTTTCGTCTATTTCTCAACTTCACGATTTATTCTTTAGCTAGCAATAATATATCTTTTTAGTGTTTATTAACATATATAATTCTCAATCTATTTTGTTAAATGTATGCATCAAATTTCAAGTTAATGATAAAAGAAATATTTTTATTGCTTGGAAACATGTTAGCAATACTTGATTAATTTTTCATATATTTAAAAAATTTAACTTGACATATGATGATAGGTCAACACAATAACTCATAGTTCTAGGTTTTCTCTTACAGCTCAACTTGGTAACACATTGATCTGGGACTTGTCCTAGCTGGGTTATTGAAAAGAAAAACAAGTATTTTCTACTAAAACCACATCGTTTCAAGTATTTTTTTTTTTAAATCAAAATTTATATTAACAAAATCAACTTTCTTTATTCATAACTTAGATTTTAGACCAAGTCAACCTTAACAACAGTTGGAGAGTTGTCCAACTAGTAAGCCCACTCCTACAAAAAAGAGAAAGATTAAGAAGGCCCAACCCGCACCTGAAATGGGCCGGAGGAACAAAACTAGAAAATACAAAACCACCACACACCATTTTCTTTTCGGTGACTGAAAAACCCTATACCCATCAAGAATCAAACAATAGCAAAAACCCCACACTCACAGCTTTGAAGCCAAAAGAGGATCATCAGCAAAAAAAAAAAAAAAAAAATATTCAGAGAGAGATGCAAGAATCACAAGAAAGAGCAGAGTATACTCTTGTTGCAAGAAAACCCAGTTTCGGACTCCCTACTGGTTGTCCAATTTGCTTGCCTGTTTACATCCACCTCAAATTTGCTAGCTTTCCTTTCCGTTTGGATTTCAATAACACTTTCCCTGATTCAGGTATTCTTTTTTGGCCTCTTAATTTCATTCATTTTATATTCATGTTTTTAATTTCTTGTACTGGGTTTTTGCTTGTTTTTAGTTACTACTGGCTGACTTTCTGGCCGTTTTCTTGTTTCTATTTCGTTGAAGTTTGCTTCTTATGTGTTAATAGAACCACCAAGATAAAAAAACCCCATTTCTTTAGCCAAGTTCTTTTTCACAGAATGAATGTTAATTTGATCATGTTTAAGATGGCTACTGGTCATTTTTCTGTTACCGGCTCTGTAATTGTGTTTAAGATCGATGCTTTCATTTCACTAAGAAATTTTAGAAATCTGAAAGTTGGTATTTTGTTGCTGAATGGGTATGATGGGGTCATGGAATAAGTGAAGCCAAGATACATGCTTTCTAGGGCTTTCATATTGTTTTCAAGAATGCCATTGTCATATGGAAAGGAGTTAACTAATTAGTATTCAAGATTGCATTTGCTTGACCAGGACTATGTTTGATGGGTACTGGTTGTTTAATTGACAATACATGACAGCCAGTTTTCAATATTCTTGCTGAAAGCTTTTCAAGAATAATGAGTGTTTTTTTTGTTTTTGTTTTTATTTACTAGTTCTTGTGAAGAAATTGAAACCTCAGTTGCTTGAATCTTTATTAAACAACTGGAGACATGGTTATGTCATTTGTTTCATTCTCAGTAGCCAGTTATAGTCCCATTGAAGTGGACAAAGTCCTACCCTTTATTATTCTTAAGGCTGTTCTCCAGACTTGAACCTATATCCTTGTTGCTGCAAACCCAAGATTTTTACCATTCAACCAAGCAATGGCCTAATAAAAACCATGTTAAGTAGTATGGGGAGAAACTATGTCTTCTTTTCTGTCACTACTAAGGTATCTCCATGTACTTTTTTTTGTCCTGAAATTTTATGCATTCAAAAGTCTAACTTCATTTTCTTGAGCCTTTCTCTAATCTTAATTTTGATTATACACAGTGAAGGGCTTTCCTCTGGTAACTGGGCTTTCTGTTAATTTGGTTATGCTTTCACTTTTGTCTCTTATCAGTTTGCTGGGGATTCTGTAGCATAGAACTGTAGAAGTCTACTGTTTTAATTATGTATGGGTAGTGAATCTTCTCTCAAAATCTGAAAGATTCTTTTTTGTATTATATGGTTTCTTATGTATGTATGCATGTCTTTGCACTCACTTTCTCTATGTTACTTTCTCTCTGCGAAACTTCCAACTCTACAAAAAATATGAATCTACTTTGCATTTATTTTCATGTGGGTGCACGCTTTGCTCATGTTGTCTTATATGTGTGTTTTCTAAAATATATCATGCAAATATCAAATTTGCCTTCAAAACACTTATCTGACTTTCTATTTTAGATCAAATTCCTTACATCGAATCAGGCACTTATGTGGCCTTCAATGACGAGAATGGTGGGCTTATTGAACGTTTAAGGGAAGATGGTATTGTTGATTTGGATGCTGCTTTCTGCTCTCTCCCAGAATGGATATCAATGAAAGCAATGGTTTGCACCTGGCTTGCTGAGGCAGTCATGTATGAACTATGGGTGGGATCTGATGGAACTTCTGCCCGTGCAATTTATTATTCTGACCTCCCATGGTTAATAGGAAAGGCTCTATTCATGAAACAAGTGTATGTTGTTAAGCAACGATTTGGGATAACAAAAGAAAATGCTGAACGAAAGGAAGCAGAGGTTACACTTCTATCATTGATAATCTTTTTCTGCAACTTGTTGATATGTGCGCTCTCTCTCAAATATGCACACATGCACCAGTGCCAAAAAGCATGCACCTGTGGAATGATTTTAGCCTTTTATATTTTTCTTCATTTTTCTGTTAATTTTCCTTCAGCATGGACTTGCGTTTTTTCTTAATTCTGAATAGATTTACAAGAGAGCAAAAATTGCATATGGAGCTTTGTCAACCACATTAGGGGATCAAACATTTCTTTTTGAAAGGTGATTCTTTTGGATATCATGTTTAATATATATATTTTTCTTTTTTACAGGAAATTCATTAAGGATATTTTGGCTTTTATATTTTTATTGAAGTTTGATGTCAAGTAAAATTTAATATTGACCTGCTAATGATGCACTCTACTTCGTTTTTCTGTTTGTGCAGGCCATCTAGTTTGGATGCATATCTCTTTGGGCATGTGCTTTTCACTCTTCAAGCATTACCTGTGAGTCACTGTACCATCTATCTTCCATGATCCGTGTGAGCTGACTGCTGCCATTTGTATGGTTGGAACAATTATATACAACTGAAAATGTGGATATGCATGACCTAGTATGATGGTGCAAAAAAAAACTACATTATACCATTCACTTTCTATTGTTGAATGCACAGGCACACCTAAAACATGATTAACCTGTTGGATATAACATGCTTCGGTGTTTGAGCAAGCTTATGAAGAGAATATTTACAACAAAATATGTAGGATCTCTAACTTATTGTTACATTCACATAGACAAAGAGCAGTTTGCATGTAAATTATGTTACCTTAATGAAAATCTCCATGATTACATGCAGCCTTGCAGTAAATATCTAACAATCAAGGCCCACTAGTTTCTTTCAGGAATATGACAGCAATCTGTGCTGTTATGAAACGCATTACCATAAAAAAATCCTGTTGAAATCATTTTCTTCTAACATGGTTCCTACTCATTTGACTTTCACATGATTTGCTATGGGTATTCTATCTACGTAATATGGTGTGGTGCCAAGCATTTGACTATTCTGCCCTACTTGTTAAATATTTTGACTGATTTTCTCTTGTTTTGTTCAATGCTATTAGGAATCATCAGTGCTGCGACTTGCACTCTCGGAGCACGGTAATCTCATAAGATATGCTGAAAAACTTAAGTCAGAGTACTTGGAGGGTGGATCATCTTCTTCTGTCCCACAATTCCATTCAGAGGCTTCATCAACTTCAACAAGACGTCCTTCAAATTCAAGTAAGATATTTTCATCTTTCATTCACGTGTATATTATGTTGGTTATCTGACAGTGTTTGAGTTGTGGATTGTTAAATTACCAAACCAGCCTATGGATCATGTTTTAGTCATCAAAATAACTGTTTGTTGTTTTGATAATAAAAACCGTTAGGAAATAATAGGTGAAAAAGTACCAGCCATGTCTGTTTTTTCAAATAAAATTCCTAACTTTTTTCATATGTTTTCAACACTAGGTTCAAAGACTAAGAAGCAACCCAAGAGGGAAAAGACAGAAGAGGAGAAAACTTTCAGAAGAAGGGCAAAATACTTTTTAGTAACACAGCTAGTTGCTGTTTTAGTTTTTCTATCTGTCATGGGCGGTTATGATTTTTCTGAGGTGGAGGTTGATGATGATGAAGGCTTCAGTTATGACTGAAGAAGCATCCGTTTTTCTTTGACAAATTTGTATTTTACTCGACCTTTTCATTTAAAACCGTGAGAAGGATAATTTCCTTTTTACCTTTCATTCTTATATTCCATGTAAAATTTTTGAAGAATAATCATCTAACAGTTGAAGGTTATTGGTTGTGTGCTTCATCAACTTTTCTTTAAGCACAGTAATAGGCCAACCTTAAGGTGGTTCAGAGAGAGAATTGTGGCAAATGTAGTTGGATATTAATATTGAAAATTCAGAAAGACTCCTTCCTTGCTGCAGGAAATTTCCGCTGCAGTTTTTGTGCATGAATCCTCTGTAAATAATCAGCCTATAAGCAACCCATTCATTCCCATTGATTTGCTTCCAATTCTGTAAACATTCTTTCTGGTTCTTTGTTTACCATTTCTGGTGATATTCAGTTTTTTATTTGGCTGGCTCACCTGTTTGAACATCTCTGAGAACGGTAACTGAGAGAATCATTTGATTGGTAGCAACTGAGAGAAGCTTTTTATTAATATTATTATTATATTGGGACAAAATATGATGTCTGATAGCTTTGGTTGCTAAGAAAATAGATGAAAAATATCGAGCCTCTGTATTTGATAGATTTTCCCAATCCCAGCTCCATTTCTAGAGGCTTCCTGTGTTCTTCTTTAGTTAGCTTGGTAACTAATCAATCAAACAAATATATTAGCAGGAGCAGCAACTTCTCTACACTACCTTTGCCATTTAGGTTATAACATATAAATTATAATTACATCAACGATGCTAGCAAAATTATCCACTGGGATATCCTGGATTATGTCCAGCCCTACTGGAACTCTGGGAGTTGACATTCTCCCATTGCTTAACAAGCTCTGCATATCCGTCTGCAGAACCAATAGCAAATTCGGTCAGTGAGCTCATTGCAACTGACATTCCTGCACAAAGTACCTTTATGGCAACTTCAGCCATTTTCTCTGTAGTCATTACATCTTCTACTTCACCAACCTCCATCAATTCCATACTTCTTCCTGATTCAACTGACAACCCAGCTCCAAATCTCTTTGAACTGACTGGGACCCTGTGTGGATCGTCTCTTAGCTGCTGTGCATAGATAGACCCCATCCCAGCAGCAAAAAAATCTAGGCCATCAAGAACTGGTATCTCCTGCATTGCATCAAGAAACCTTGACCATTGGATGCAAAGTCCAAATATTGGAAAGGTTCCACTGGATCGAGGAGGTGAGAATGGAAGTTTTGACGTGTCAGGATCCAACCTGACACACCTGAGGAGCCAGCCGGTTAACGCGTGAAGATAGGATCGTTGAGAAGTGATCCATGCCTCAAAACACGCTCGCCAATTCCTGAGTTCTGTCTCTAGGTTGGAAGCCGACCTGGCTAGCCGTTGAGGGTCAGCAACTGACATGGAAGAGTGCCGTTTTGCTTCAAGTTTTGAAGGTGTGCCGGCTAGTAAAAGCTTGGCTTCATCTAAAGTGCGCTTCTGTGACTGGTGGCATTCTGCCATTACTTTCCACATCCTCGCTAACCTGTGGAACATGAATAGAAAGTTCAAGTCAGATTGTAAATATAAGAGACTTTATTTAAGCACTTTTCACTTCTCCGTGGATTGGAATACTTTTATCATGGTCTGCAAAAACAGTCTTAAGTAAGTAATAGAGTATGTACCCTTGTACCAATTCCAAAAGTTGAGGCTGCAATTCTTCATCCCTTAAAGTTTCTATTCTCTTTGACACCGCTTCAACTGAGTGTATTGAAACCTTTATCTGAGTATGCAGATCCCTAATGGCTGTCCTTGTTTTATCCAGCACGGAGGGGTCGTCTCCTTTAACATCTTGGTTCCTGAGTTGCATACACTTCTTCTCATACGCAATTCGAACCTTTTCTCCACACTGTTTAAGAAGGTAAAAGAAGAAAATCAGTTGCAGATTAGTACACCACATCAATATAATTTAGTAATTACTACCACCAACCATTTTAATGTCCCTTTGTGCAGAATTAAACGTCCAATACTAAACATGTCTAATAATTTCAATGAAATTCTATGCTAGAAAAACCAGGGCATAAGAATTCATCATTCAAGAAGTTATGAAGATTTGAGATATACCCTAACTTCTTGATAGAGTTTCTTCTCCCAGGCATATAATCTGTCCAACGTTGTTTGGTGACTACCTGAGAGCATGCAAGATTCCTCTGAGAAGTCACTACTGCTATCACAATCTTCATCTTTAGAACTTGAAGAATTGATCATAAATCTTGATGATGATGACCGAGATGAAGCTGAGCGTATCAGTGCTACTGGATTCAACATTTTCATGGCTGCAGGATCATAAGATTTTCAGATGATATCTAGAGTACTCGAAACCGAGACAGAGTCACCAAGAGATTACATAAAAAAAGGCTAGAATTTAATAAAGAATTCACATCACTACAAGCATTTGGTGAATGAGATGGAGACTAGGACTTGATCAAATAAGTTTTCAGCTATTCATGTTCCAGACATACTGCGTGTCAAGAAATGCTGTTATGATTAGGTAAGTCTTATATCTTCTTTGGAAAATGGCAAAATATGCATGAAAGCGCATCTTATTTCAGACAGAGTTAATAAAACCGGAGCTTTAAAGTTCTTTAACCTGTGAGTTCATTTGAAGTTGATGAGTACTGAGCTCTGCTAGACTCTAACAAATCAGACACCTCCTTGGCTGAATTGCAAATAACTGTGAACTGATCTTCAAGATCCTTGATGACTTCTGCCATGCTTGTTGGCCTTCGGTTAACATAGACAGTAAAACCTGGTGTTTCAACCTTGGCGGCTTCACCATTACCAGCTGCCATTTCTTGATTGTGAACCTCAACCTGTCCTGAATTTTGAGACCGTGATAGCTCTATCTTCACACTACCTTGTGATTGCAATCCTGATTGTGGCCCGTTTACTTCATGTTCACTTTCACATTCACATTCACAGTCACTATCAGTTTCTTCATCCTCCTCATCCTCATCCTCATCCTCGTCAACATCTTCAACAAGCACTTCTTCTCTTGCGTAATTGGAAACAACCTTAGCTCGTTCTCCTGCTAAGTTTGCCTTGTTATCTGAGTCTTCTTGTTCAGTTTCATCTTCCAGGTCAGGAATCCCCTCTTCTTCTCGAACCTGCCTTAATCCTCTTATGTCATCATCCATACCCATCTGATCAAGGCTGCTACGATTGGGATAACCATAGTAGTCTAATGATGAAAATGGGTTCCAAAAGCCATCCCATTGTGAAGTTTGAGGAGACGGTGGAGGAATGCTGGGCCTATTGTTGGGGGAATATGAGAAGAACGAAGAATACATTGGTGAGGATTGCATCGCAAAGAATCCATCAGCACCGTAATGATGCATTGGAGAGTACGATTCGACTCGGAATGTTTCCGGTGATTGAGGTCTCTCCTCAACTGAAACTGATTGGTTCCCCCCTGACCTCAAATAATTTACTTTCAAAGTCGAAGTAGGTCCAGATTGGATAGGTGCTGCAGAAAAAGATTTCGGCGAAATTGAGATGAAACCAGGACTAGTTTTCTTCACAGGCGTAAAAGGCGGCGTTATAAATGAATCTAACAAGAACTCTCGGGGCTCGTCTCCTTCAACATAATCCCTAAGAGCTGCCAAAACTCTTTTCAAGGACTGGATATAAGCCAAGTGTCCTGATGCAAATCGTGTTCGCTGCTCTACAGCCTGCTTAATGTATCTTTTTCGATCTTTACAAAGCTGAACTGCCTCTTCTTCATCAAGCTTTGAGGTAGTACATCCCATTTCTATCTTTTATCTTCCCTTTCCCTCCCCACTCTATGAAGTTTTCACGCTTGGATCAAAACCGAAATCGCAATAGTATCTCCTCTTGTACCTCACCAGATTCATATGGATTTTCTCTACCTGTCCAACAAAAACAAAATTTTATTAGTAACTATTAATCCACAGAAAGAAACATGAAGCAAATGGAAAAGAATTTCCTAATAAACGAGACATTCTTTTCTTCATCACATGCAATTATGATACAAGAAAACAAAACAGATTTTAAAAAAGTTGTCTGTGCTTTTCTTTATTTTCAAGTTAGAGAAAATTTCTCACTTGCTCAACAGAACAAAGAAATTAAGATTCTTTTGAGCTTTCTTTATGAGTTCTCTAGAAACCAAGAACTCAATTTCTCCAAATTCTCACATAGCAAGAATAAAATAATTATATATAAAAAAGGTAAAAACTTGCACTTTGTTGAAAGAATTATATGCAAGACAGCCCCTCAAACCCCAAAAGCATGAATAATTTCCTAAAACTTGGAGGTGAATAATCATAAGCTGAAGAAAAATATTTCAAGCTGAGAGAAGGACAAGAAAAATAGTATACAAAAGACAAACATGAGAGAAAGGAAAATGACCAAATGATACAAAAAGGAGTTCTACTGAATAAAGAGAGGTCTATAAATGATTAAAGGGGGCCGGCCATGCTGCAAAACTGTTGATTTTTAGTTACGAGGTACAATAAGTATGAAATGAAACAAGAAAAGAAGATAAAGGTTTAAAGTAGAGAAGAACATATACAAAAAAAAGGCACCATTTTTGACCGATAACGTGTTGAAACCTGCAAATGCTGTAAGCAAAAACTGGAAAGAAATTAAATAATAGCAGTGGCCCTTTTGCAGTGATAAAAGCAGAACTTATCAGATGGAAGAAGAAGAAAAAGAATCCAAAGTGAGAAAATTAAAGAAAAAATAGCAAAATGCATAGCTGATGAGCATACAAGGAGGAGAACAAGGATGAAATACTTGTTAGAATGAAAACACGAAGAGTGTGGAAGGAAATTAATTTTGAAAAGAAAAATAAAAACCCATTGGGAAGAATCTGCTAAAACAAATTAAGTATCTCAAATAATTGGTTGCACATAAAAGAAAAAATTATATTCTTATAAATACTAAAATCCCCAGATAATAAAAAAATAAAACAAATAGTAAGCTGTGTTTCATAAGAAAAAGCAAAGAGCTAGACTATAAATGAACAACAAATCCTGAAGAAACCCAAGTCAGGATTTTGAATATAAGAACGAAAAACAAACACAGCACTCATGCTAGAGGCTATGTATGTATAGAAACAAATATGCACAGAATAGAAGCTCTCCTCGAGAAGAGCTAAAAAGGGAAAAAAACTAAATGATCATTGTAAGATGATAATAAAAGTAATGGAAAAATGGGTTTTAATGAAGGAACATACCTGAGGAGTAGTGTAGTAGTAGTTACGGAGTCGAAGACAAGAGAAGGGTGGGAGAGATATTGCTGCAGTCTGCAGATGATCAAACTTCTTTCACAGAGAGAGAGAGAGAGAGAGAGACGTTGAGAAAAGCAACGGTCAAAACTCAAATTAATGAACGAACAGAGAGGAAAAAAAACATGAAAACATAAAATAAATAAATAAAGTCATCGGATTTGGAGAACTAAAACGAAAGCAGACAACATGATAATAGGATGGAAGGAAACCTACATGCATTGAAGTCTGACGACACCTCTTTGCAATTGCCCTCCCTTTTTACTTTTTATTTCACAAATGCCACTCACCTCAACCGAAGAATTTATGTCCTCTTTTGTAATTCTCTATTTTATGTCCTCTCTTGTCTTGGAGGCCAAGACTCCAAACTAACCACAACCCCCTTCGAGCAAAATCGAAGAAGTAGTGCTTGAAAAAAAACATATTTTATATTTTTAATATATTTATTTTTTATATCATTTTAATATTAAAAATAAATTTTAAAAAATAAAAAAAATATAATTTTAATATATTTCTAAATAAAAATTACTTTAAAAACACCACACCTAAGCAGCTTGTTTCCTAATGCTGACCGAATTTCATTTATTTCGTATGATCTTCTCGTCCAGCACAAATGGCCCCTTTCTAACTAACAGGGACCCATCAGCTTTCTAATTCCATGATCAAATCCCAATTAGCCCTCTGATCATTTCCAATCTGCACTCAGAATTTGTTGCTTTTGGGGTCTTGGTGGGGCCCATGAGTTAATTTGTATTCTAGGCCATGGGAGGGCATTTAGATTGTTGAACAAGACAAGGTCATTTTTGTAATTTGGGCGTTAGTTTTTGTTAGGAGAAAAGAGGGAATTTTGAAAAGCAAAAAAGAGAGTCGGCTCTAAAAAGCAAAAGATGAGGGAACCTGGCCCTACTGCTAAAGACTCTTGGGGATGCCTCGATAACGGTTTCTTTACAAAATACCCCTCTCCTTCCTCACAAATATCAACAATGCCCTCCCTCCAGTTATTTCACTCAGATTAATGCTTTTTTTCCTATATTAAATTCAATATTTCAGAAAAAACCTCTTCTATTTATAAATATATTAAAATAATATTTTTTTATTTTTTAAATTTAAATTTAATATTAATATATTAAAACAATTTAAAAATATAAAAAATTAATTTTAAACAAAAAAATTGAATTTTAGCAGATTTCCATTTAAGTATCTAACCGAAAAAAAATAATAATATTTTTTTACACAATATACATATCCAGAAGAATTCTTGCTGTCTTTGAGGGTCAAGATTTAAGGTATAATGAGAAATCGAGGATAATGGACGTAAATTGACATTTGTTTTATATATAATAAAAAGTATCTGAACTCGAAATTGATTAACAGCTTATTAACACATCCTTAATTAAGAAGCTAATGATATAATTTGAAAGTGATACTTTCAAGCTAAATAAATGTCCCCTTTGCCTAATAGTT
>Ga0307510_10009365_pt1 | contig 11666 bp, 8 predicted proteins | sample 12_EM_MG_FD_207224 | JGI IMG/M metagenome (GOLD analysis project Ga0307510, IMG submission 207224) | Populus trichocarpa ectomycorrhiza microbial communities from riparian zone in the Pacific Northwest, United States - 12_EM | ecosystem: Host-associated > Plants > Roots > Unclassified | place... | reverse complement strand
AGGAGAGCGCATCTCGCGAGCGCCAGGAGAAGGTGTGCGGCTCGAAGACCACGGTCAGCGGCCGGTGCGGATAGTGCAGCAGCAGGGCCTCGATGGCCGAGCGGGCCTTCTCGTAGGAGGAGCCGAAGCCCTCGATCACCGGCACCAGCGAGCGGGCGGTCAGCCGGTCGAGACGCCGCCGGATGCCGCCGAAGCTGGCGACGGCGGCCAGCAGGGCCTGTTCGGTGACCAGGCCGCGTTCCAGCAGGTAGGCGCTGACACCCACGATATTCTCGATGTTGTGCTCGCCCAGCAGGCCTGTGGAGAGCGCGATCTTGCCGCCGTCGGGGCGGACCAGGGTGAAGCGGCTGACCTCGCCATAGGTCACGTCCTCGGCCCACCACCCGTCGCAGCGCGCGGTGTCGTACCAGACGATGCGGCTGGCGGCCTCGCCGGCGATGGCGCGGATCGCCGGATGCTCGCGGGCAACCAGCATACCGTCGGCGGGGATGAGGCGCAGCAACTCGCGGAACGGCGCTTCGTAGTCGGCGAAGGTCGGGAAGACGTTGACGTGGTCGTGGACGAGGCTGGTCATCAGCACGTCGCGCGGATGGTAGAGCACGAACTTCGAGCGCCGATCCGCCGGGCCGACGATATACTCGTCGCCCTCCAGCACCACCTGCGGCGCGGTCCCCCAGTGGCCGGTGGCCGGCAGCGAGGGCGAGATCGCCCCGATCATCCAGCCCGCGTCACGACCGGCCTCGCGCAGCACGTAGGCCATCAGCGCCGAGCAGGTCGACTTGCCGAACGAGCCGGCGACGACGGTGTTGGCGCGGCCCAGCGTCGCCTCGCCCACCAGCTCGGGGAAGGTGGTGAGCCGGACGCCGCGACGGCGCGCCTCAGCGACCTCGGGATTGTCGTCGCCGCCCAGCTTGGCGCTGGCGCCCAACACCAGCAGGTCGAGGCCGATCGGCAAGTTGGCGGCGTCGAAGCTGCGGTGGAACGGGAAGCCCAGCCCCTCGACATAGGTCGACATAGGCGGGAAGGCCTCGGCGTCGGAGCCCGAGACCTCGTGGCCCGCGTCGCGCATCATCAGGGCCGCGGCGCTCATGCCCGCGCCAGCGATCCCGGTGAAGTGGATGCGCATGGGCGTCCTTTCGACTCGTCCCCTCAGGGCGCGATGGTTAGCCCAATGGCCGGACAGGTCCAATCGGGCGCGGCGCCACGCCTGGGGATAACGCCTTGGATCGGGGAATTGCTCGGGCGGCTTAGGCGGAAATTAGACCCGGCCATAGCAATTAACCCTGCGTTAATCATGACCGTTCAGATTCACGTAGTCTTCTCTGAAGACACCCACCATCATCGACTTTGATAGCCCGGCGCTTGCGTCGGGCTCTTTTTTTGGGTGAGGCTTTGCGCCGCTTGCAAGGCCCTGCAGGCCAGCGTATACGCCCGGCCCTCGACGGCCCTGATCCCGGATAGCTCAGCTGGTAGAGCGCGGCACTGTTAATGCTGATGTCGCAGGTTCGAGTCCTGCTCCGGGAGCCATCGACACACCTTCCAAAATCACCGCGCCCGGACGACTTCGTCCGGTGAACAACCTTCGTAGCAACGACACCTAGTGTGGTGGATCTGAAGTTCGCCCTCTTGTTGGATCAAGCTCGGAGCGAACTTCAGATCCATAAACCACACTAGAAACATAGGCTTGCTAGTGTCCCTATCGATTCCGAAGTTCGCTCGGTCTCTCCATCGGCGTTGGCGAACTTCGGAATCGGGACACTAGATCATCTGTGGCTGGGCCAGGTCCCGCGCGGCGCGCAGGCCCGCGGCGGCCGAAGGCTCAGGGAACCTTGCGGTAGCGGTAGCGGTCGAGGATCCTCCAGCCGCCGTCGACCTGCTCTTGGTTGGTCAGGGTGTATTCAGCGTCGCTGACCTTCTCGATGACCTGGCGCAGCCGCGCCGCCTCGCCGACGATGACCATGCGGCCATCGAAGGTCAGGGTGTTGTCCGTCCAGGCGCGGGCCACCGCCTTGTTGCCGTTGACCAGGCTGTCCAGCGACAGGCTGATCCAGCGTTGGGTGGCGGGGTCGAAGCCCAGGAAGCCGATGTCCTGCACGCCGTTGGGATAGGCCTCGCGGATCTCCAGCCAGACGCCGCCCAGCGCCGGCCGGACCAGGCTGACGCCCGGCGGGCCGGGGGGCCTGCCCGCACGCTCAGCGACGACCTCCCAGCGGCCCAGCATCCAGGCCACCTGGGCCATCTGCGGCGCGGGTTTGCCGAGCGCATTGGCGAGACCCGGATTTGCGGCAAGCTTCGACTCCAGGCGCGTGTAGAGGTCGACCAGCACCGGCGGGGCGTCGACGCCCGCCGGGTCGGCCGGCGCGGCGGCGATCGCCGGCGGCGGCATGGCGGGCTTCGGCCGCCTGGCCGCCTGCGCCGGCGGGGCGCAAAGCAGCGCCGCCAGCACCAGTCCGCCAACAAGGCGCATACCGCGGATTACCAGGACCCGACGTTCGGCATGGAGGCCCAGGGCTCGGCGGGCGGCAGCGCCGGGCCGGCCTGCAGCAGTTCGATGGAGATGTTGTCGGGCGAGCGGACGAAGGCCATGCGCCCGTCGCGCGGCGGGCGGTTGATCATCACGCCGGCCTCCTTCAGCCGCTGGCAGAGCGCGTAGATGTCGTCGACGGCATAGGCCAGGTGGCCGAAATTGCGACCGCCCTCATAGTTCTCCGGGTCCCAGTTGTAGGTCAGCTCGACCATCGGCGCCTTCCTGGCGCGGGCGTCGGCCTCGTCACCTGGCGCGCAAAGGAAGACCAGCGTGAAGCGACCGCCCTGATTCTCGACGCGGCTAGCCTCCACTAGGCCGAGTTTGTCGCAATAGAACGCCAGCGAGGCGTCCAGGTCCGTCACCCGCACCATCGTATGGAGGTATCTCAACGTCCCGTTTTCCCTTACTGCGTAAGCTGTGCGACATGAGGTCACGCGGCGCAATTCAACCGTGTGGTGCAATGGAAACGCAGCGCCAGAATAAACGGTTTGGGGGCCAACTGCCCGCGATTTCATTTGCACTCGCGTAACGGCGGCATCACACCGGCGCTGAGTCCGGGAAACAAGTTAGCGCAGTCGAATCCAGCGATTCGCGCGGACGAATGGGGGCGTTCGAGGACAGCTTGATGCGGATGAAGCCACAGTATCTGTTCGTGATTGTCGTCGTGGCGGCGGTGGTGCTTTTCTTCATCGTCGCCTCGCTCTTCGGTGACAAGAAGACCGTGGCCGAAGCCAAGGTCGCGCCGGCCCTGCCCAGCGTGCAGGCCGTGCTGACGCCTGAGACCATCCGCCAATACGACATCGTCCTGCGCGGGCGCACAGAATCGGCGCGCACCGTCGTGGTCCGCTCGGAAACCGCCGGCGTCGTCGCCCAGACCCCGGGCCGCGAAGGCGCGGCGGTGAAACAGGGTGACGTGCTCTGCCGACTGGCCGTCGACGCGCGCCAGGCCAGCCTCGACCAGGCCAAGGCGCAGATGCGTTCGATGCAGCTGCAGCAGCAGGCCAACATCGACCTCGCCGCCAAGGGCTACCGCTCCCAGACCCAGGTGCTCGACATGCAGGCCAAGCTCGACGCCTCGCAGGCAGGCGTCCGCCAGGCCGAGATCGCGCTCAACCAGGTCAATATCCGCGCGCCGTTCGCCGGCGTCTTCGATCACCGCGACGCCGAGATCGGGACCTACCTGTCGCCCGGCCAGCCCTGCGGCACGGTCATCGAGCTCAACCCGCTGCTGGTGGTCGGCGACGTACCCGAGACCGAGGCGGCCAAGCTGAAGGTGGGCGCGCCCGCCACCGCCAGGCTGGTGTCGGGCCAGATGCTGAGCGGCCACATCCGCTACGTGGCGCAAGACGCCGATCCGCAGACCCGCACCTACCATCTGGAGATCGCGGTCGCGAACCCGCGGCTGGACGTCCGCTCCGGCCTCTCGGCCGAGGTTCATATCGGCGCGGGCTCGGGTCCTGCCCACCTCGTGCCGGTGTCGGCGCTGGTGCTGGACTCGGCCGGCCGTCAGGGCGTGCGCTATGCTATGGAGGGCGATCGGGTCGCCTTCGCCCCGATCACCATCGTCGAAGAAGCGCCCCAGGGCCTGTGGGTCACCGGCCTGCACGGGCCCGTTCGCTTGATCACCGTCGGCCAATCCTTCGTCGCCGACGGCCAGAAGGTTCGCGTCGCCCTGGCGCACTGAGCGCCGGCGCGACAGGAGAAGACTTGGATGATCGGCGCCCTGATCGACGGAGCCATCAAACGCCGCAAGGTCGTGCTCGGCGTGACAGCCATCGCCATGATCTTCGGCCTCTTCGCCTATCTCTCGATGCCGCGCGAAGCCCAGCCGGACATCGACCTGCCCTACATCTCGGTGATCGTGCCGTTCCCGGGCGTGAGCCCGGAGGACGCCGAGCGCCTGCTGGTCAAGCCGCTGGAAGTCCAGATGCAGACCATCCAGGGCGTCAAGCACATGAATGCGGTCGCGCGCCAGAACACGGCGATCGTGACGCTGGAGTTCGAACCCAGCTTCTCCAAGGAGAAGGCGCTCGCCGACGTCCGCGCCAAGGTCGACCTCGCCCGCGGCCGGTTCCCCCCGGACGCCGAGGAGCCGATCATCCAGGAGCAGAGCTTCTCCGAAGAGCCGATCATCGGCATCATGCTCTCGGGCCAGGCGCCGGAGCGCGAGCTGAGCCGCATCTCCCGCGACCTGAAGGAACGGCTGGAAAGCGCGCCCGGCGTGCAGGAGGCCTTCGAGAGCGGCGGCCGTGAGGAGGTGCTCGAGGTCACCATCGATCCACTCAGGATGGAGGCCTACAACGTCACCGCCAACGAGCTGGCGGCGGTCATCAGCCGCAACAACCAGTTGGTCCCTGCAGGCAACATCCGCTCAGGCGCGGGCCAGTTCGCCGTCAAGGTGCCGGGCGTCGTCCAGAGCCCTGGGGACATCCTGACCCTGCCGATCAAGAAGGCGGGCGACAAGGTGGTCACCGTCGGCGACATCGGCGACGTGCGCCGGACCTTCAAGGAAGCGTCCTTCATCAGCCGCTTCAACGGCCAGCCGGCCGTGGCGTTGGACGTCACCAAGCGTAGCGGCGCCAACATCCTGGAGACCGTGAAGACCATCCGCAAGGTGGTGGACGAGGAGAAGGTCCGCTGGCCGTCGACGGTGAAGGTCGACTTCACCTACGACAACTCCGACTTCATCGGCCGCACCCTGACAGTGCTGGAAAGCGGCATCCTGTCGGCCAGCCTGCTGGTCATGCTGATCATCGTGGCGAGCCTCGGCATTCGCCAGGGCCTGATCGTCGGCGTGGCGATCCCGGCCTGCTTCCTGCTGGCCTTCATGATGATCCACATGAAGGGCGTCACGCTCAATCAGATGGTGATGTTCGGCATGGTGCTGGCCGTCGGCATCCTGGTCGACGGCGGCATTGTGGTGGTGGAGTACGCCGACCGCAAGATGGCCGAGGGCCTGCCCAAGGAAGAGGCCTTCGCGGCGTCCGCCAAGCGGATGTTCTGGCCGGTGGTCAACGGCACGCTCACCACGCTCTGCGCCTTCCTGCCCTTCATGTTCTGGAACTCGCTCGCCGGGAAGTTCATGAGCTTCCTGCCACTGACCCTGTTCTTCGTGCTGGGCGCGTCGATCTTCGTGGCGCTGATCTTCACCCCGGCGCTGGGCTCGATCTTCGGGCGCGCCACCGCCGTCGACGCCGAGCACCTGGCCGAGATCGAGAAATCCGAGCACGGCGATCCGCGCGAGATGAAGGGCTTCATGGGCCGCTACGCCCGCGCCATAACCTATCTCGGCCGGCATCCGACCCGCACGGTGGGGGCCACGCTCCTGATAATCCTCGCTGTCGGCTTATGGTTCTATTCCACGCCACACCGGACCCAGTTCTTCCTGGATCAGGACCCAGAGGAAGTGACCGTATTCGTCAAGGCCCGTGGCAACCTCTCGCCCGAGGCCCAGGACGGGCTGATGAAGCAGGTCGAGGTCCGGCTGGTGGGCGTGAAGGGCATCGAAAGCCTCTACGTCCGCTCGGGCAGCAACGCGTCGAACGGCGGGCGCACTTCGCCGCCCAACGACACGATCGGGCGCATCCAGGTCGAGTTCCAGAAGTACGAGAAACGCAAGCTTCTCAGCCTAAGCGGCAAGGACATATCCAACACCATCCGCAGCCGCGTGCAGGACCTGCCCGGCATGTCGGTCGAGGTGCGCGAGCCGGAGGGCGGCCCGCCCACCGGCAAGGCCGTGCAGGTGCAGCTGACCAGCCGCGACCCCGTCGCGCTCGGCAAGGCTGCGGACATCGTCAAGGCCAGGTTCTCCACCGACCCGCAGCTCATCGACCTGGAGGACAACCGCACCTCGCCGGGCATCGAGTACAACCTCACCGTCGACCGTGAGGCCGCCGGCCGCTACGGCGTCGACGTGCTCTCCGTGGGCCAGGCCATCCAGTTCCTCACCGGCGGCGTGCTGGTGGGCCGCTTCCGCCCGGACGACGCCGAGGACGAGCTCGACATCCGCGTGCGCTTCCCCACCGACGCCCGCACCGTGGCGGCCTTCGACCAGCTGAAGATCACCACCCCGTCAGGCCCGGTGCCGGCCTCCTATTTCGTCAAGCGCGTGCCCGCCCAGCAGGTGACCCAGATCCAGCGCCGCGAAGGCCTGCGCCTGATCATCCTGCAGGCCAACACCGCGCCCGGCATCGCCGCCAACCAGAAGATCGCCGAGCTGAAGCCCTGGCTGCAAAAGGCCGGCCTCGACCCGGCCGTGCGCTGGAAGTTCACCGGCGCGGATGAAGAGGGCGCGGCCGCGGCGGTGTTCTTCATGGTCGCCATGGCGGTGTCGCTGTTCCTGATGGCGGTGATCCTGCTCTGGCAGTTCAACAGCTTCTACGGCGTGGTCGTGACGCTCTCGGCCGTGGCGCTGTCCACCATCGGCGTGCTTCTGGGCATCCAGGTGAACCTGATGCACACCTTCGACTACATCTCGGTGATCATGCTGGGGACCGGCGTCGTGGCGCTTGCCGGCGTCGTGGTGGGGCACAACATCGTGCTGGTGGACACCTTCTACCAGCTCCGCCGGCAGGGCTATGAGGCCGACGAGGCCGCGATGCGCGCGGGCGCCCAGCGGTTCCGGCCGGTGATGCTGACCACGCTGGTGACGGTGGTGGGCCTGCTGCCGCTGATGTTCCAGATCCACCCGAACTTCCACAACGGCCATATCGAGTATAAGGCGCCCGGATCGGATTGGTGGGTGCAGCTCTCCGCCGCCGTGGTCTGGGGCCTGTCGTTCGCCACCCTGCTGACGCTCGCCCTGACCCCGGCCCTGCTGGCCGCGCCCAAGGTGGTGGCGGAACGCTTCGGCCGCTGGTTCGGCCGCAAGCCCAAGGTCTCGCCGACGGTGCGCCCCTACAACATCCCCAAGGCGGCCGAGTAGCGCGTGGCGGGGCTGACGTCCCGCCTGGCCGGGCCCGACGACGCGCCCGCCCTCGACGCGGTGATGAACGCCGCCATCGCCGAGTTGCAGACGGGCTTCCTCACCGAGGCCCAGATCGCCTCCAGCCGCATGATCATGGGACTCGACCGCCAGCTGATCGCCGATGGCGCCTACTTCATGGTGGAGAGCGAAGGCCGTGTCGCCGGCTGCGGCGGCTGGAGCCGGCGCGCCACGCTCTACGGCGGTGACCACACGCCCGGCCGTGACGCCGCCCTGCTGGACCCCGCGACCGACGCCGCCCGGGTGCGGGCCATGTACACCCATCCCGACTTCGCCCGCCGCGGCGTGGGCGCGCTGATCCTGGAGCTCTGCGAGGCCGCGGCGAAGGCGCAGGGCTTCACCCGCCTGGAGCTGATGGCCACCCTCTCCGGCCGCCCGCTCTACCTGCGCGCCGGCTTCACCGACATCGAAGCCATCGAAGATTCGCGCGGCGGCGCGCCGGTGCCCCTGGTGCGGATGGGCAAGGTTATCAAGTAGTTGCTCCCCCTTTTGGGGAGCTGTCAGCAAAGCTGACTGAGGGGGGCCCCGGGGGTCCGAGCTGACCCCTCCGGCCCTTTGGGCCACTTCCCCCATTGGGGAGGAACTAAGGGGTCAGACCTCCCGCGTCTGCCGGCGCCAAAGCGCAGCATACTCACCGGTCTTGGCCAGCAGTTCGGCGTGGGTCCCGCGCTCGACGATGCGGCCGCGGCGCAGGACCAGGATCTGGTCGGCGTCGACGATGGTGGAGAGCCGGTGAGCGATGACCAGTGTCGTGCGCCCGGCCTTCACCTTGCGCAGCGTCTCCTGGATCGCCGCCTCGGTGGGGCCGTCCAGCGCGCTGGTGGCCTCGTCGAGGATCAGGACCCGGGGATTGGCCAGGAGCGCGCGCGCGATGCCCACCCGCTGGCGCTCGCCGCCGGAGAGCTTCAGGCCCCGCTCGCCCACCATGGTCGACATGCCATTGGGCAGGCTGTCGATGAACGGCCCGAGCTCGGCGGCCTCGGCCGCGGCGCGGACCTCGTCGGTTCCGGCGCCGGGCCGCGCAAAGGCAATGTTGGCGTAGAGCGTGTCGTTGAAGAGGGCGACATCCTGGGGCACCAGGGCCACGGCGCGGCGTAGCGAGGTCTGCCTCACCTGGCGCATATCGAGGCCGTCGATCAGCACGCGACCGCCGCTGTTGGGATCGAGGAGCCGCATGGCCAGCCGCACCGCCGTGGTCTTGCCGGCGCCGGACGGGCCAACCAGGGCCGTGGTGGTCCCGGGCGGAACCTGGAAGCTGACGTCCTTCAGGCCGACGGAGCGGGCGTCGTGCTGGAAGCCGACCTGTTCGAAAGCGATCGAGGCCCCCTGCCCGCTGGCCGGCGGAAGGTCGACGGCGTCGGCTGCGTCGGTGACGTCTGGCCTGACGTCGCGCAGGCCGACCATCTGCTCCATGTCGATGAAGGCCTGGCGGATCTCACGGTACTGGAAGCCCAGCATCCCAAGGGGCGAATAGAGGTTCCGCAGCAGCGCCGTGGCGGTGTAGAGGCCGCCCACCGTCAGGTCGCCGTGGACCACCCACACGCCCGTCGCCACGGTCATCACCGCCAGGCCGATCTGCATGATCAGCGTCTGGGCGCCGTTCAGAAGGTTCAGCGAGGTGTTGGCCTGGACGCTGGCGTCCACGTAGTCGCCCATGGCGCGGTCGTAGTCGCCGCCCACCCGGTCCTCGGCGCCGAAGGTCTTCACCGTCTCGTAGTTGATAAGCGCATCGACGGAGACGCCGGCCGCACGGTTGTCGGTCTCGTTCAGCCGTCGCCGGTGGCTGAGCCGCCAGTTGGTGATGCGGAAGGTGATCGCGGTGTAGACGACGATGGTCGCGAAGGTGATCGCCGAGAAGGCCCAGCCGAGCTTCGCCGCCATCACGCCGAGCGCCAGCACCAGCTCTACCAGGGTCGGTCCGATACTGAAGACCACGCTGCGGATCAGGAAATCGGTGGAGCGCGACCCGCGGTCGATGATCCGCGACATCGTGCCCATCTGCTTGGATTGATGGAAATCCAGCGACAGGCCCATGACGTGCTGGAAACTCTCGACAGCGGCCTTGGCCATGGTCGACTGCGACACCCGGTAGAAGATCGCGTCGCGCAGAAAGGGCGTCCAGGCCGCGCCCAGGCCGAGAACTGACGACCCCAGCGCGCTGAGCACGAACAGCGACAGCGAGGGCGCTCCGGTCTTCGGCGCAAGGTGGTTGATGGCGTCGCCCATCAGCACCGGCGACAGGACGCCCGCGAACTTGCCGACGAAGACCAGGGTGAGCGCCGCGGCGATCCGCAGCCGCAGGAACGGCGCCCCCGAGCGCATCACCAGGCGGCCCAGATCGGCCATGGACGCCCAGAAGCTCAACCTCACCTCCGCCGCGGCGATGTCGCCGCCAAAGCGGCGCGTCATTCCGGGGTGGGCGAAGGCCAAGCGTTGCTCCGTCTAGTGTCCCGATTGCGAAGTTCGCAAGCGGTTGTGGTAGGCGCGGTCGAACTTCGAAATCGATAAGGACACTAGCAAGTCTATGTTTCTAGTGTGCTTTATGGATCTGAAGTTCGCTCCGCATTCGATGCAGTCATCAGGCGAACTTCAGATCCAGCACACTAGCGGACGAGGATGGTGGACTGCACGCCCCCGCCCGGCGTCATCCAGTCGACACGCAGGCCGGCAGGCGTGAGCTGGCTACGCACGGGCCCCTGCGCAAGGGGTTGCGGCGGCGACACCCGGAAGGCGACCGTGTCGGCGAAGCCGTCGCCGGAGACCTGCACCCGATGGGCGCCCGGCCGGATCGCGGTGGTGGAGCCCGGGGCCGGCAGGCTGGCGTCATAGTGGCCTCGATCGTCGGCCTGACCCTGGGCGGCCAGGCGACCGTCGATATGCAGCAGCACCTGGGCGCCCGGCGGCGTCATGGCCGAGACTTCCACCCCACCGCCGCGGTCGAAGTCGATCGTCCTGACGCCGTAGTGGCCGGAAGCGTCGATGCGGCGCGCGCCCGCGCCGGCCCTCAGCAAGGCCGCCTCGCCCTGCGGCGTCAGCAGCACATAACCCTCCGCCTGGGCCCCGCGGCCTTTCAGCATAACAGAGAGGCCGTAGATGCGCGGCTCAGCAAGCGCGCCCATCGCCAGGGTCCAGCGGCCCTTGTCGTCGGCGTCGGCGAACAGGGCCTGGCCGCCGGGCGTCGCCAGCCGCAGGCGACCGCCAGCCGGCGCAGAGCCGGACAGGCTGACGCCCGTTCCCGCCAGGCGCACGGCGTCCGGGGTCGGCGGGGCCAGATAGCCGGCCTCCTCGGCGCGGACATCGCCGCCGCCCTTGGCCACCGGCGTCTTGCCCCCGCAACCCGCAAGGGCGGCGGCCGCCATGAGCGCGCCCACAAGAGGCTTCACTGAAACCACCGCCTGGTTGAAACTCCTTAACCCTGAGCCTAGCTAATCGGGCTTTCCTCGCGCGCCCGCAAGCGCGCGTCCCTCCCGGAGTGTCCGTCTATGGCGCCTGCCGCCAACGGCCTGAAGTCTGTGTGCGTGTTCTGCGGCTCTTCCGACGCCGCCGACCCGGCCTATCTGCGCGCGGCGGGCGACCTGGGCCGCGCCCTGGCCGCGGCGAAGCTGAAGCTGGTTTATGGCGGCGGCGGCGTCGGCCTGATGGGCGCCACGGCCCGCGGCGCGCACGAAGCGGGCGGCGAGGTGCTGGGGATCATCCCCTCGTTCCTGATCGGCAAGGAGCGCGCCCTCGAGACCGTCGAGCACATCGTCGTCACCTCGATGCACGAGCGCAAACAGCTGTTCTTCGAGAAGTCGGATGGCTTCGTGATCCTGCCGGGCGGCATCGGCACCCTGGAGGAGATCGTCGAGCTGCTTTCCTGGCGGCGTCTCGATCTGCACACCCTGCCGGTTGTCTTCTACAATCCCGACGGCTTCTGGGATCCGCTGTTCGCGCTCTTCCAGCACACGGTCGACGCCCGGCTGACCCCGCCAGAATTCATGGACGCCTGGACCACGGTCGACCGCGTGGAGGACATCGTCCCCGCCCTGTTCGCGGGCCCGAAGGCGGGCGCGAGCCCGATGCTCGCCAAGCTGACCTAGTGTGGTGGATCTGAAGTTCGCCCTCTGGTTGGATCGAGCGCGGAGCGAACTTCAGATCCATAAACCACACTAGAAA
>Ga0307510_10009364_pt1 | contig 11666 bp, 12 predicted proteins | sample 12_EM_MG_FD_207224 | JGI IMG/M metagenome (GOLD analysis project Ga0307510, IMG submission 207224) | Populus trichocarpa ectomycorrhiza microbial communities from riparian zone in the Pacific Northwest, United States - 12_EM | ecosystem: Host-associated > Plants > Roots > Unclassified | place... | reverse complement strand
AGAAATTCCTCTACAAGTATTATGAGTATGAGGGTCGGCTATTCTTGCTTACCAAGAAATTAAACAATCCCACCTTCAATCCGATCAACCCCCCCCCGCTCCAACCCGGCTCGATTATCAAGGTATCGTTTGCAGACCCGATCACGGATAACCCTATCTTGACCACATCTTCAGTAACAGGAATCTACCTTTACTCAATCTATCCTGCAGTCCGTCATATCTACTTTCACTCCCGGGGCACAGGGATAACCACCATTCACTCCACTTTTCCTCCCCAATTCACTAGCCGACGGAACACTACTATACTCGAGCACGATGCTGTGAACTCTCTTTTTGCTCTGTTTCCAACCTTAGTGGGGCTGCCCCAAGTGTCAGTACGGGAGTCGAAGGAGCTAGGATTGTTGAGTAGCTTCTCGGCTAATAGCCTCCGTGATGTCTTTTCCCGCCGATCGTACAACACTTAGGGCCGGGGGGTGAGCACCCGGCGGCGCCGTTCGGATGCGCACTACAATGTATCTGCCTGACCCTTTTCTCCGCTGCTATGTTTAATGCCGTCTGGTTGGTCGCGATACGGGTAAGCTTGACGGGTGACATAGAGGGTTCGTTTGCTAGGTCCTCACACAAACACTTGCCTGTAGCGGGGGTAGTGGCTAGTTGATATAATATCCACCTAGTGCAATGCCGCACCCTTTATTAACCCATAACACCGTGATAACCAGTCTCCTATCCTTAAACCACCGTTATATAATTATTCACAATCGTCTCAAGAATCCTTGCGCTATCGTAGACTATTCCTCCTCTATCTAAAGAAAACGCGCTATATAAGTCCTCCTGTGACTGACAGGTTGGGGGGGGGGGGCAAAGGAGGGGAAGAAAAAAATCACCCAGGAAAGCAAAAAGAAAAAGGAAAAGAAAAAGGGGGGCCGGGATGAAATTCCGGTTCGAGGAAAATTGAATATGATATGATAGAATGGAAATCTAAAGTTATAACCTGAGCCTCCTCACAACAATGAAATCATTTGAACACACTGACAAGACCACTGCGCCTTGTAAACAGGGGTTCATGAATCCTCCTCCTCACTCAGCTAATTAGACAAGGAGTTGCAGACGGGTGATGGCATATATATGCATTCCCAGCTCTGGGACATCCTTCTCCTGCAAAGGGCGATGTTGAAGAGAAAGTTCCGTGAGTAACATGAGACGAGAGAGAAGAGAGTGATTTCCACGGGGTAGTGACTCCTAGGTCCCGGATTGCGCTGGGGTCTCAGCACCGTGGGATTGTAGCAGAGTTCTCACCTCATGGAAGTCTAACCGCGTTGCGAGCATGAGTGGTGTTTGGCCGTCGTTGTCTGGCTTGTTGGGGTTGACCTTTTCTTGCCCAAGTAGTATTTTCACCACTCCCTCATGTCCACCCGAAGTAGCACACATGAGCGGCGTCCGACCGTCATTGTCCGGCCCGTCGGGATTAACATCTTTCCGCCCGAGTAATATTTTTACCACTTCCCCATGTCCGCCGGAAGCAGCATACGAGAGCGGCGTTTGGCCGTTACTGTTCGGCTTGTCGGGGTTGACCTTATTCTGCCCGAGCAGTATTTCCACCACTCGGACGTGCCCGCTCCTGGCAGCAAATGAAAGTGGCGTATTTCCGGAATTATCGTGCGCGTTTGGGTCAACCCCCCTCTGCTGGAGCAGTATTTTCACTACTTCCTCAAGGCCACCTTGAGCAGCATACGAGAGCGGGTTTTTCCCACAGCCATCCTGTATGTTTGGGTCGACCACTTGCGACCTGAGTAGCGTTTTTATCACTTGCTCATGCCCACACCAAATGGCATACAATAGCGGTGTCATTTCAAAATAGTCTCTGTGGTTGGGATCACCCACTCGCCAATCAAGGAGCGTTTCCGCCACTTCCTCATGTCCATTGCGAGCAGCCCATTTAAGGGGAGAATATGCTTGAGTACCCATCCTTATAAAAGTATTCACAAGCTCCACAATTCCGAAGAACGATGCGCAGTCTAGTCCATTGAAGGGGAAGCTAATATCACTCCCGAGATCACCATCAATTTTGCCACCATAGCCCCCACGATCCAGATATTTTACTCGTTCCAACAGCAACTTTCTGGATATGTGGCCTTCGTATTCCCGAAGCAGCTCTAGTGCAAGTGATCTTGCATTATCTGAGAACCCCTGCCTCGCATGGATTCCCCAGTATACGGAACAGTATTCTAGAAATGGTTTGTCATGGATCATGGCAGAGGGGTGGGCTGAAAGGGCTTTGACCTGTTCGGAATTTAGATAGGTTAAGCAGATCTCGGCCATTGCCGAGTGAGGTTTACTGAAAATATCGGTGGAAAGATACTCTTTCACGGTAGGGTGGACGAGTCGCACAATTGATGTTTCCTCATCCACAGTGATAAGCCCTTGACAGTAGCCCACCAATATCGAGATCGAAGGGGCGTTGCCGGCATTGAAATCCTTAGAGCCTAGCTCAACTGCTAGTGCATGGCAGAGCTCATCCGCCCTCAGCTGCCTCTCCACGTGACTGACCCACATCAAAGCTGCCAGCCCGAGTCCTGATTTACCTTCATCCTGCGCCTTTATCCGTTCAATCGTCGAACCGTAAGCATCTGCCCATCCCAATCCATCGGTCGTTTTGTTAAGCCTTTCTCGTCTGCGATGAATAGTTGGTTCTCGCAAGATTGCCTCAATCTTTAAGGAAACAAGTCGAAGCCTAATTATTCCTGTTAGTGGATGATCTGGGTATGGTTCTTAGCACTATTGGCCCTACTCACATCTCCGGTACATTTTCGGGAACTTTCTCCAGAATTTCAGCCTCCAAACTCTCGTCCATAGCATCGGGCGCGTCGTCCTCGTGGAGTTTGATCCGAAGGTATCCGGTGACATCCTTTCTGATAGAACTTACAGAGAGGCTTTTCACGTGTCCAGCCAGACGCCTTTGGATCTCGGCCAGAATGTGGGGTCTTCCGGTTGCGAATATTCGGGTGCCCGGGGACTTCTCAAGGATTTGTTGGAGCGAATCAAGGAGCCTGACTCGCTGAACGCCGGAGCATTCATCTAGGCCGTCAATACACATAACTGTCCGCCGTGAGGATGCGACGAGCTGTATCATTTGCACGATATAAGTGAGTTTGGGCCTGTGCCCGCCAATAGTCGTTGTCTGCTGTTGAAAGGTCTGCCATATTTCCTCCGGAATCCGCCCCATCCCACCAACCATCTGCTTTAGCAAGGAGCCCAGCACATTGGTCGCACATTGCTCTTTTCGTGCTGCGTAGTCCAAGTAAAAACATGAAACTGAAGTGTTTTGTCCACCGGTCTGATCGCATAGCTTGTCCACTACTAGCGAGCTATCATCACGACTAGTCAGCACTCGCTTCCTTCTCTCCCCTGTGAGGAATCCTTGTTACCTGATGAATGTCTTTCCGACACCAGGACCTCCATAACAAAACAGAACAGCGCTTTCGCCTTCCCCGCTCTCACTACCGGCGTACCATCTTCTAATTTCCTCCGTCTCTAAGAGCCATTCCCCAACGCCATTGGCACAGCGTTCTTGGATGTCCCAATGCCGCAAGCCAGGATTCAGTGGCGATAACCAGGTTAAGAGTAGAGACCGATCATCGGTAATAGTATCACCATTATTCCACACATCCGACGTGTTCCCATTATTGGAGAGCGTGGTGCTGACGTTGACGGTATATTGAGGCATCTTCCACTCTTTATCGTTGGCACGGTCGAAATAGAGGGGATTCTGGGTATTGTTGGTTGATACTCCTGTGATGGGGGAGGTGGGTCTAGTTGAAGAAAAGCGGGGGTGTTGTCGGTGTAAAAGGAGCGCCGCAAGCACCCACTTGGCTACCTTACGGTGCCTACCATAATAGCTTTCCAATTCAGCCACCCGAACCTTGTGAAACCTTCATGATTCTTCTGGCTGCCATTTCGGTCCCCTAGGAGTCATACCGGTTTATACAAGTTTCTAATTCATGATCTATCGCACCACTATCCTACAATACTCGCAATTTTCTGACGTTTGTCGAAACGACTGCTATTGCATGCCACCAAAATCCTGAGGCTCTGGTCGATTTTTTCCCCTTAGGCAATAGCAGTCGTGTTTACGAGTACAAACGTCAGAAAATTGCGAGTATGAGGTCCAACTATTTCTGTTTTCACGGTATAGCAGGGCTAGTCACTAGGTATCCATCACGTCCAATACTATACCATCAAGAAATAGCAATTACGGTGACCAGTCCCTAATTGTGGGTACGATCTCGATATATACTACACTGAGTGCAGTATTCGATATTGGCACTCGGGAAACATATATCGGGGGTGCACACAATACAAGATAGAACCCTTTCTAACAAAAACAGTAAATAATGATATTTGCAGGTAATTAGAAACAAAGAAGCAATACAAAAGTCGGAAAAGGAAGGAAAATGTAGCAGAAGCAAACCAGTATTATACGGGTACCCTTCTTTTCTCACTTAGCAATAAATATTCACACAGCCATGTTCCATAGGAATATACTTGTAGAAATTCCCTGAAGATAAAGAAGCTCGGCTATTCTTGCTTACTAAGAAATTAAACAACCCCCCGGGTTCGATTGCCAAAGGTATCCTTTGCAAACCCAATCACGGATAACCCTATCTTAACCACATATTCGCTAACCACGAATCCACCCTTACCCAATCCATACCACAGTCCATCATGTCGCGCCGCACTAATTCTAATCCAACTAGCACTATAGGACACAAAGATAACCACCGTTCAGCTCACATTCCCTCCCCGCCCAATTCACTAGCCGGCGGAACACTACTCGAGTACTCGAGTACGATGTACGATGCTGAGGGCTCTTTTTTCGCTTTGTTTACCGGGCCAACCTGAGTGGGGCTGCCCCTAGTGTCGGTACGGGAGTCAGGGGGGCTAGGATTGTTTGTAGCCTCTCGGCTAATAGCCTCCATGATGTCCTTTCCTGCCAATGATACAGCACTTACGGCGGGAGGAGCACCGGCACCATTCGGATGCGCACTAAGTTACAGTGTATCTGCCTGACTTTTAATGCTGTCGGCTTGGTCGCGATACGGGTGAGTTTGACAGGTGGCGTAGAGGGCTTATTTGCCAGGTCCTCACACATACAGTACACTTGCCTGTAACGGGGGTACGTGGCTAGTAGATATAGTATCTGCCAAGTGCATAGCCGCGCCGCGCCCTTCATTAATCCATATCATCATTGATAACCAGTCGCCTATCATTAAACCACCGTTATACAATTATCCACAATCATCTCAGGAATCCTTCCGCTATCGTAGACAATTCCTCCTCTATCTGAAAAAAAGGAAGACGCGCTACATAAGCCCTCCTATCACTGACAGGCCGGGGAGGGGGGGGAGAAGAAAAAAACCACCCAGGAAAGCAAAAGGGAAAGGCGGAAGAAAAAGGCGCCTGGAAGAAATTGCAGTTCGAGGAAAATTGAATATGATAATATTATGATAGAATGGAAATCTAAAGTTATAAACTGAACCTTCTCACAATAATGAAATTATTTCACCCCACCGACAAGACTACTGCTTTGTAAACCGGAATTCACGAATCCTCCCCACTCAGCGAATTAGACGGGGGGTTGCAGACGGGTGACAGCATATATATGCATTCCCAGCTCTGGACATCCTCCTCCTGCAAAGGGCGATGTTGAAGAGAAAATTCCGTGAGCAAGATGAGACGAGAGAGAAGGGAGTGATTTCCACGGGGTAGTGACTCCTAGGTCTCGGATTGCGGTGGGGTTTCAGCACCGTGGGACTGTAGCAGAGTTATCACCTCATGGAAGTCTAACCGCGTTGCGACCATGAGTGGTGTTTGGCCGCCGTTGTCTGGCTTGTTGGGGTTGACCTCTTCTCGCCCGAGTAATATTTTTACCACTTCCTGATGTCCACCCGAAGTAGCACACATGAGCGGCGTCCGACCGTCATTATCCGGCCCGTCGGGATTAACATCTTTCCGCCCGAGTAATATTTTTACCACTTCCTCATGTCCACCGGAAGCAGCATACGAGAGCGGCGTTTGGCCGTTACTGTTCGGCTTGTCGGGGTTGACCTCATTCTGCCCGAGCAGTATTTCCACCACTCGGACGTGCCCGCTCCTGGCAGCAAATGAAAGTGGCGTATTTCCGGAATTATCGTGCGCGTTTGGGTTAACCCCCTTCTGGAGCAGCATTTTCACTACTTCCTCAAGGCCACCCTGAGCAGCATACGAAAGGGGGTTTTTCCCACAGCCATCCGGTGTGTTTGGGTGGGCCATTCCCTGCCAGAGTAGCTTTTTTACCACTTGCTCATGTCCACGCCGGACGGCAAGTAATAGCGGTGTCCAGCCGGAATAATCTCTGCAGTTGGAGTCACACACTTGCCAACTAAGAAGTATGTCCACCACTCCCTCATGTCCATTGCGAGCAGCCCATACAAGGGGAGCAGATAGTCGACGACCCCCTTGGTAGTGATGGTACCTCATCTCTAGAATAGTAGTCACAAGCTCTACAATTCCGAAGAAGGATGCACAGTCTAGTCCACTGAAGGGAGAATCGATATCACTCCCAAGACCGCTACCAGGGTTGCTAGCACAGTCCCTGCTATCCAGATATTTTACTTGTTTTAGAAGCAACTTGCCGGATATGTGACCATCGTATTCCTGAAGTAGCTCTAGTGCAGGTGATCTTGCATGATATGAGAGCTTCCTCTTCGCATGGATTCCCCAGTATACGGAACAGTATTCTAGAAAGGGCTTGCCATGGATAATGGCAGAGGGGTGGGCTGAAAGGGCTTTGACCTGTCTGGAATTGAGATATGTCAGGCAAATCTCGGCCATTGCCGAGTGAGAGTTACTGAAAATATCGGTTCGGGTGGAAAGATATTCTTTCACAGTAGGGTGGATGAGTCGCACAGTCGATGTCTCTTTATCCACGGTGATAAGCCCTTGACAGTAGCCCACCAATATCGAGATTGAAGGGGCGTTGCCGGCATTGAAATCTGTAGAGCCCAGCTCAACTGTGAGGGCATGGCAGAGCTCATCCGGCGTCAGCGGCCGCTCCGCGTGACTGACCCACATCAAAGCTGCCACCCCGAGTCTGGATTTACCTTCATCCTGCGACTTTATCCGTTCAATCGCCGAACTGTAGGCATCTGCCCATCCCAATCCATCGGTCGTTTTGTTAAGCCTTTCTCGTCTGCGATGAATAGTTGGTTCTCGCAAGATTGCCTCAATCTTTAAGGAAACAAGTCGAAGACTAATTATTCCTGTTAGCGGAAGATCCGGGTATGATTCTCAGCACTATTGGCCCTACTCACACCGATAAACTTTCGGGAACTTTCTCCAGAATTTCTGCCTCCAAACTCTCGTCCATAGCATCGGGCGCGTCGTCCTCGTGGAGTTTGATCCGAAGGTATCCGGTGACATCCTTTCTAATAGAACTTACAGAGAGGCTTTTCACGTGTCCAGCTAGACGCCTTTGGATCTCGGCCAGGATGTGGGGTCTTCCGGTTGCGAATATTCGAGTGCGCGGGGACTTCTTAAGGATTTGTTTGAGCGAATCAAGGAGCCTGACTCGCTGAACTCCCGAGCATTCATCTAGGCCGTCAATACACATAACTGTCCGCCGTGAGGATGCGATGTGCTGTATCATTTGCACGATATAAGTGAGTTGGGGTCTGCGCCCGCCAATTGTCGTTGTCTGCTGAAAGGCCTGCCATATTTCCTCCGGAATCCTTTCCACCCCACCAATCATTTGCTTTAACAAGGAGCCTAGCACATTGGTCGCACATTGCTCTTTTCGTGCTGCGAAGTCCAAGTAAAACCATGAAACTGCAATGTTTTGTCCGCTGCTCTGATCGCATAGTCTGTCCACTACTAGCGAGCTATCATCACAACTCATCAGCACGGACTCGCTTCCTTCTCTCCTAAGTGAAAATTTATTGTTACCTGATAAATGTCTTTCCGACCCCAGGATCTCCATAACAGAACAGAACAGCACTTTCACCTTCCCCGCTCTCACTACCGGCATACCATCTTCTAATTTCCTCCGTCTCCAAGAGCCATTCCCCGACACCATTGGCACGGTCTTCTTGGATGTCCCAATGCCGCAAGCCAGGATTCAGTGGTAATAACCAGGTTAGGGGTTGGGGCCGATCATCGGTAATAGAATCGCTATTCCACACATCCGAGGTGTTCTTATTATTGGGGAACGTGGTGCTGACGTTGACGGTATATTGGGGCATCTTCCACTCTTTATCGCTCACACGGTCGAAATGGAGGGGATTCTGGGTATTGTTGGTTGATATTCCTGTGATGGGGGGGAGGTGGGTCTAGTTGAAGAAAAGCGGGGGTGTTGGTATAAAAGCAGCGCCGCAAGCGCCCAACCTGACTCTCTCACAGCGCCTAAGAGCTTTCCAATTCAGCCACCCGAACCTTATGAACTAACATGATTCTTCTAGTTGCCATGTCGGTACCCTGGGAGCCATACCGGTTTATACGAGTTTCTAATTCCTGATCTATCGCACCACTCTCCTACAACACTGTCCTCGAAGCCACTGACGAAAATTCCTAAGTTCCCGATGTAGAATAAGCCTAGCTAGATCGCAAATTAGCCCCGTTTACATATAGACAGCCGTCTAGTAGCTCGAGGCGGTACCGACCGCTAATGTGGGCTTGACTGTTGGAGGTGTGTGGGTAGGTAAACGGCGTAGGGGGCGCTCTAGAGTCTGGTAGAATTTGACACTGCACCTCCGGGGCAATATCATGTCTTGAGCTAGCTACAAGAATTCAAGACGGTAAAAAATTGGGGAAAAGCTTTTGTACTATCTACCGGCCAATGATCCCAGTTGGGACACCATCGTCTAGTTTTATCATCCAAACTTTTGAACTATATGGTTAGGTAAACGGGCTATAAGCATGGAATCTCCATATGCTTCATTCTTTCCTCGGGTTTTTGATTTGACTTTCCCTTTTCCGTATGGTAGAGAGAACGTTACCCCTTCAGCTTTGTCCAAGAACCCATCGCGAACAGAAATATCGAGATCTGCAGACCCGTGCAGGCCCAGAGATGATAGCCGGTGTGCCAACACAGGAAAAAGACTTCCCACCTGCAGCATGCGCCACAACGCCACACTGATTCCAACCAAACCGAAGCCGCTCCACAAATGAGAACCACGATTCATCCCACCTTCTCTCCACGCGGGCTCTTCGGCTAGTCTATTTTCAAGCTAGATAGGGCCATCCCTTTACACTTTCTTATAGTAATTGAGCAAGAGCTATGTTGTTGATCGGAAACCTTTTCGCAAGTGGTCCGGAGATTTCTTTCCTTGCTCCTCTCCCAATTGATACTACCGTAACAGCTAGAATAATCAGACCTCATTCTAAGGATGTTGGAGTTGCCTCTCCTAATAAGGTCAATTTTTTGTTTCTCCTTAGTTGTCCCAGTGGAGGGATGCAAAACCAATTTTTCGCTGGACTTTTTCCCCCTAATCCAGAGGGTGGAATTCCAGACGTCTTAGCCTGAGGTCCAACTATTACAGTTTTCACGACATTGATATAGCCGGGCTAGTCACCAGGTATCTATCACGTCCAATACAGACCTTTAACCAACATCATTTACGGTGACCAGTCCCTAAATTGTAGGTACGATCTCGGTATATAATACATTGAACGCAGTATTGGATATTGGCACTGGAGTGACATATATGGGGGGGTGTTGTTACTGTACTGTACAGTGCAGTTAGAAAAGTTCGGGGGCAAATGCCAAAACACACCAAAAGTCCCACTTTTCGGTACACCACAACAGCCCCATCTCACTTAATGAGAGCCTTCAATTTTACTGACACCACTTCTTGTATCTGGTGTACCTTGTAAAAAAAATTCATATTTATTCTGAGTCTTTGCGGGAAGGCACACTGTGTATTCTAGCTTGTGGTGAGAAATCAATGCCAAGACACCTACTTTATACTTTACAATTCAACAAGTGTTGAGATTGTTTTGCTACTAAATAGTGCAAGAGTGTCCAATTACATATTAAATCACTAAGTACATGAAACCAGGAAGTCTAGCTACCACCACTTTAAGAAAGGTCTACAAGGCTTAGAACTATCTAGAGGCTCTACCAGCTCAGTATATTAAATTTGAGATAGTGCCTAATTTTTTAAATTTAAGAGAATTGCAGTGCTATTAGGCATTTTTGCGTTGGGGCACCTCGAAATGTGGCATATTTGGTGTGTTTTGCAGTTTGTCCCATAACTTTTTCTAACGGCGCTGGTACTGTACTCGGGGGTGCATCAAAGTGTTTTGCATTTTGTGACGCATTTCGGCTCAAAGTGACAGTGCTCGTTTGGTGTGGGCCATGCCAGACCGGTCCTATTACTTCGTGCCAAACTGCGCCACAAAATGTTGATCACTTTCGTGCATCCCCGAGTACAGCGCAGGATAGAACCCCCTCTAATAAAACAATGAGCAATGACATTTGAAGGTAATCGGAACCGAAAAAACGAATAAAATGATCAGAAAAGGATGCTTACCCTTCCTTCCCCACCTTACAAGTAGTAATAAACACCCATACAGCCGAGTCAGATAGAAATTCCCCTATTGTAGGAGGATCGGCTATTCTTGCTTACTAAGAAATTAAACAACCCACCATCAATCCCCATTTTCACAGGTCCGCGCTCAACCCCCCCCTCTCCAACCCCCCGGCCTTTGCAAACCCGATCACAGATAACCCTATCTTAACCACATATTCGCTAACCAGGAATCTATCCTTACCCAATCTATACCGCAGTCCTTCATGTCGCGCCGCACTAATTCTAATCCAACTAGCCCTATAGGACACAAAGATAACCGCCGTTCACCTCACTTTCCCGCCCAATTCACTAGCCGATGGAACACTATTCGAGTTCGATGCTGTGGGTTCTTTTTTCGCTCCGTTCCCAACCTTAGTGGGGCTGCCCCTAGTGCCGGTACGAGAGTCGAAGGAGCTAGGATTGTTGGCAGCCCCTCGGCTAATAGCCTCCGTGATGTCCTCACTGTTGCGGGGGGATAAATCGCGCGTAACGGTCGAACGGTCGAACTAGACTAGGGCTCAACCAAAAGGGGTACTAGGGAAATCAAAAACTTCATTCGCTCGTCATCTAAACTAACTAACCAAACATAAGTCTATATCATATAATAAAACAATCTCAACCATTCTATCGTTTGCCACACCTATTGATCTTCCCTTCATGCGTAATCCCATTTGCCTGCGTACCTCCGTACTCTGAATAAAGAATGACATAGCCAGAACCCTTCCGTCTATCCCTCCGTCTATAACAAATGAAACAACTAAAACTACTATCCCGTCTTGTCCATCATCTATCTGCTTTCTTTGTCTCATACAACCACCGGTATCCGCTTCCGTCGACTCTGGCACTTTCCTGCCGATCATGCAACACTTACGGCCGGGGGGGTAAGCACCTGGCGGCACCATTCGGATGCGCACTAAGTTACAGTGTATCTGCCTGACTTTTTATCTGCTGGTATGTTTAATACCATCGGGTTGATCGCGATGCGGGTGAGTTTGACAGGTGACATAGAGGGTTTGTTTGCTAGGTCCTCACACATGCACTTGCCTATGGCGGGGTAGGTGG
>Ga0307510_10009363_pt1 | contig 11668 bp, 6 predicted proteins | sample 12_EM_MG_FD_207224 | JGI IMG/M metagenome (GOLD analysis project Ga0307510, IMG submission 207224) | Populus trichocarpa ectomycorrhiza microbial communities from riparian zone in the Pacific Northwest, United States - 12_EM | ecosystem: Host-associated > Plants > Roots > Unclassified | place... | reverse complement strand
TGTCGATTTGCTGAAGACTTGTTTGCAGATCCAATTCGAACAATCGCTCGACCGCGCCTTGGCGACCTAGCCGCACGCGAAGGCGCGCTTCCAGTATTTCCCGGGGCGCGTCAAGGCGAACGAGAAGGTTCGGGCGCGGGATCAACGCCAGCCCTCGCACAATCACGCTTCGGTCGACGTGCCGGGCCAGCAGTGCCATCGAGCACAGGGCCGTCAGGAAACCCTGGTCGAAGATGACGATCCGATCAGATGTACTGGCCCTCATCCAGGAGCGAGATAGCAAGAAGAGAAATCGGCGATAGCGCACCGACCACAAAAGGGTGCGAGGTGGCAGGAGGTCCATCAGGCTCGCGGTGAGCTCGTCGCTCCGCGCGCCCGCGAGCAGAACGGGCCCGGCGCCGACCAACTTAGCTGTCCTGCTCAGAGGGGCGGCCAGCGCAGTTTTCCACCGCGACAAGGCTCGCGTGCTCTCGACCTGGATCGAGCCACGCTCCGCCGGTCGGGAGCTCATAATCAGCTGAATGTCGAAGCCATTCTTCTCAAGTTCGGTCGCCAACGCGTGCGCGAGAGTGGTCTTTCCGACAGCAGGTGGGCCAAAGAGCTCAATAATCATCACTCGGAACCCCGCTAGGTCCATCGGATACGTGCGCACTCATCACGCCGCAGCTGATGGCGCGCTACGCCAGAAGCAGCCCACCATGCAGGTCGATCTCGAGCATGCGGCCGTCGCTGACGTGCGACCACCCATAATCGGCAACATAGAGGTTTAGCGTGTTGGGATCGTCGTTGGGGTCGCTGCTTGGCGCTAGCTCCAGGTCCTTGACGTTGACCGCCGTGTTGTTGGTCTCATGGCGGTATCCTTGGAGGACGTCGAGCTTTTCCAAGATGTTGCCGCTGCGATCGACGACCCAGACGTTCGGGCTAAAGCCGCCGCCGACATAGAAGACGTCGTGAATGGAGTCATAAACTAGCGCCTCGGGATCCTTGATTTCCTCGGGTAGAACGATGGTCGAGAAGACCTGCGTGCCGCTGTTGTCGATCTCGACGATTGAGCGCGCGGTCGGGCCTGCAACCTGATCACCATTGACGATAAACAGGTGGCCATTGTTCGCATTGACTGCCACGTCCTCGGGGTCGTTGCAGCCCAGATGCTGGAGATCGAATTCTCCCAGCTTGACGGTGGGATTGGCCGGATCGACCCAGAAAATCTTGAATTGGTCGTCATCGGAGATGTAGAGGCGTCCCGTGCCGGAGTCGTAGGCCAGGCCTGTCGGCTCATCTGTGAAATTCAAGAGGCTGGACGACGCGACAAGGGTGCCGTCGGGTTGCAGCTTCCACAGGTTTGTGGTGCGGAAGAACGGGCTCTCCTCAACTTCCGAGTCGCTGACGAAGAATCCCATTCCGGGCACATAAGCTATCCCGGCGGGATCGGTGCTGCCGAGCGCCGCCATGTCTGTGCTCGCGACAACCTGGGGGCCGAGCGGCGCGATGGAGCCATCGGCTGTGTTGGCAATGGAAAGCCCCGCACCGCTGGTCATTCCCACGGCGGAATCGAGCTGCAGCGTGAAAGACTCCATGGGCTCAGGGACACTATCAGCGAGCACATCGATCAAGACGGTGGCACTAGTGCTGCCAGCAGGGATCACCACTTGACCATGTGAGACGCCGACGAAGTCGCTGCCGGCGAGAGCGGTGCCGTCTATCGTCGAGTAGGTCAGAACTACATCTTCGTTCCATGGCGTAGATAGGTCAATCCTGAAGGCGACGTGGGCGTCCGCGCGTTCGGGCGCCGGGTCCGGTGAACTGTTTATCGTCACCGACGGGGGCGAACTGGTCACGGTGAAATCGGCAGCGCTCAAAGTGACGCCCGCGTTGAAGGTGGCAAGCGCGACACCATGCGAGGGGCCGGCGCCGTCCGCGTCCCACATTAGTGTCCACGTCGAGGCGGTGGACGAGAACAGGAACTGCCCATGACCGGAGGACGTGCCCTGCACGGTGCTCGCCGAGCCGGCAACGGCCGCGAAGTAGGTGGGATCGAGGACTAACTTACCGGTTCCGTCATCGACGAGACCTTGCCCCAGGCTTAGCCCATAGTCGCTCGCATAAATCCCGATGTGATCAGCCCCGGCCGAATAGTCCTTGACCCTGTCAGTACTCGTTGCGTCGGGGGAGCGGAATACGAACGTGTCTGATCCTGAGCCGCCCCAGAGCTCGTCCTTTCCGAAGCCGCCGATCAGGATGTCATCACCACCGTTCCCGTAGATGAGATCGTCACCACCCTGTCCGCTCAACACGTTGGCCGCCTCGTTCCCGGCGAGCTTGTTGGCGAGGCCATTACCTGTCCCGTTGATCGCCGTTGTGCCCTTCAGATTCAGCTTCTCAACGAACGCGCCGAGCAAGTAGGTGATCGTGCTTTCCACCGTATCGATACCACCGTCGTCGACGCCAGGGACGGTTGTCTCGCTCACGACATCGGCAAGATTGTCGACCCGATAGAGATCGTCGCCAGCGCCCGCATACATGATGTCAGCGCCCGTACCACCGTCCAACAGGTCGTTTCCAGCGCCGCCATAGAGCTGGTCGTCGCCGCCATTGGCGTAGAGCCGATCCTTGCCGCCATAGCCATAAAGCTGTTCACGCCCACTACTGCCAATGAGATCCTCGTCGGACTCGGATCCGCTAATTTGCCTGAATTCAGGAACTTTCATCGACGCACCTCTATCGGACGATAAAAATCGGCCGATAGAATTTATACCCGTGCCTGACGCGAGGCTGATTGCTATTCCGGATTAGGGTTGGAAAATCGCCATCGAGATGACGCTTCAGACTTGCGGCGAATGGACGCGGCATGACGACAGTACTGAGAGGCATTTCGGACCTCGGTGCCAATCGAGAGAACCTCAGCGACCGGCGTCTACATGCGCAGCGATATCGACGCTTTCCGGACGCAAGGCGACCTCGATCACGTCTCCAGGCTGGAGCTCGGTATCGGCGTCGGCGGTAAGGCGTTCCTTCCCGCTCGTGCTGCTTCTGAACACGGTGATATCGGCCTTGCTGGCGCCGTCCGAACTCCGTGGAGGCCTCAAGCCAGTCAGCTGGAGCTTTTCCTCCACACTCCGCAGCTTTGCCCGCTCGCCGGCCAGCTTCACGGTGGCGTCCTGCAATTCCGCCAGCAAACGTATCTGGCGCTGATCGTCGATCTTCTCGAGCTCTCTCGCGAACTCGGCGCGCGATCTCTTCACTTGCATGAGTTGATTGGTGGTCTGCAGTTGGCGGGTCGATGAGAACAGCGCAGCTCGACGGAACTCGACCACGCGGAAGCTGGGCAGGGTACCGTTGCCAAAGGCTGCCTTGGCCTTCTGGAGGTCCTGGGCATCTGCCTGAACCCCCTCATCTTCGTTCTGCTTCTGCTCCGACAAGACGAGGATCTGCTTGTCCGCCTGCTCAATTGATCGCCGAAGAAAGTCTTTTTGCCGTTCGTGGTCCGAAGCACTTGCTTTGCGGTACTCGAGTTCGAGGCTCACAATTTGCGAGATCGTTGTATCTGGAACCGGCGCCGGCGGAATGGCTTTCTGATCCAAGTCGATATTCTCTCCGAGTTCTGTCTTGATGCGCCAAACCCGCGCATGCTCTCGCGCCAAGGTCAACCAAACCGTGATATATTCACTGCGGAGATTAGCCGCATCGAACGACGTCGCGTTGGCCCGGGCCAGGGCAGAAAATCCACCGGCAGACGCCAGGGCCTGACGCGCGGTCATGCGAGGGCGGAACGCCTGCTCGCCAGGGCGGGTCACGTCGCCGGTGACGAAGACCGGCCTATACTCCACGATCGTCGCCGCGACCTCGTCGCGTTCGAACATCCGTGAGAGCTCCCGGCCGTCCGGTGTCCGGATGCGGAATATCTTGCTGGCCACGGCGGACTGAAGTTTGGTTCGGATCTCTGAAAATTCAACGCCTTCGACCGTGAACGTGCCGACGACAGGGAACGTGATGCTGCCGTCGAGTTGGACCGGGGCACGCTGTCTCAGCTCAGGAACGCCGGACACAGAGATTTCGACAACGTCTCCGCCCTGCAATCGGTATTCGGCTCGCGCCGGGTTCAGCGAACAGCACAGCGCGGCCGTGAGCAGGGCGGTCGTGAAGGAAGTTATCGAGCGTCGGAGGTACATCACAGCAAAAAAGAAAATCATGGATCATATATTCGGTCAAATGACTTCACGTTGCTGAAGCGAACCATGCGGAGTACTACTTCTGAAAACATTGCGGAGTACTACTCCTTAAGAGACCGGCGCGGTCTCGTGGATCGAGCTTCCTCTCGATGCTAATCGCATCCATCTCCCCGCACGAATCTCAGCTACGCGTGCCCCCGGGCAGATCATCGAGCCAGCGGTGACCACCGAGCGAATTGTACAAGGGCGAGTGCTGCAACGTTCGCCCTGCGGCTGATGAGCATGTCAGTCAGATGCGAGCCGACTAACCAAAAGGAGGCATAATACGGATTCGCCGCTCGCGGTATCAGCCGCTGCTTTAAGGTTCAGAGAATGAGCGACATTGCACAGCAAATCCCGCACGATGATTGTGGTCATGACACGCTAGATCCAGCCCGTGGCCCGAAAATTCTGGGCTGGTTCCGCATTTCGGGTGCTCTACGGCGGAGAGTATCACGAGCCGTGCCGCATCCATCTGTGCTGGGCCCATTCGACCGCGGTCTCAACGTGATCGCGGCGCGATCATGGGGAAGCTGCCAAGTTGCGCGAGCGGGTGTCGGGCATCAGGCCTTCCTGTATTTCCTGCAGCGCACTTCGGCATCACGGTGGCGGCCGTCCGCGCAGCAACATCAATGCGGCGCTGACGCAGATCGCGCGTTACGTCAGCCTGCGCCTTGGGCTCCGCCTATTGCGGGGGCAATTCAATGATTCTGGATTCGCTACTCGCGTTTGGGGTGCTTTTGTCGACGGCGACCCAGCTGCGATTCGGCGACACGCCGTTCGGGCCAGGCGAAATGTGCCTCGCCATTTGGTTCGGCCTGTTCCTGTGCCTTCAAATTCGGCGACCGGCGCCGGTGCCGAATGCAGCGCTCACCCGTGTGGTCACTTTCTGGCTGATCCTCATCGTCGCCGAAAGTGTCGGGGCGATCGTGGGATTCGCAACTGAGTTGTTCTTCGACACCACTCATATGATTCACGACGTCATCGCCTATTTTTTCCTGTTTGGTCTCGCCTGCGCCATGGCTCTCGAGCTGGCGAGCGCGGACCGCCGGCGACGCGTGACATGGCTGATTGTGTTGCTCGGTGCTGCGTCTCTGGGCTTGCAGGTGGTTCAGGCATACGGCTTGATCGGCCTCCCGCTCCCCGTCGAACCATGGTTCTTCGATCGCTTGAGAGGTTGGTCGCACGACCCAAACCAACTCGGTCTCGTGGGTGCGCTGCTCACAGTGCTTTCGATCCATCTCGCGGACACCGCGACCGGGCGCATGGAGATGATGGCGGCGGCTGCTTGCGCCGTGCTTGCCTTCTCCGTCGGCGTGCTCACCAAGAGCGATTCTTTCACCATGGGTATCTTGGCCGCGGGCGCTGTCTTTCTCGCGATCAAGTCCTCGCTGTGGCTGGCAACGTTCAAACGAGGGCTGACTCTTCGGGCGGCGTTAGTAAGCCTCACTCTACTCGGGTTGCCGGTGCTTACAGTCGGTGCCCTTCCGCTCGCTCCCGCAGCGATCGAGCGTTTGGAGGCCAAATCCGAGGCGCTTTATAACGAGGATAGCCAGGGGGACTTGCGGTTTCACCTCTGGGGGGAAGCCCTCGAGAAGGGCATGGGCGCCGTGATGCTGGGCCTTGGACCGGGCCCCCACTTGACGAAGAAGGCATGGAAGCGTTCACCCCCCGCCAAGTTCGAGGCCCACAACACTCCCCTTGATCTGTTCGTCCAGGGAGGGCTGCTGGCACTTCTTGCGATCGCCGGGCTCTATGCGTCACTGCTTCTCGATACCACAAGAGCTAGGCTTCCGGCTCTGGCGGCGCTCTCTTGCGCCTTCGCCGTATTCAGCATGTTCCACTTCATTATCCGCCATCCAATCTTCTGGTTCGGAGTCGTCCTTTGCTTCATGGAAGCCGCCTCCGTCTCGAAGCTCTCGTTTGGTGGAAGACACGCGGATGAGCTCAGCCATGACAATCGCATCTAATGGCGGACACGAAGCTATGAACACACGACAGGCGGCGCCACTTCACATGCGCCAACTCATCAACCTTCTCCGTCGCCGATGGAAGTTGATCGTCGTGGCGGCCGGGGTTGCGGTTGGCTTGGTCGGGATCATCGCGCTGGTGCTCCCGCCCCGGTATACCGGGACCGCTCAGGTCATCGTCGATCCACCAAGAGGCAGCAGCAGCGGTGCCGGGGATCTCAGCGTTGCCGGCGTGCTTGATGATGCCGCAGTTCAGACCCATGTCGCGGCGCTCGTCTCGCAAGCTCATCTCCAGCGCGTATTTGACAGCCTTGTCGCAGAAGGGGGGCCTGGGCCGAGGGAGATACGGGGGGGGCTTGGCGCCCAGGAGTTCTCCATCGAGACTTTCACGGACCGCATCAACGCGTTCAAGGATACTCGCTCGCGGATGATCGGGATTACATATACTTCTACTGATCCGGCCTTCGCAGCAGCGGTCGCGAATCGGAGCGTGGAGCTCTATTTGGCAACGCTCACTGAGCGGAATCTCGCCGATCGTAACGACGCTCTGCGCAGCTTGAGCAAGCGAATCCCTCTTGTCAGAGCAGAGGTCGTGCGTGCCGATGCCGCACTGCAAAGCTTTCGCATCAAGTACGGCTTCACCGAAGCTAGTCGTACGGATGCGGTCGACCAGCAACTTGTCGATCTAAACCGCCAACTAGCCGTCGCGAAATCGGATCTCGCGGAGCGGCACGCGCGACCAACCGCTTTGAGGATCGACCAAACGACCAATCCGGGGCAATTGACCGAGGAGAGCAGTACTCTGGAGACAAGGGTACAAAATCTGGAGCGACGGATCGCCATTTTGCAGGACGCCAGCACCGAGGTACGAGAGCCCGAGGCGCGGCTGCGCGAATTGCAACGTGAAGCAACGGCTTTCGCGCAACTTTACGAAAGCCTTGTGCAGCGTCAAAAGGTAGTTCTCGAGGGAGGGAACGGCCAGCCGGACGTGCGCGTATTGTCGTTGGCGTCTATGCCGACACGCCCGAGCTCGTTCAATCCACTGCTATTTATTCTACCTGCTGTGGTGCTCGCCTCAATCGGCGCTGGTCTACTGGCGGTTCTGCTCGATCAGCTCGACGGGACGTTGCGCACCGAGCGAGACGTAACCGATGCCCTTGGCGTCTCCTGCATCGGAGCCGTTCCATTGCTGAAGCGCCAAGGCAAGCTCCATCCGCATCAGCTGGTTCTGCAGGACGCACGGTATACCGAGGCTATTCGGTCGGTTTTCGCTGCAGCGCTGCTGGCGGATCCGGAAAAGGCGCCCAAGGTGTTTCTCGTCACCTCCAGCGTGCCCGCTGAAGGAAAGACGACGCTGGCCATTAGCTTTGCGGCTTATGCTGCGAGCATTCAGCGTCGCGTTCTATTGATCGACCTGGATTTCGGCCACCCATCGATCGCGAGCCAGCTTGGAGGGGCCGCCGACAGCGAAATCTTGCATTTCCTGCAAGGTCAGTCGCCACTTGAGCTTATAAGAAGCGCCCCAGGCTTTGGATTTGATTATCTGCCTCTGTCGCCCGACTCGGCGGATCCCGTCGCGACACTTGCAAGTGAACGGGTGCCGAAGATTCTGCGCCAACTGGAAGGGAGCTATGACTGCGTGGTGATCGACAGTGGGCCGCTGCTTAGTGCGACGGAGGCGAGGCTGCTCGCCCCGATGGTCGATAAGGTCCTCTTTGCCATCAAGTGGGGAAGCACACCGCGAGAGGTGGCGCAGAATGCGCTGGGACTGCTGCAACACTCTGCATTTGCAAGGGACGATCTGCGAGGATCGATCACTGCGGTGATCACCCAAGTCGATCTAAAGAGGCACGCGCGTTATCGATACGGCGACTTTAGCGAAAATCTCTTGCACGTGAAGGCCCATCCTGCGTGAGATTGGTCGAGATCAGGTGAGGCGGGTAGGGAGCAAGGATGGGTATCAGCACCGGCGTGCCATTGGAGCAGAAGCATCATGCGTAATGCTACTAGCAGGAGAGCGCCCATCGCCGCCATCAAAGGTTGCGCCCTGGGCAGGATCGGATTGGTCATCTCGGTTGCGCTTTGGGGCATGGCCCAGTCTGTTGCAAGCGAGCCATTGCATTTCACAGTCAACTTGCGCGGCGACGTCGCCGGAGCGGCGTCGGCTGGGTTCAATCTTGCTGACGTTAACACTCTGTCCGAGCTCAGAGGGCTACCGGAAGGGATGAAGGCTGTCTACTGGCTGGGCAGTGGCTACAAGGGCAACAAAGGTGGCTGTTCGTGGCAGCTTAGTGACAGGCAGGTCACCGATATCGTCATGGCGATAAAGGACAACCCGAAGTTCAGCGGCATATACTATATCTCGGATGAGCCCCATCCGGCGCTGTGCCCGGACGCGCCACAGCGGTTGGCGGAGCGCACAGCGCTAATCCATTCCCTCGATCCGCGCGGCCGGACGTTCGTGGTGGTTCTGAACAGTTCCACCGCCCCGGCAGAGTTCGCGCAGCTGAAGGATGCGGCCGACTACATCGGCATCGATCCGTATCCTTGTAACGTCAAGAACGAGCTTACCGGGTGCACCTATGCCGCGCTCCGCGAGCGCATTGATCAGGCGCTTAAGGCTGGCATTCCCAGCACCCGCATCGTGCCGGTCTTCCAGACATTCGGACAGGTGTGCACAAGCGCTGCCCGTAAATACTCTCCCTACTACCGGTTGCCCACGGTGGCCGAGACGGAAGCCATGCTGGCTATATGGGACGAGAAGGTCCCGGTGAAAGACCGGCCCTTCGACATGGCATATTCGTGGGGAAAACAGCCGACCTTGGCATGTCCCACACTTCAGATTGCGGACGGCAGTTCGCATCCGGACCTGCGCTCGGTCTACAGGAATTATTTCGCACGTATGAAGGGTGCCATTCCTCCTCGCTGACACTTCGCGCGAGTTGCCGAAGGCTTGCGACGTTCCGTCTTTGGTCGTCCGTTTGTTTCCCTGGTGCTCGGTCGGCCGATCTCGCTGCGATCACAGCTCGCGTTTAAGCCGGATTGGAACGGCCTGAAAACGCACTCGGCTGTCCGGGCAGTACAAGTATCTGCCGGCACCTTTGCTCGCGCCAGGAGCATTCGGTATTGAACCAAAGCAACGATACGCGCCGCTAGACATGGAAGATGTAATCGCTGGCGTGCAGGTTTGCGACAGCGACGTTTTTCAGCAGCAGGGTGTCATTGCTATCGAGCGTAATCAGCGTGTCGTTTCCTTGCTGGGTTTCAATCGGAAGAGCCGGAGCTGAAAGATTGCTGAACTGCGTGACGTCCAGCTTGTCCGTACCCGTCAGGAAGTCGGTTATCGTGTGCTGCACCGATGGACCTGAAGAAGGCGGCGCGAACACGAACTGGTCCTGGGCGGCGCCGCCGATAAGCACGTCCTGACTGGTGGTCGCTAAAATCACGTCCTTGCCGGAAGTGCCTTGCAACGTGATGTTGGGCCCCGACCCAGTCTGAGCGAAGACAAAGTTTTCAGTGGCGGCCGCTCCGAAACTGTCCTTGACGGTAAGCGTTAGCATGTCAGTCAACGGTGGTGTAACCCCCGGATGATACGTCACGCCCGTCGCGAGGACACTGTTAGTGCTCGTCAACGAACCAGAGCTCGTCGACGGCGTTATGCTGGTTCCCGACGCCGCAGCTCCGGTTGTCGCCGTAAGACTGAAGGTTCCGGTTGAGGCAAAAGCGTCGGAATCGGTAACCTGCACGCCCGACACTGTCAGTGATCCGTCGGGATTTCGAACAGTGGTTAGATTGCTGGTCAAGATGGCCGGCGCTGGGTGGTTCCAATAGAATGGATTTGAAATCTCGAACAATCGGCCATCGTTGACGTGCGATTGCCCAAAGTCTGCGGCGTAAAGGCTCATCACCGACGGATCGTCGTTGGGGTCGCTGCTCGGAGCAAGAGTCAATCCCTTGAGATTGACGCTGCCGTTGTTGACGGGATTGCGGTAGTTAGCGAAAATATTGATGTCGTTGAGGATGTTTCCGTTGTGGTCGACCATCCAGATGTCCTTGCCGTTCTCGATGCCGACAAAGAACACGTCATGGGCGGCATCGTAGACGATGGCCTCCGGATCCTTGATGACCGCTGGCAACGGGATGTTCCTGAAGACCTGCGTGCCGCCGCTGTCGATCTCAATGATCTTGGGATGAGCTTTGTCGGAGCCGTTGGCGATGTACAAGTGGCCGTTGACCGGGTTGAACGCGACTTCCTCGGGATCGTCGCCGCCGAGAGGTTTGGTTGCGAATGACGCAAGTAGGACCGATGGATTGGCCACGGTGGTGACGTTTATCTTGAAGACATCGTCGTCGGTTATGTACAATTTTCCGGTGGCTGGGTCGAACGCGATGCCCGTCGGCTCGGTCGTGTAGCCATAGAGGCTGATTGCCCCGTTCGGCTCGAGAGTGCCATCGAGATTCAGCGCCCACATGTTGGCCGCACCGCGCGGGGTGACCTCGTCGACCTCCGAGTCCAAAAGATACAGGGTTCCGGTTGCAGGGTCGTAAGCAAGCCCCGATGGATCCCAGCTGCCAATCCCGCTGGCGATCGCGCTCATGTCGTGAACCGCAACGACGGCTGGTCCGACCGGCGCCGTATCGTCGTTGGCGATGGTACCGAGGCCCGCGCTCTTGGTGATGGTGCCGCCGTTGGTCGCACCCGTCAGATTGACAAAGAACGTCTCGTTGGGCTCATAGATCGTGTCGCCTCGGATCGTCACCGACACCGTCTGCGTCGAGGTGCCGGCAGCGAAGTTGAGCGTGCCCGAGGTCGCCACGTAGTCGGCGGCGCCGCTGGTGCCGGCCGTTGCCGTGCTATTCGCGGTGGCGTAGTTCACGGAAAAGGCCGCGCTGCCGGTGTGGCTGACCGTGAAGGTGGCGACCTTGGTTCCAGAGTTACCCTCGGTGATGGTGACGTCGTTGATCGAGATGTTGCCGACGCCCCCTGCGGCGTCGTCGTTGGTGATGGTGCCCAGGCCCTGAGCGTCGACAATGGTGCCGCCATTGGTCGCGCTCAGCAGGTTGACGAAGAACGTCTCATTGGGTTCGACGGTCGTGTCGCCGTTGATGGTCACCGATACGGTCTTGGTGAGATCGCCGGCGGCGAAGCTCACCGTGCCGGTCGACTGCGCGACATAGTCGCTGCCGGCGGTCGCCGTGCCGTCCGCCGTGGCGTAGGTGAGGTCGAAGGCTGCGTTTCCGCCGGTGCGGGTTACCGTGAAGGTGGCAATCGAGGTCCCGGCATTGCCCTCTGCGATCGTGACATCGCCGATCGAGATGTTGCCGACGGTGTCGTCGTTGCTGATGGTGCCGATGCCCTGGCTCTTGACAATGGTGCCGCCGCCGGTCGCATTCAACAGGTTGACGAAGAACGTCTCATCGGGTTCGACGGATGTGTCGCCGGTGATGGTCACCGATACGGTCTGGGACTGCGCCGCTCCGGACCCGGCG
>Ga0307510_10009362_pt1 | contig 11668 bp, 12 predicted proteins | sample 12_EM_MG_FD_207224 | JGI IMG/M metagenome (GOLD analysis project Ga0307510, IMG submission 207224) | Populus trichocarpa ectomycorrhiza microbial communities from riparian zone in the Pacific Northwest, United States - 12_EM | ecosystem: Host-associated > Plants > Roots > Unclassified | place... | reverse complement strand
TTTTCTACCTGATCTGCTGCTATTAGACTATTGTAAACATGATGAAGATGCTACTTGCAAGGATTATTTCCCAATTTCTGATGCACTTGAGTATACTCTCAAGTATTGAGAATGGACAAAAGATATCTTGAAACACTATGAGCCGATCCTCAAGAGGGCACATATTTAAGACACCTTTTTTGCATCCCTTTTTACATATTACCGGTAGATGAATATTATCCTTTCTTTCTACAACCATTGGAATCCAGCTACTAACACGTTATCTACCCCGAATGGCGAGGGGTTTGTGTCACTTTGGGAATTGAAATCATGTAGCGACCTTTCTATTTTTGGCACTTTTTATGATGAAGTCTCCCCTTTTGCTAATGAACTTAATGAAGCTGATAAGAAAGGACGTTCTTTTCTTCTAAATAGCTGCAATTATCTATTTATTTCCTTTCATAAAGAATGTAAGACCGTTGATGGTGACTATGTAATGACTCTTCAAGATTGGGTAGATTTCTGGTTTCGAGATGACTTGAGATAAAAGGTGTATTTCTTCATGGGCAAGTCTAGCGAAACCAATAAGATTACTTATCCATCTGGCTCAATTGACAAGTCTCGTATTCGCTCCAAAAAATCCATCCATCCTTTTAAAGAGCTTAATGCCCCTCCTCATATTCAAGATAATGTTTATTTAACGACTTTTCTTTCGTGTTGGCTATGCAAATTTGTATTTCCTAGCAAAGATGTTGGTTTCATTCGTCCTAGTACTTTCAAAGTAGCATCTATGATGGCGACTAAAAGGCAATTCTCTCTTGCGATACCATTTCTAGCAAGTATCTTCAAAGGTCTAAAGGAAGTCCAATCTGCATTAAGTGTGAATGCACGAGACATCCCCTTTCCTGTTTATTTTCCCAGTAGTTGGCTTGCAGAAAAATTTGGCACCCATCAAACAACTATTAGCCTTGCCAAGTTAGTTGGGATAACAAAATATGCTGGCGCGGGGTTGGAAAAACATTTCAATGAATCTCAAGGTAATGCTCTTTTCAGAAATTCTAAGAGAACCATATCTCCTACATTACTTCCCCTGGCCAAAGTTGTTGTTTTGCGTGATGATGGCAACTTGTCGGTCTTCAAGAGTGACTACTTTATGAATATTTAATCTGACTATTTGACTCTTCATTATGATAATACTTTCATTATTGATTCCTATTATCCTGATAGATTTAGTAGACAATTTGGATTCTGCTAATATATTCCCCATGACTTTGGAGGGAGAACTGGGGTTCCAACCTTGGAAGATGCATTTCAACTTTGACATAGTTTTACTAAATTCAACACTAATTCTCAGTGCAAACTTCCATTGCCTCTAAGCGCTAAACGTTTTTTGGTGACTAAATGTTACATGGACTAATGAACTCTAAAGTGGTCTAAAGTTTGTCATCTAGAGATGAAAATCATTCTCAAAAGTCCTGCTAATGTTGCTACAGTATCCTGAAAAACAAAAGAAAAAAGAATGACCCTATTTTAACAAAAAATAAAAGAATTTCTCCTACCCATAATAGAGACAAACAGGCAGTTGATGTTGATTTAGGCAAGGAGGATGGTGCCCAAACATGTGCCCACATAAAGAAAACACCACTTGTGATTCCTAGTGTGAAGAGAGTGAGTGCTTCAAAAGATCATCTCAAGAAGAAATCCACTAACTCTTTAGGGGGAAAGGAAAGGAGTGCACAATCTTTTTCTCCATGATTGGTAAATAAAAACTTATCCTTTTTCCATATGCCTTGTTAATTTTCTCTCTCTCTCTTTTTTTTCTTAGATTCTCATAATGATATACGTGTAGTAGGAGAAGAAAAACAATGTTGAAGCAATTTTAAATGTTAAGGACAATGAACATGAAGATAATGATCATAATTGGAGACGTTTAAAACGCACCAAAAAGGTGTTTAATCCTTGCAGATCGAGTTTTTTCATGGAGTCCCTAGTGCATCAATCATGCTAGACAATGTTGATGAATTGGTTTGACACTTTCTTTTCTCTTCAATTCATATTACTTGTCATATATTAACCTCACTTCTTCTTTTTGTTATTGTTCCTTGTTTCACCTTGGTCAACAAGACCTGAGGAATGACTTTGATATGTATATTAGGCCGAAAATGAGTGTTGCTTCTGTTGCTAGCCCTAATCCTTTCAATATTTTAGTTGCTGGGATTAGAAACTCTCATCCTTCATCTAGTTTACCACATGAGCAATCTAATCATCGATCTATAGCACCACCTCTACCATTCCTTAATAATATAGGGACTAACTTGTGTATTCTTGGACTTGCTACTGCTTTTGAGCCTTCAGGAGTTACTAGGTATTATGTTGATGACATAATAGGTGTGATAAGATTTGAATTTGCTATTAAGTGTTGGGAGAGCATAAAAATTAAGATTGTTTGTACACCGGTCCATTATATTCCTAACTTAGCTGGTTAAGTTGAGAAGATCCTCCATTTCACAGAAGATATAAAGGTTGATTGCTCCTCTATCAGAGGAATGGTGACTGAGGTGATTGAAGATGCTTAAAAGTTTATCCACTTAGAGTCTTAACTATCTCCTATGATGACATCAGTGCAACAAGCCTTAGACATTGAAAAACTTGAAGTGCAGCTAAAAAATTCTAAATCTTTTGAAGATGAGACATCTAGATCTATTTCCACCACTCATGCTGAGATAACAAAAATAGAGGATCAACTGATGGAGTTGTAGAGCAAGAAGAGCGAGTTAGAATCATCCTTCAAAGCGCATAATAAAGAGCTTTTTAAGAGAAAAATCATCATCTCCGACATTCGAGCAAAGATCATTACAATATCCTCTTCCCCTGTGATAAGTGAAACTGACACAATCATTCTTCAAAATTTAAAAGGACTGTTGAAGGCCAAACAAAAAGAGTTAGAATGACATAGATGTAAGCCATAATATGCTGATGGTTTCTTATGCTTTGGAATGCTTTTTTTTTTTTTTGTAACACTAGTTTATAACTTTATATTGAGAATACATACTTTATGTAATACAATCTTTTTTTATTAATAAAGTCTATATTTTGCCTTTACTTATGTATTGTTATCTGGATTTACATGTTATGATTGTGTTTTGAGGTTTATTTATTCCTTTTTTTTTCCATGTGAACAATCATATGGGTTCGAATAGTTTTAAAGGATGGTGTGATTGTACTTAGAATAATTTTTAAGGTGCCTATGTACCTTTGTAGACAAAGGATCAAGTCACAACGTAGTTCAAACAATTTTTTTTGTCATTGAGTTTTTTTGTGTGTGACTGTACTCAAAACGAATTCCAAGTTGCCTATGTACCTTTGTGGATAAATGATCAAGTTATAACGTAGTTTATTTTTTTTGTTTTTTTATGCCTTTTGCAGTTTTAGCTCGTGGCAGGCCAGGAGCTACATCAGATTTCAAGCATCATATATTTTCAAAAAATTATCATTGATAGGTCCAATCCTCAATCCATTCTCATCGATAATTTTGTAAGCTTCGTTGGTGTAGACTTCTTGAACCACATAAGGTTCATCTCATTTGGAGAGGAACTTGTTGCCTATGTATTTTGACATGATTATCTGGTGTCGTACTGCCAAGACAAGATCTCCTTCTTAGAACAAGCATGGTCACACCTTTTTGCTGAAAGCTCTATAAAGTTGTGCTTAATAACATTCTAATTGTTGTTGTGCCTCAAGATGCTTTTCATTTAAAGCTTCAAGTTCTTTGAGGCATAGATGAACACTGTTTACATTAGAGAGTCCGTGGATTGCAATTCTTAAAGATGGAATTTGACATTCTAGGGGAAGAACAACTTCAACCCCGTATACCAAGGAATATGGAGTAGCTTGAGTCGGTGTCTGAAATGTAGTACAATAAACCCATAACGCTTCACTAATTCTATCATGCCAATCCTTTTTCGAGCGATTCACCACCTTTTTAAGAATATTGCATAAAGTCTTGTTAAAAACTTCTACCAAGCATTAGCCGAAGCATTGTACATGGAAGAGTTATGTTGTTTGAAACCATATTGTGCACACAACTTGTTCATGGCTATATTGTAGAACTCCTATCCATTATCAATTATGATATATCTCTGTACCCTATAACGGTATATGATGTTTGTCTGAATAAAGTTTACAACTGTTTCTTTCTTGATCTCTTTTAATGTTGCAGCTTCTGCCCACTTTGAGAAGTAATTTATTGCGACCAATATGTAAAGATGCCCCCCATAACTTTTCAGCAATGGTCTTACCACATCAAGCCCCCAAGCATCAAAAGGTCAAGAAGCAACTGTTGGGTGTAAAAGATGGGTGGCTGATAGATCAAATTAGCATTGCAATTGACAACTTTGGCACTTTTTAGCATAGTCTATGCAATCTTTCACCATTGTACGCCGGTAGTACCCCATTCTTTTAATTCGGAAGTGTAGGACTCGATTGGTGTGCTTCATAGATCCCTGAGTGTGTTTCTTCTAGTGCTTTTGTAGCTTCTACTTCTTATTCTTCTTCTTCAAGACAACACAAACAAACTCTATCAAAAGAGCGTTAATAAAGAGTGCCTTAGAAGCATATGAAATGAGAAGCTCTTCGCCTCACCTCTGTCTTATGGCGTAGGTTTTTAGGTATCTTACCATGTCTCAAATAGTCGATAAGCGACTGTACCGGTCTTTTTTTTTTATCTTATAGATAAAAATTGCACCCACTTGTTCTTTCTTTTCTACGTCATGAGTTATTAGTGGAACGACCCATCTTTGACATACAAGGACTTTTATTTCCTTACTACATAATGCTAATGTTGACATCAGTTTTGCTAAGGCATTGACTTGCCTATTCTCTTTTCATGGTGCATGTTATAAAGTGACACAAGCAAGTGATGCTATTAGTTTTAGTGCATACTTGTGATATAGGATGAATTATGGCTTCTTAACTTCATAAAGTGAGAGGAGTTGTCTGATGACTAATTAAGAATCCCTAAAAACTTTTAGGTGAGACATCTTTATATTCACCGCCATTAATAACCCAAGAATCAAGGCTTGATATTTGGCCATATTATTGGAACAACATTCGGTAATTGAAAAGAAGAAAGGCAAAACCTCTCCTTCCAGTGTGATGAATATTACCCCAGCTTCAACTTGATTTTGTCGTGCTGTACCATTAAAAAATATTGTCCACGGTTCTGACATTTCAATAAACAAAGCATCCCAATCAGAAAGGTCTTCAGAGAACTTCTATTCATTAGGAATAGGATGATCAATGAGAAAATCAGCTAATGCTTGCCTTTTTATCGCCTTTTATGAGAAGTAGACAGTTTCAAATTCTTAAGCAATAAAGCCTATTTTTCCAATCTTCATGATAGTATTGGCCTTGAGATGTTGAACTTGAGAGGGTCACCTCGAGAGATTAGTCGTAGTGAATGTGCTTGGAGGTAATGCTTTAGCTTCATTATCACAAATATTAATGCTAGACATGTCTTCTCTATTAGAGAATAATTCAGTTCAACCCCATTTAATGTCCTACTAACGTAGTAAAGAACGCTTTCCTTGCTTTCATCATTTTGTTGTGCCAAGGACACTCCAAAAAAATGTATTTGAGCTATAATATAGAGGATAAATAGGCGTCTCGATACCAGCGCTTGTGAGATAGGTGGATTTAACAAGTACTTTTTAATCTTGTTGAAGGCATTAGTACAAGTTTCATCCTAATAAAATGATGTATCATTCTTCATCTAGTGGCTGAATGGTTGACATTAACCTGCTAAGTTAGAAATGAATCTCCATATATAGGTCAATTTTCCTTGGAGACTCTTCAACTCGTGGATGTTTCTTGGTTCTGACATTTTTAGAATGACATTGATTTTAGACTTGTCAATCTTAATTCCTCGATGTCGAACAATAAACCCTACGAATTTGCCTGAGGACACACCAAATACACATTTTAGGGGGTTCAATTTTAGTTTGAATCGACATAACTATTTAAATACCAAAAGAAGATCTTGCAAATGATTTTCTTTTTCTTTCGATTTCACCATGAGGTCATCAATGTAGCATTCAACATGTTGATGAAGCATATCATAAAAAAATCTTCTACATCATTCTTTTATAAGTGGCACCTGTATTCTTTAAGCCAAAAGGCATGACTTTATAAAAATATATTCCTTTTAGAATACTGGAAGGTCGTCTTCTCCTCATCTACGGGTGCCATTCGAATTTGATTATAGCCAGATGAACCATTCATGAAGGTTAATCTCCCATGACCCATGGTAGCGTCGACCATAATCTCGGTGATTGGAAGTGAAAAGTCATCTTTGGGATAAACATTGTTAAGGTCTCGAAAATCCACCCAAACACATATTTGACCTTTTTTTTTTACCAGTATGGTATTTGAAATCCATGTAGGATATTTAACCTCATGAATGAAACCTACTTGGATAAGTTTGTTGATTTTAGTCTCAATCTATGAGATGAGTTCAGGACGAAAGTGACGCTAGGTTTGTTTTACAGGTGTAACCCTATTTTTTACTATTAATTGATGGACAATAACCCTTGGGTCTAAACCTGACATTTCATCATAAAACCAAACAAACATATCTCGATACTCCATCAAAAGTTCCATGTAATTCGTTTCCTTTTCAGGTGATAAGTTTGCATTGATGAAGGTTGTGCGTGGGTTTTTAACAGTTCTTAAGTTAATCTCTTTAAGCTCATTCACTGTAAGCTTATTTTCTGATTCAAAGGAGGGCGGAGCTTCCTCAACATCTTCTTTGATGATAAGTTTATCATTATCATCTTCTTCAATAATGATGTGATTTGAAGTGAGATACATTTTTTCATTAGTGGGATTTGTGATCACTATCGTACATTTTTCCTTTTTAATATCACATCAACACTTATCACCCATTCACATTGTCTCTTTATATGTGAAGGTATTTTGCTACGAGGATCCTTTGAACCATCCATCAAATTTGGTTAATGATCGAGTATACGCTTGTCATCTTTTGACTTGGATTGTCCAAGTCTTGTGAAGACTAATGCACATTTTAATGTCTTTCCATTCTTTGGAGTTCCAATCTTGACAAAAACAAAAGCACGAGTTGTAGTCACACCAAAACAATCCCAAACTAAAGCTCTAAGAGGTGTAGGCTGACTTTATTGTTTGTCTTTCACTTCTTCCACACTTATGTATTGCAAGGCTTCTTTATTAATCTGAAAATGCAACGGTGTGGAAGAATCGTACCCAAGACCATCCCTTAAATTTTTTCTAGAAGTTTTCTTTTTTCTCCAAGCCTTCCTAGTCTTTATAGAAACTTGTTTACCTTCGAGTTGAGTCTTATCGTCATCCTTTGCTAACTTATTGATGTCCTCACGACTATAACCAGCCTTGGCTAAAAGCTTATAAGCATTGGGATCAAAACCATTTGCTTGTTTATTAAGGAGTCCTTCAAGATTTGTAACCATCACTTCAGTCTGATGAACAAACCCTTTTAATAAAGGTTTTAAGACATTGTTTAATATGAGATTAGTTGCTAACAAGGTCAAGTTTTCAAGCCCCTTATTGATCTTCTCTTCATCCTCAGTAAATGAAGATTGACCCTATTTTCTTGTTGATACTGGGATATATCAGAGTACCATGACTTTACGTGATATCTTATTGTTAATAAAGTTTTTTACCACCTTTTCTTTTCCTTTATTCTTTATTGGACGAGTCACTCTTTCATTTGCAGATGACTTATGCCCTTTTGAGTTTTTAGAGTCAACTTTTCCCTCTTTTGGATGGTGAGGTGGGGATCGTAGTTCTTTCATCATAATTGATTTAAAATAGAACTTTGCATCGGCAAAGTGAGCTTCAATTATGGTAAAGGGGTCCTTGTTCGCCACTATCTTTCTCACTTGTCCATCTTGACAATACTTAAAACATTGGTGGGGGCGTTGAGGAGACATATCATTTTCATGTATCTATGGCCATCCAAGTAGCATGTTGTAAATAATTTTAGCGTTTATGACATGGAAAAGTGCATTGGATTCCATATCTTCCATGTGTATTACAAGTCTTATCTTTCCTATGGCATTTTCCATTCTTGATTAATACCTTGAATCATCAGATGACTAGGGAAGAGTTCATCCATAGGAATCCCAAGCTCTTTCATAGTTTTAAGAGGCAATATATTGATAGTCGAACCATCATCCACAAAGATACGATTCACCATCTTTTCATCAACATATCCTTTAATGAAAAGAGGCCGATTATGAAGTTTTAATCCAAGTAATAGGTCTTCATCGTTGAAGGATATCTCTGTGGTGCATACACCATGAGACAAATTTAAAGAGTCATCATTACTTTCCTTCATGACAGGTTCAGTAGGAGTTTTCTCTTCATTAACATGATAGTAATCAGCAAGTATATTGTCCATCCTTCTCATCTCTATTGGCATGTACTCAATCAGTGTAACGAGCTTTCTTAAGTTTTGAGCTAGAAAGACCTCTTTTCCAATTAATATGGATTTTTTTTGAATCTTTTGATGTATTGGCTCATCAATTAGCTTCCTCACCATCAAGATTCCTATTAGAGTTGGCTTTGTCATCTGTATGTGTTTCTTCCTTCATCTTCTACGTGTGACTAAAGTCCATCCTTCGTCATCATAATTTTCAGATGAATCAAGTTTCAAGTTGCCAACTTTAGGTGCAAGGGTTATACATGAAGTTTAACTTAAGGATACAGTGAAGCTCGTAAGTAAAATGGCGTCAAGTTCTATAGGTTCAAAGAAGCCAAAACTTATTGTAGGGAGTGACTAGTGTGGGCCCAAATTGACAATGGTTATGATATTAGAGGCTTTTATTTCATCATGAAAAATGATATTTCCATTGTCATGTAGCCTCATGATCTTGCTTTCAGCACAAAACACTTCTATACGGGATGGTTGATCAAGCGATGATGTTTGCAATAGTTCGGATTGTCCATTTGGTTTGCTTCTACAAAATGCTTTATAATTGGTAACTCGATGAGATTTGCCTCAAGCAGATCATCTAACATTCTAGATATGTCTGAGTTGGGAATGAATACACTTTTTCTTATCGCTCTTCGGGGATGACTTCTTTCTATCACCTTTTTGAAAAGTAGTTCATGTTGCACAATCATTCCTTTTAACTTTATTTGGTACCTTTATAATAACAGAGTTAACTACTGAAAATTGCTTTCCCTCGACCTTTAGAGTGCTCTTTCTGAAATCTATGACCTTCAGGCTTATTTCTCTTGGGCTCTTGCATAAGTAATAATGAGCTTTCAACTGCCACAATGCTAAGTTCCATATCGTGTGATCGAGTAGCTAATTCTTCAAAAGACTTTGGTTTGATGCCTTATAAAATATAGCATAGTCCCTAATGCATCCCTTGAAGACACATGTCGAATGCAGAAATTTTGGTTAGCCAATCTCTACAGTTTATGCTAAGGTTTCTCCATCGATGAATGTAGTCGATGACAAGCTCTTCCTTCCACTGACGTGCATTGGTGAGTTCAATCATGTTAACCACACAACTAAAGCTGTAAAAGCATTTAAGAAACTCGCATTTCAATTGCTCCCAAGTATCGATTGAGCCAAACTCCAAGTCAGTATACTAGTCGAAGGCATTATCTTTCAAGAAGCAAACAAACTATTTTACCATGAGATCACCATCAATTCCGGCATTGTTGCAAGTCTCCACAAAGTGAGTTATATATTGACTAGGATTCCTTTTGCCATTGAATTGCTGAAACTTTGGTGGTTGATAGCTTAAAGGCATCCTTAGCAGGTTGATTCTTTGGGTGTACGATTTTGCATAAGAATACAAGGGTTGAACTGAGCTTTCTACTTGATCCGTGATGGCTTCTTTGATAAGTTCTTTTAGTTGATTCGTGGTGAAGATGTCATCAGTAATACCACGTAAAAGAAGTTTAAGTTTTATAGAATGTAAGCAGGCTTGGTAGAGCCTCCAAATTGAGTTGGGAGGGGGGAATTATTGGGTTTGATCCCTTCTTTTTTAGGTCATAACCCATATAAACTAAGAAAAATAGTAGACAAAGGCTTAAAGACAATTAGGTCATATAGATGAATAGGTACAAAAAAAAACAAATTTTTGCTTATTTTTAAGTTGGTGGCCGACATATATAAAGAGAAAACGAGAGATAAGGGTAGCTTGAACAGTCTTTATTCAAACTTCGATAAGTAGATGATTTACCATTGGAGTTTTGACAATAAGTTCAAGACATATAATTCTTCATTTTTAATTTGGTTTGTTCTTCACATAAACATTTCTGTTATTTGTGAGATTCTTCTTAATTTTTTCTCTTTAATATTAATGTATCCCAAAAAATATTGTTTTTAATTATTTATGTTGCATCCCTTAGTTTTAACTAAAAATAACACTTGTACATCTATTATTATTATTATTAGTTATTATTATTATTATTATTGATAGTAAAAGTTTTTAGGTAAACTACAATAAGGAAGATTTTTCCCATATTAGGGTTTTTTTATATAAAAATCTTAGTATATTAATTTATTCTGATTGTTTACTTAGTTTAGTTTGTTGATTGGTTAACTATGTATTAATTGCATAAAAAAGGGAAAGAATTGGTTGTCTTTTCCCAACACCTTCGAAGACGTGTCATATACATACCAGTATTTCGCTACTACATTCTCGTATCAGAGGCAAAGCCCATACTTTAAAGTAAAATAAATAAGAAGTGAGATTTCATTGAGAGAAACTGTAAAAACCTGAATGCTACTGCTAATGAATGGTAATATGTAAACGCGGTCGTATGGCAGGTGAGACTGGAGATCCTTCACTGCTCTGGGAGTCTCCCCGCCACGGATCCTGAACTTGAGCAGCATACTGCAAGTTCCATAGTATATCCTCAACGGAGGGTCTATCTGCAGGGTTCTTAAGCAGACAACTGACGCAGATCTCCATCATTGTCTTTAGGGATTGATCTGAGCATGATCTTCGCACAACTGGATCAACTATGCTACTTCGAGCAGTATCATCACTTGTAATGCTTGCTTGCAACTGCACAAGTTTTACGCAGAAATATTTAACTGAAGACAATCCTGAAACTAGGAAGAGGGCATCAACTGAAATACGTTTTTCTGCAGATTAAAATACATAAATCAAAGAGAAATATCTGTCACCTGATCTTTTAGAACTCTCACTTCATTCTTAGATGTCAATGATCTCCCCACAATGATTTCAAGCAATATTAATCCAAAGTCATAAACATCAACCTTCTGGTCTTGATTTATCCTGTTCAATAACAACATTCAAAGAAAAAAATCATCATGGGACTGATGACTCTAAGTGTTTAGCTTTCTGATATACCAGTTTCAATAGACTTATGAAACTTTACATCCATTGTAAATGCCGCTGTGTTTTATCTATATTGACTCCCGAATTATGCGACAAAATAATAAACTCAAACTATTTTATCAGTTTGAACCAGCCTAACCCTCAAAACATATCAGCAGTCAGAACTAACCTTGCACTGGTGCTAAGATCTTTGGATGCACCAGATGATGTTCCATGGACAACCTGCAACAATGAATTTGTTAGGTATCAGCTTCTAAGTGCTGCTTAATGGAAAAGAAAAAACAGCCTTCATGACGGGGAAAGAAAAT
>Ga0307510_10009361_pt1 | contig 11669 bp, 11 predicted proteins | sample 12_EM_MG_FD_207224 | JGI IMG/M metagenome (GOLD analysis project Ga0307510, IMG submission 207224) | Populus trichocarpa ectomycorrhiza microbial communities from riparian zone in the Pacific Northwest, United States - 12_EM | ecosystem: Host-associated > Plants > Roots > Unclassified | place... | reverse complement strand
ACCGGCATCGGGGTGGCCTTGCAGGATCAGGATGCGTTGGGTCATGTGGGTTCTCCCCGATCAGGCGACCGAGCACAGCAGCACGGCCTGCAGCACGTAGCGGCGCCGGTCGGTGGGCGGGCTGGCAAGGTCCAGCTTGTCGGCGAGCCGGGCCGTCGGGTGGTCGGCGCGGGCGAGGCCGTCGTAGACCGGCACCCCGGCCCAGCGGCTCACCTCGGCGACGAGTGCCGGCGCCATGCCCAGGCACTCGACCGCGTCGTACAGGCGGCCCAGCACGCGCGCGGTGTGCTGCACCTCCAGCACCGTGCTGCGGGCCGACAGGCTGGGCCGCACGTGCGCGACCTGCGCGCCCAGCCCGGTGGCGGCCTGGTCGAACAGGGCCGCGACCGCGTCGTCGTCGGCATCGAACCACAGGCCGAAGTGCTTGCCACGCAGCGGTTCCTGCGTCGCCCCGGCCAGCGCGGCACGCTGCAGCGCAAGGGCATGGGCGAGCACAGCGCTCAGGTCGTAGGCGGTCATCGGGACGGGGGTGTCGATGGGGCGCGGCTCAAGGGTCAGGGCCATGGTCGGGTGAGGGTGCATCGGGCGGCGAACGGCGTACTTGCACGTTGGGCAGAGCCTAGCGAGACCCGGCGCGCGCACCTTGATGCGTGTCAAAGCGGCGGCCTGCACCGCGCCCGACACGGCGGCCGCAAGGGCTCCGGACACCAGCTGTTTACCGAGCATTCACACGTTCGCACACAGTGATGCACGCGGTTGTCACGGCGTTGTCGGGCGCTTTTTAGCATCCCCTCACCAAGACACCCCGCCCACAGGAGTTGCACCATGTTCAGCCTGCTCGATTCGATCACCGCCCCCGCCGTTGCTCATGCACTGCCCCGCGCAGGCACCACGGCGCCGCAGACCGATGCGGCCGAGCACCAGCGTGCGAGCCGGCAGGTGACGCAGACGCTCAAGCTGCTCGGCGAGCGTCTCGCGCCGCAGCGCCGCATGGTGCACGCGGGCGACCTGGTCTACCGCGCCGGCGAGCGTTTCGGCAACCTCTACATCCTGAACTCGGGCTTCTTCAAGATCGTCAACCTGTCGCCGGACGGGCGCGAGCAGGTCGTCGGTTTCAAGTTCCGCGGCGACTGGCTCGGCTTCGACGGCATCGCCGACGGGCACTACGCGTGCGATGCTGTGGCGATGGACACCGGCGAGGTCTGGGTCGTCGCCTACGACGCCGTGCTCGCCGCGTGCGGCCGCGACTTCGAACTGCTCACGACCCTGCACGCGGCGATGAGCCGCGAGATCGCGCGCGACCGCGACTCGCTGATGTCGGTGTGCACGCTGCCGGCCGACGCGCGCGTCGCCGACTTCCTGCGCTACTGGGCCGAGTCGCTGGCCCGCGGCGGCCTTCGCACCGACCAGATCACGCTGCGCATGACGCGCGCCGAGATCGGCAACTTTCTCGGCATGACGCTCGAGACCGTGAGCCGAGCGCTGTCGAGGCTGGCGCGCGACAAGGTCATCGTGTTCGCCGAGAAGGGCCGGCGCGAGGTGCAGATCCCCGACGTGGGGGCGCTGGCCAGCTTCGTGCAGCGCTGCCTGAGCCCGGTGCCGACCTTGCAGTGACCGGCGTCAGGCCTTGACGACGCGCGCGATCGCGCGCGCCAGCTCCTCGCGCGAACAAGGCTTGCGCAGCAGGTCCCAGCCGGCCGGTGCGTGCCGGTCGGCGTCGAGCAGCTCGGCGGAGAAGCCCGACATCAGCAGCACGCCCAGCTCGGGCAGGCCGGCTTGCGCCTGTGCGGCGAGTTCGGTGCCGCGCATGCCGGCGCCGAGCGCGATGTCGCTGAGCAGCAGCTCGAACGGCGCGTCGGGCCCGAGTGCGAGCAGCGCCTGTTCGCCGCTCGCGCAGGCCGTGACCTGGCAGCCCAGCGTGCCGAGAAAGCTCAGCATCACGTTGCGCACTTCGGGATCGTCTTCGACCAGCAGCACGCGCAGGCCCGGCGGCACGATGCCGTCGCCGTCTTCGACGTCGGGGCCGGCGGGGCTGGGCAGTGCGCACGGGAGGTAGATCGTGATCGTCGTCCCGACGCCGAGTTGGCTGTCGATTGCGAGCACGCCCTTCGACTGCACGACGAAGCCGTAGACCGTGCTCAGGCCCAGGCCGGTGCCCCGGCCGACCTCCTTGGTGGTGAAGAAGGGCTCGAACGCGCGCGCCTCGACCTCGTCGGACATGCCGGTGCCGTCGTCCGAAATCGCGATCGCGACGAAGCCGGCGGCCGGCGTGGCGGCGGTGTCGAGTTCGCCGCGCACACCGGCGGGCAGCGTCGCGCAGGGCGATGCCCGGAAGCGCAGACGGCCGCCTTCGGGCATCGCGTCGCGCGCGTTGATGGCGATGTTGAGCAGCGCCGATTCGAGCTGACCGGGGTCGGCCACGCAGGGCGGGCACGGTGGCGCGTCGACCTCGATGCGCACGCGCTGGTCCAGGGTCCGGCGCAGCATGTCGGCCAGCGAGTGCAGCAGCGCGTTGACGTCGACCTCGCTGGGCTGCAGCACCTGGCGGCGCGAAAACGCCAGCAGCTTGCCGGTGAGTTCGGCGCCGCGGCGGCTCGCGCGCGCCGCGGCCGCCACCAACTGCAGCGCGTGCGGGTCGCGGGCCAGGCCCGGCAGCTCTTCGAGCACTTGCAGATTGCCCTGGATCACCGTCAGCAGGTTGTTGAAATCGTGCGCGATGCCGCCCGTCAACTGGCCCACGCTCTCGAGCCGTTGGGCGTGTTGCAGCGCGGCCTCGGTCTCGGCGCGCTGCAGGCTGGTGGCGAGCAGGTTCGCGAGCGACTCCAGAAAGCGCACTTCGTCGTCGCCGAAGCGCATCGGTTCGCGCGCACGCACCGACAGCACGCCGATGATGCGGCCGCGGTCGGACAGCGGCACCGCCAGGCCGCTCACCAGCCCGGCCTCCAGGTAGGCCGGCGGCACGTTGAAGCGCGACTCGGCGCGGTAGTCCTCGACCGTGACCGGCCGCCCGCTGGCGACGACGAACCCAGGCGCTGTGTCGGGGCGATTGGCCGCGCACATGCCGACCGCCTCGCTGGGCAGCATGCCGACGCCACTGGCCACGCGCAGCTCCAGCCGGCTGCCCTCGAGCAGCCAGACCATCGCGATCTCGAGCTTCAGCGCCTCGGCAGCGAAGCTCGGCACGTGGTCCAGCACGACCTGCGGATCGCGCGCATCGACGGCCAGGCGACCGAGCTGTGCGAGGTGTTCGCTGTAGCGCGCGCGTTGCAGCGCCTGCTTCACGCGCGGGTAGGCGCCGATGTCGCGGATCGCCGCGACGACCAGCGGCAGGCCGTGGTCCTGCAGCGGGCTGAGCGCGATCTCGACCATCACCTCGCTGCCGTCGCGCCGCTTCGCAACCAGGTCCATCTGCGTGCCCATCGGCCGCGCGCGCGGGTTGTGGCTGTACGACTCGCGGTAGGCGGCGTGGCGCTGGCGGATGCCGTCGGGCACGAGCGCGTCGATGTTCAGCCCGGTCAGCTGCTCGACGGTGTAGCCCAGCATGCGCGCGGCCGACGGGTTGGCCAGCACGATGTCGCCGCGCGCGTCGACGACCAGCAGCGAGTCGGGGTAGGCCGCGAACAGCGAGCGGAAGACGCTGCGCTCGTCGAGGCCGGCCGGCAGCACCAGAGGCGGCGTCATCTCAGCCCGCGCTCACCGGCGGCACGAGGATGTAGCCCGCGCCGCGCACCGACTTGATGATCTGCGGGTCTTCCGGGTCGACCTCGAGCTTCTTGCGCAGGCGGCCGACCTGCACGTCGATGGTCCGGTCGAAGGGCGCGCCTTCGCGGCCGCGCGTCTGCTCGAGCAGGAAGTCGCGCGACAGCACGCGCCCGGGGTGGCGCGCGAACGCGCTGAGCAGGTCGAACTCGCCGCCCGTCAGCGCCACCTCGCGGCCGGCGGGGTCGAGCAGGCGCCGCGCGGCGGTGTCGAGCGCCCAGGCGGCGAAGCTCAGCGTGGCGCGGCGCGGCGCGGGGCTCGGGGCGGGCGTAGGCGTGTCGACGGGGGCGGTGCGGCGCAGCACGGCCTTGACGCGCGCGAGCAGCTCGCGCAGGTCGAAGGGCTTGGTCACGTAGTCGTCGGCACCGACCTCGAGGCCGACGACCTTGTCGACCGCGTCGCCGCGGCCGGTCACGATCACCAGGCCGCAGCGCCAGTGTTCGCGCAGCTGGCGCGCGATCGTGAAGCCGTCCTCGCCGGGCAGACCCAGGTCGAGCAGCACGAGCGCGGGCGCGTCGGCGGCCATCAGCGCCATCAGCGCGCGACCGCTGTGCAGCGCGGTGACGCGGTAGCCGTGGCCCTGCAGGTAGTTGGCCAGCAGCGTCGTGATCTCGGGCTCGTCGTCGACGATGGCGAGGTGGGTGGGAGCGTTCACGCGGGTCGACAATTCGGCGAGACAGGCGTCAGGTGCGCGCAGTCTACTGACGCGGGCTGCGCGCGCGCGGCGGCCGTTCGGCGTCGGCGGCGGCCTGCTTCTCGCGTGCCATCGTGTCCTTGCTGATGCGCACGGCGGCCTTGCGGACCGGCGCGGCAGCCGCTGCTTCGGCGGGCACGCCGAGTTCGGCGGCGAGCGCGGACGCTGGCGTCAGCGCGGCGGCCGGGACCACCGGCAGGCCGGCGGTCAGCGTGTCGGTCTCGGTGATCACGCGCGAGAACGGGCTCAGCAAGGGCACGAGCTGGCCGTAGATCTTCGGGCTGCCGGCCAGCACCTCGCGCTGGTACAGGTAGTCGGACTCGCCCGTGAAGTTGCCGATCAGGCCACCGGCCTCGGTGACCATCAGCGAGCCGGCGGCAATGTCCCACGGGCTCAGGCCGGTCTCGAAGAAGCCGTCGGTGTAGCCGGCCGCCATGTAGCAGAGGTCGAGCGCCGCGGCGCCCGGGCGGCGCAGGCCGGCGCAGGCCGGCATGATGACTTCCATCATCTGCAGGTAGCGCTTGAAGTTGTCACCCTTGCGGAACGGGAAGCCGGTGCTGATCAGGCAGTCGCTCAGGCGCGTTCGGCGCGAGACCCGCAGCCGGCGGTCGTTCAAAAAGGCGCCGCGGCCCTTGGACGCGTAGAACAGGTCGTTGCGCGTCGGGTCGTAGACCACGGCCTGCTGCACCTGGCCGCGGAAGGCGAGCGCGATCGACACCGCGTAGAACGGGAAGCCGTGGATGAAGTTGGTCGTGCCGTCGAGCGGGTCGATGATCCAGACGAACTCGCTGTCTTTCGTGCCGTGGGTGCTGCCCGATTCTTCGGCGAGGATGCCGTGGCCCGGGTAGGCGCCGAGCAGGGTCTCGATGATGATCTCTTCGGCCTTGTGGTCGACCTCGGTGACGAAGTCGTTCGGCGACTTGGTGTTGACCTTCAGCAGGTCGAGGTCGAGCGAGGCGCGGTTGATGATGGCCCCGGCGCTGCGCGCTGCCTTGATCGCCGTGTTGAGCATGGGGTGGAGCGCTTGGGACATGGGTGACCTGTCGATTTCGAAAAAGGGAGCGCGACGCACACGGCGCGGGCAGGGCTGGCGGGGACAAAGAGCGGCGCGACGCGGCTTGGTTCAAACGCGCGCTGCGGATAATCGCCATTTTATCCTGCCGCCCATGACCCCCTCCGACCCCACGCGCTTCGTCCTGATCGGCACCAGCCACGCCGGCAACGTGGGCGCCGCGGCGCGGGCGATGAAGGTGATGGGCTTCTCGGACCTGGTGCTGGTCGCACCGCGCTGGCCCGACGTGCTGCAACACGACGAGGCGCACGCGATGGCCAGCGGCGCGACCGACGTGCTGGAACGCGCCCGCGTCGTCACCACGCTGGCCGACGCGCTCGACGGCATCACCTACGCCTGCGCCACCGCGATGACGCCGCGCGACTTCGGTCCGCCCACGCACGCGCCGCGTGCGCTGTTTGCCGAGCTGGTGCCGCAGCAGCACCGGGTGGCTTTTGTGTTCGGCTCCGAACGTTTCGGCATGAGCAACGACGACGTGTACCGCTGCCATGCCTGCCTGAGCATCCCGACGATGCCGGACTACGGCTCGCTCAACCTGGCGCAGGCCGTGCAGTTGCTGGCCTACGACTGGCGCCAGGCGCTGGGTGGCTTCACGGTGGAGCCGCGCACGCCCGATGCGACCCGCGCCGACGCGGTCGCGGTGCAGGGCGTGCTCGAGCACTGGCGGCAGACGCTGGTCGACATCGACTTTCTGGACCCTGCGGTGCCGCGCAAGCTGATGCCGCGCCTGCAGCAACTGCTGAACCGCGCGCAGCTGACGCTGGAAGAAGTCCACATCCTGCGTGGTGTGGCCCGTGCGGTGGACAAAGCACGAATCGGTCGCAACCGCTAAACTGGCCCGCCCAACTCCCGAGCCACCCATGTTCCAGCGGCTGCGTGAAGACATCGCCTGCATCCTCGAGCGCGACCCCGCCGCGCGCGGCGCGTGGGAAGTCCTCACCTGTTACCCCGGCCTGCACGCGGTCGTGCTGCACCGGCGGGCGCATTGGTTCCGCGCGCATGGCATGCATTGGCTGGCACGCTTCACCTCGCACCTGGGACGCTTTTTGACCGGCATCGAGATCCACCCCGGCGCGACCATCGGCCGGCGCGTGTTCATCGACCACGGCATGGGCGTGGTTGTCGGCGAGACGGCCGAGATCGGCGACGACTGCACCATCTACCAGGGCGTGACACTGGGCGGCACCTCGCTCGGACGTGGCACAAAGCGCCACCCGACGCTGGGCCGCGGCGTGATCGTTGGCGCCAACTCGCAGGTGCTGGGCGGCTTCACGGTCGGCGACGGCGCGCGTGTCGGCTCCAACGCGGTCGTGCTGAAGGCGGTGCCCCCGGGCGCGACGGCCGTCGGCAACCCGGCGCGCGTGATCCAGAAGGAAGCCGACACCGCGCGCGAAGAAGCGGCGGCGAAGATGGGCTTCTCGGCCTACGGCATCACGCAGGGCGACGACCCGATGTCGCACGCGATGAAGGGCCTGATCGACAACGCTTCGGGCCACGAGCACCAGATCGCGTTGCTGTGGCAGGCGATCGAAAAGCTGTCGGTGCGTTCGCGCGAATTGCCGTCCAGCGACTGCGTGCCGGCCGACGCCCAGACCACCGAGACCTTCGACGCCGAGCGCTACAGCCGGCTCGTGAAGTGAGCCGGCGCCGCTAGAACAGCACCAGCAGCGGCGGCACCAGCAGCAGCAGCGGGGTCCAGTCGCGCGGCACGTCGATCATCGCGGTCGCGCTGTACGGGCTGGTGTAGCCGTCGGGCTCGACGCTGCGGTAGCGGAAGTAGTAGCGGCCGCCGCGCGAGGGCAGCGGGAGCGTCCACTCGGGCGACGTCAGTTCGGCACGGGCCACGACCTCGTTGAACGCGAGGTCGCGTGCGAGTTCGACGAGTTGCCGGTCTTCGGCGCGGCCGCCCCATTTGAAGACCAGCGATTGGCCGTCACCGGCCAGGCCGGCCGTCGGCGGCTCGGGCAGCGGGCGCGCTTCGAAGCGCTGCACGTCGCCGAACGGGCCGTGGTCGCCATCGGCGCGGATGCTGGCGACGCGCCAGAAGTAGGGGCCGGCGGTCGCGATGTCGGCGCGCAACGCGCTGCCGGCGAGCGTGTCGCGGTCTTCCACGAGTTGAGTGAAGCCTTCGTCCTTGGCGATCTGCACGCGAACCTGCGGTGCTTCGACATTCAGCGCCCACGCGAACTCGACGCTGCCGACCGGTTGCTTGGCGCCGGACCGCGGCGCGCGGTAGACCGGCGGTTCGGGGCGCGCTTTCAGCACGAACGACCGCGTGGCGTCGAAGCCCTCGATGCCGCTCGCGTCGACACGGCGCGCACGCAGGTACCAGGACGCATCGTCCAGCCCGGCAATGCGGACGTCGGCGCCAGCCTCGACGCGCTGGTCGCTGACGATCTTGTCGAACGCGCTGTCTGCCGCCACCTGCACCCGCAACGGCACGGTCTCGCCGGGCACCGCGAACCGCACCAGCGGCCGCTCGAAGCGCGGCGGCAGTGCGGCCAGGTCGGGCGCGGCGGGCAGCTTCACGAGCTGGGTGGCGGCGCCGCCGGCATCGGCCACGGCACCGAAGCCGGCCGCCACGTCGGTGCCGGCTGCGCGCGGGGTGTCGAAGCGCACCGCCCCTTCGATGACTTCGCCGCGCGTCCGGTCGTTGGCGGCGTCGTCGAGCGCGACGCGGTAGTGGGTGCCGCGCACGCCGACCACCGCGGTGGGCGTGACGACCTCGAGCGGCTTGATGCGCAGCACCTTGGTCGCGAACACCTCGACCGAGCCACGCAGCACGCGCAGCGTGCCGGCGAACCAGCCGCTGGGCTCGGCCGCGGTGGGGTTGCGCCGACCGACCTCGCGGCTGGCGACGACCTGCGCGAGGCTGGACGGCGGCAGGCGCAGCCGCGAGCCGTCGGCCAGCGCGATCACCGCCGAGCTGCCGGTGCCGGTCTGCACCGACTGGCCTTCGGCCAGCGCGGCGCCCTCGGCCGCCGCCGCGTCAGCTATGCGCACATCGCCGACCGCGCTGACGAGGCGGGCGTCGACCGGCGTCGCACGCAGCAGCCGCGCCGGGATCTTCAGCACCTGGCCGGGCATGATGCGGTTCGGGTCGGGCAGCCGGTTCAGCCGCGCGACCTCGCGCCACGCCTTCGGCGAGACCAGCACGGTGTTCGACAGGCCGATCAGCGTGTCGGAGCGCACCACGACGAAGTCGACCGTCGGCTCGGCCGCGTGCACGGCCGCGGCCGCGAGCAGGGCGATCGGCGGCAGCAGGCGGTGCAGCGTCACGCGGCCTGTCCTTCAGCTGGCGGCCGGTGCCGGGCGTTGCGCCGACTTGGGCCGGAACGCCTTGCACACGGCCGCGTCGGTCTCGAGGTAGGGGCCGCCGATCAGGTCGATGCAGTAAGGCACGGCGGTGAAGATGCCGTGCACTGGCGGCTGCGCCGTCGGCAGGCCCGCGAGTGTCTCGGCGATGGCCTTGGGTTGGCCGGGCAGGTTGATGATCAAGGCCTTGCCGCGGATCACCGCGAGCTGGCGCGACAGGATTGCGGTGGGCACGAAGGCGAGACTGATCTGGCGCATCTGTTCGCCGAAGCCCGGCATCACCTTGCTGGCCACGGCCAGCGTCGCCTCGGGCGTGACGTCGCGCGGCGCCGGGCCGGTGCCGCCGGTGGTCAGGACCAGGTCGCAGCGCTGCGCGTCGACCAGCTCGATCAGCGCGGCGCTGATGCCGGCCTCGTCGTCGGGGATGAGCCGCGTCTCCCAATGAATCGGGTTGCGCACGGCCGAGCCCAGCCAGGCCTGCAGCGCCGGGACGCCCTGGTCGGCGTAGACGCCGCTCGACGCGCGGTCGCTGACCGAGACGACGCCGATGCGGACAGGTTCAAACGGATTCATCGTCGGGATGGGTCTTGATGAACTGGAACAGCTCGCGGTAGGCGCGGCCGCTGCGCTTCTCGGGCACCAGCGCCGCGTCCTTGCGCGCCGCCCGGATCAGGCTGCGCAGCTGCTGCACGTCGGTCTGCGGGTGTTCGGTGATCCAGCGCGTGACCGCGTCGTCGTCGGCGACCAGCTCGGCGCGCCAGCGCTCGGCCTGGTGCAGCGCCAGCGAATCCTGCGCCCGGCCCAGCTGCATGTCGGTGACGGCCTGGCGGATCGGCTCGACATCGTGCACCCGCATCAGCTTGCCGATGTACTGCATCTGGCGGCGCTTGCCCTCGTGGGTGCGGGTCTTCTTGTACTGGCGGATCGCGTCGAGCAGTTGCTCCGAAACGGCCAGGGCCGCGAGCCGTGCATCGGGCAGCGCGACGACTGCCTCGCCCAGGTCTTGCAGCGCGTGCGAGGCCTGCTTTAGCCGCGTCTTGCTCGGGCGCTCGGCGAAGCCGGCGTCCGCGGGTTCGTCTCCGGGCGGGTCGTCGGCTTCGTCGGTGTGGGGCGCGGTGGACATGAGGGCGTGCAATGAGGGGGCTGGGTATGATAGTCGCGCCAGACCCGGCAGCGAATTCGCTGCGCGGACGTTCACCGGACACTCCCACCCATGCCCCGTTCCTCTTCGCCTGCCACGCCCGCTTCGGGTTTCGCCTATTCCCGCGCCCAGTTCCAGCAGCACGTCGAAGACGCGCTCGCGATGGCGCGCCAGCTCGGCGCCAGCGACGCGGCTGTCGAGGTGTCCGAAGGCGTGGGTCTGTCGGTGTCGGTGCGCAAGGGCGAGACCGAGAACGTCGAGCGCAACCGCGACAAGTCCATGAGCATCACGGTCTACATGGGCCAGCGCCGCGGCAACGCGAGCACCTCGGACTTCTCCAAAGCCGCGTTGGAGCAAACCGTGCGCGCCGCGCACGACATCGCCCGCTTCACCGCCGAAGACTCGGCCGCCGGCCTGCCCGAAGCCGACGACATCGCCACCCCGGCGCAGGCCGAGCGCGACCTCGACCTGTTCCACCCGTGGGCCATCGACGCGGCCGGCGCGCTCGAACTCGCGCTGCGCTGCGAAGCCGCGGCCCTGGGCGTGGACAAGCGCATCACCAATTCCGAAGGCGCCGGCGTGTCGGCGCAGCAGTCGCACTTCTTTGCCGGCAACAGCCGCGGCTTCCGCGGCGGCTATGCGAGCTCGCGGCATTCGCTGTCGGTCGCGCCGATCGCGTCCAGCCCGGGCCGGCGCGGCGACGACATGCAGCGCGATGCCTGGTACACCTCGATGCGCGCGCCCAGCGAACTGGCGGCGCCCGAAGCCGTCGGGCGCTACGCGGCCGAGCGCGCGCTGTCGCGCCTGAAGTCGCGCAAGATCAAGACCTGCGAGGTGCCGGTGCTGTTCGAATCGTCGCTCGCCTCGGGCCTGCTCGGCGCCTATGTGCAGGCCACCAGCGGGGGCGCGCTGTACCGCAAGTCCACGTTTTTGCACGACAGCCTGGGCCAGCGTGTGCTGCCGGCCCACATCGACATCCACGAGGACCCCTACGCGCCGCGCGGCAAGGGCAGCGCGCCGTTCGACGACGAAGGCGTGCTGACGCGCCAGCGCGAGGTGCTCAGCGCGGGGGTGGTGCAGGGCTACTTCCTGTCGACCTACTCGGCGCGCAAGCTCGGGCTGCGAACAACCGGTCACGCGGGTGGCTCGCAGAACCTCGCGCTGACGAGCCGGCGCACGGCGGCCGGCGACGATCTCGACGCGATGCTGAAGAAGCTGGGCCGTGGCCTGTTCGTGATCGAGCTGATGGGCCAGGGCGTGAACTACGTGACCGGCGACTACTCGCGCGGCGCGGCGGGTTTCTGGGTCGAGAACGGCCGTCTGCAGTACCCGGTGCACGAGATCACGATCGCCGGCAATCTGCGCGACATGTTCCAGGGCATTCAGGCCGTGGGTGCCGACGCCTACACGATGGGGAGCAAGACCATCGGCTCGGTGCTGATCGACAAGATGAAGATCGCCGGCCTGTAGGCCTCACGCGCCGGTGGCGGCGTGGTAGAGCTTGCCGGAGCGCGTGCCGCTGCGGCAGAAGGCCAGCACCGGTTTGGGCAACTCGGCCAGCAGGGCGGCGAAGTGGGCGATTTGCTCGCGCGTCTGGACGGCCGGCGACACCGGCAGGTGTGCATAGCGCAGGCCGGCTTTGATCGCCGCGGCTTCGATGGCCGCGCTGGTCGGTTGATCGGGCCCGC
>Ga0307510_10009359_pt1 | contig 11669 bp, 11 predicted proteins | sample 12_EM_MG_FD_207224 | JGI IMG/M metagenome (GOLD analysis project Ga0307510, IMG submission 207224) | Populus trichocarpa ectomycorrhiza microbial communities from riparian zone in the Pacific Northwest, United States - 12_EM | ecosystem: Host-associated > Plants > Roots > Unclassified | place... | reverse complement strand
GGTCAGTAGCGTAGCGTAGCTATATATGACACCTTCATCTAACCCAATCGTACATCAAAGCTTATCTTCTGGTCAATGCGATCCACAACTTGGCCAGATTGTGTGTTCGAAGCCCATCGAAAGTGTCATGTTAATTTGATTTAGTTGCTAAATCTATGGGATTCGTGGCTTCCGCGTTGGTTGCCCCACATGACCCCGACTGAAACTAAACAAAGAACCACTGCTACAAACATGGTGGGTCGGAATGGCGCCCAATGCAATGGAGTCGTCCCGTCCATACTCTGGGCTGCCGCGTCGGCGCCGTGCTCGATGAGGAGCCGGGCCAGGTTCACATGACCCCGTTCAGACGCCCGATGCAGCGGGGTCGTCCCATCCTCGTTCCGGGCTCCCGCGTCGGCGCCGTGCTCGATGAGGAGCCGGGCCAGGTCCACATGACCCCGTTCGGATGCCCGATGCAGCGGGGTTGTCCCATCCTTGCTCTGGGCTGCCGCGTCGGCGCCGTGCTCGATGAGGAGCCGTGCCAGGTCCACATGACCCGGTTCGGACGCCCGGTGCAGCGGGGTCGTCCCGTCCTTGCTCTGGGCTGCCGCGCCGGCGCCATGCTTGATGAGGAGCCGGGCCAGGTCTACATGACCCCATTCGGACGCCTGATGCAGCGAGGTCGTCCCGTCCTTGCTCTGGGCTGCCGCGTCGGCGCCGTGCTCCATGAGGAGCCGGGACAGGTCCACATGACCCCGTTCGGACGCCTGATGCAGCGGGGTTGTCCCGTCCTTGCTCTGGGCTGCCGCGTCGGCGCCGTGCTCGATGAGGAGCCGTGCCAGGTCCACATGACCCCATGCGGATGCCTGATGCAACGGGGTCGTCCCGTCCTTGTCCTGGGCTGCCATGTCGGCGCCATGCTCGATGAGGAGCCGGGCCACGTCCACATGACCCTGTAAGGATGCCCAATGCAGCGGGGTCGACCCGTCCTCGTCCTGGGCTGCCATGTCGGCGCCGTGCTCGATGAGGAGCCGGGCCACGTCCACATGACCCCGGAAGGATGCCCGATGCAGCGGGGTCGACCTGTCCTTGTTCTGGACTGCCACGTTGGCGCCATGCTTGATAAGGAGCCGGGCCAGGTCCACATGACCCAGGAAGGCTGCCCGATGCAACGGGGTCCACCCGTCCTTGTTCTGGGCTGCCGCGTCGGCGCCGTGCTCGATGAGGAGCCGGACCAGGTCCACATGACCCCGGAGGCATGCCCGATGCAGCGGGGTCGTCCCGGGCGACCCGCCCTTGCTCTGGGCTGCCACGTCGGCGCCGTGCTCGATGAGGAGCCGGGCCAGGTCCACATGACCCCGGAGGGACGCCCGATGCAGCGGGGTTGACCCGTCCTTGCACTGGCCTGCCAAGTCGGCGCCGTGCTCGATGAGGAGCCGGGCCAGGTCCACATGACCCTCTAAGGATGCTTGATGCAGCGGGGTCGTCCCGTCCCTGCTCTGGGCTGCCACGTCGACGCCGTGCTCGATGAGGAGCCGGGCCAGGTCCACATGACCCTGTAAGGATGCCCAATGCAGCGGGGTCGTCCCGTCCTTGCTCTGGGCTGCCACGTCAGCGCCGTGCTCGATGAGGAGCCGGGCCACATCCACATGACCTTCTCGTGAAGTCAGATGCAAAGGTGTTTCCTCGCCAGTGAAGCTCCGGGAATTTACATCTTGTGGGCGCTCAATGGCTAAGACTTTCACAACTTCGTGTAGACCGCAAAACGCGGCGTAGTGCAACGGGGTTCCATAAGGTATCAACGGTGCTTTTTCTGACTTGTCTCGTCTCCAGGAGGGAATAGTTGGGTCGCATATCCAGAGCCAAACCGCGAGATGTGGTTTTCTCCGGTCAAACATTTGTGACATTCCTCCCTCTACATTTTGCGACACACCTTCAAAACGAGCATGTTCGAACCAATGCTCCGCAGCGTATTCAGCAAGAGGAAAGTTCGGCAGGGTACTTCTGGTGACACCTTTGTCTAGGTGCAATAGAATACCAAGACATGCTTGAGCGACAAGGGTGTGTGCGGGTGTCAAAGAAACATGGTAGCGACTGGAAATCGTGTCGTGGTTTTCGGCAAAGCGGGAAGAGGTCAAGAACTCCTTGACCGAGAAATGTGAAAATTGTATTACTTGGGAATCGTTGGAGTTGACAAGGGAAAGCAATGTGGAGCACGTCGAGAGCACCGCTTCTACTGGATCTTCAAGACGCCAATCCTCGCGATATTTCGGAATCTGTCCCGCATTGAAATCAAATGCGAGGAACTCTGCCAGTTCTTCGACTCGGAGCGGGCGGGAAACCACTGAAACGCAATGGAGGAGTCGTCGTGCGAATTCCCAGTTTGTGCCGTCGATCTCCTGCAATGTGCGTTCATATGTTGCATCGAGTGTCGATGGTAATTCGTTTAGGGCATGCTCAATACGCCCTGGGAGGCATCTAGCGAGGTATTCAAGCTGGCAATGGACCCATCGGAACCTACGAGGTCTGGATAAGTGTCGTGAAAAAATCTAGTCTAAATGCCTTACATTCCGTCTGCTCTTTCTGTCAGAACATTAATCACAAGCTGCTTGTGCACCGATGTCCATCTTCGCATCCTTTTGTCCATGTTTACGATCGACTTGATATAGTTCTCAATATCTTCCATCTGTCCGCTCTCGTCGTGTAAAGAAACAGAACGGAAAGTTAACGGCTCCAGAATAGGCTTGATATCGGTCTCGGGTCTGCTGGTGACGCAGATGCGGAGGTTTGGGAGGTTTGACTCAACGAGGTCCACCAGGAACATCAAGACTTGGTCGCGGTGGGACGGCAGAGATGTGTTCGGACATTCGTCCAACGCATCTACGATAAGATAAACTGGAGCTTGTCCTGAAAGATTCAATAAGTCCTTGAAACACCGAATTAGTTCGTCGTTGCTGGGGCTCCGAGTAACATCGTAGTATGTCGAATAAAATGTGGAGAGGATAGTATAATAGGAATGGGATTGGTTGCAAAGCTGAAAGATAGTCGAGGAGAGTAGCCCGCGAAGGTCATTCTTTTCTTTCTCCCTGAAGTCGTAGTAGAATATGGCGAGTGATGCCAGCCCGGACTTTTGCATGTCCTCGATCCCCTCGATGATTGTGGAACTGGTCGCCAGAGTAAGTTGTAAAGATGAAATACCAAAGGGTTCACGCACCAAAGTATACTCTTGCCAGCGCCAGCTATGAAAGGAATAACCTATCAGTTTTTGCGAATGATCAAGCGATGGGCGGTAAACCAACGTTTGCCGTGTATCCAGAGTAGCGAACTCGGTCCAGATGCTTTCCATTCGGAGAGTGTGCTGCTGTTAACGAACCATGCCCCAGTCTCACTGTGCCGTGATTCGCGACCGACGGTGTAATTTTTCCAAGGATCTGGGGGAGCCAGCCAACTTCGAATCTTACTCAGCAACTCGTCACCTGCCAGATACCCTCAGCACTTCCAAGCAGTAATGCCGATGATGGTGTTAACTGACGTCTCGACTTGTTCATATCGCTCGCAATTTGATGAAGCATTTCTAGCGCTCAGTCAGACCAGATCTAGCTCATCGTCGCAAATAAACGCACTGAGGTCTTCCCGGACACCATCAATGGACACTTTGCCGTCTAGAGTAAAAAGCATTCAAGAGACGCCAGATTACAAACCGGGTTCATTGCTCACCATCCATGAACTCCCTCATATTCTGGGCGATTCCGTGGACAATAGTGAGAGTATGAGCTGCAGTATTCTGGGCTTCGTCTCGCGTCAGTCGGTCAAGCCTCTCGAGGACAGCCTCGATGTCCTTCTCCTTGAAAAACTTCTTGACAAATTTGACTGCGTGTTGCTGAGCAAAGTAAAACGTCGGCGAGAACGGACTCACTTGATCGTCGCTGCTTCAGTTCTTCTGTTACCTGAGCGAGCGTGGAGATGAGCTCCACCAAAATCTTGACCACCATCTCGTCGATTGCGGGCGTAGGAGGGTTTCGTGCATAGATATCGAGCCGGTATAGGAAGTGTTCGATCGACTCGAGCAAGTCGACGAGCGCGTCGCAGTTGGATATTATGCCCTTGGCCGACTGAATCACATGGGCGTCACCAGGCCATCTACATATGAACTGGTGAACGGGACGTACATCAAGTAGGATAGCGAGACAAGCTTGTATCGCCTTCGCAGGCGGGAATGTCTGTAAATAAAAGTCAGGGATGTAACACATGGCATGGGCTCCTTCTGTCGTACCAGGCCAAACGCATCAGCAAGAGAAGCGGCGGATGTAATTTTGGATAAAATCGGTACAGCCATCCTGATGGACTTCATGATTTTATCACTTCCTTGAAGATGCGCGAATGCCTGTGCTTGATCTTGCAAGATGCCAGTGATGGCCTCAACGGTTTCGCAACTCTGGAGTTTGATGGCGAGCGGATGTTGTGCCAAAGAGACGCCCGTCTTTTTCTCATACGCTTGCAAGGCGGCCTCGAAAAGGGTTTGAAAGCGAGCAGATTCAGATTGATGAGCCATATCACGGCTAGGGAGGAAATAGGGCCTTGGAGAGGAGGACAAGTTAGCTGCGAGTGGGGGTTATGGTGAAGGTCAGTTGCGTCGCCTTATCGATGTCTTATATCCGCTTAATACCGTGCGCAAGGTGATAGCTTGAAATGGTCCGGCGAAGTCAGAGTCGGAGTCGAATTGTCAGATCATGTCTTGCACGGGGTTGTTGAACAGGCCGCTCGTGGTTGGTGAGAGAGGGTGAAAACGTCGATCATCCCTAGGATGTGACGAGACAGTGAGATGATTAGGGGCAATGGCCTGGAGGGAGTGAGAATACGTCAATGTTCCGAGTCCGACCACCTTATAGTTTAGAGAGCCAGGGGAGCGGAGAAAATCAAACCTCGACAAGGAATCGACGCTATGTAAATGCCAGTGGTTGTAGGAGTTATAAACACGAATAAGGGACAACAAGGTCAAGAAAACGCGGAGGTACCGCAGGAACAACGCCCTGATGCTGTACAGTGGCCGATTATTTCGGGGTCTGCCATCATTCAGAGACCCAATGGGCCAATGGTCAACACAACTGGCTACAGTGACGTTACGGAAGGTTATTAACATGTAAACCGGTGACCGGCCCGGTGAGCACACAGACCCATGCTTCGCAAGTAGATCGAATAGGACGCGATGTTTGATTTTGATCATGTTTGCTGATTTGGTTCGTTCCGGAACGGGAACGAATATGCCAAGCTTTCCTTAGTCCTTACCTTACTGTAAGGTATGCATCCGTGCTAGCCTCGGAATCGAGCATTTTCCACATTGCCGACACATCCGACACCGTTGCCCGACACCTCCGACGCCACAGGGCAGCGAGCACACGTTGCTGTCCTCCATTCTTACATGTCACTTTTTTTCTCGTCGTTAAGGACACATAGCTAGATTGTAAACAGATAGAAAACAACTATATAAATCTGCGTGCAGCAACCGTGAGCACAGGTGACTCAGGCGAGTACAGTAGTGCCTCGGCTGTGCCGCGGTTTTGCATCGCGCATTCCCCCTTTCCCCTCTCTCTCACTTGGGACAACTCCTCGAACTCACACGTAGACAACGTATCTACCTTACATTACGTTTGTGATTTGCAAGCGGCTCCTTTCAGATGAACGATGGTGTTGACCAATATTCAGCGCTATACTATTCAGCTTCAACCACCATCATCTAGGGATAACGCGTTGCGACCCCTACTGCCGGTGCGTTACTTGCCTACATCGTTTACAACGAATACAACTGTTCCCACCTTGTCAGCCCACACTCCTCACCCCGTCCAGGCTACGGCCTCCCCGTCCAGCATGTCCCACATCAACCCCTCCGAAATCCTTCCCGAAGACATCATCCAGTCGGTCATTCAACGGCCTGACAACCTCTACCTCTCCGAACCCCTCTCCCAACCCGAACCTGACCCATCGGTGGTCCTAGACATCGACAACTCAACGGCCATAGATATCGTCCGAGGCCTCCTAGCCAACGACTTTACGGAGTCTCGCGCTGCTTGGCTCCACCCCCCCGCCACCATCCTCACGGACATTACTAACGGAGTCCGCCATACCCTGATCCACAACTCCCTTAACGACTTCTTCTCCGAATGCCAAGGAGACGCTGACAACTGGAGCCTGTGCTACCGTTGCATGAGTCAGCATGACGGAATGCCTCCTCCCTTGCACCGCCAAGGACTGGGATTCACGCCTTATCACCTGCAGTCAGAATATACAAGCGGCCAGAGAAACCATCGTCAATGAAGGTGTCCGCCGCACCAATGCGGAAATAGACGACTGGCTGGCAACACGCCGTTTTATCGCACAGGACGTGGTGATTAACCGCCTCGTGTCGGAACACGCCCCCTCCTTCGATCACCTTCTGTCAGACCCCCGTGTAATCGAGTGGGCCACGCGTCTTCACCAGGCGATGGTCCTGCATTTCGAACAGAGGTCCCTCGACGATGCCTCCGTCATCCTCGCACCCGCCATCGCCACTCATATCGACTCCTACCGCGACTCCCTCATGGAGGAAGCTCGTAACGGAGCAAAGGAGGATGCGCACCACCACTATAACGCCACTCTCAACGCCCTCCAAGGCCCAGCTGATGCTGGGGCCCAGTCTGACTTTGAGCGGTTCAAATCCGAACTTGTTTCGGAGTTCTCCGCCAAGAGGGAGGCCGCCCGTGAAGAAGCCCTTTGGGACTTTGCCACTTTCAAGCACGCCCTCACCATCGAGTCTGAGGCACGCAAGGAGGCTGCCCGCACTGCGGCTGCCAAAAGCTTGGCCATTGCCAACGCTTACTCTCGCCGCCAGAGCCGCCAGAAGCGTCCGCGCAGACCCGCTTGACCGCGCGTCCCGCAGCGTTTCCCGCGCCCGGAGCCCTTCCCCGTCACCCTCTACCCGCGCACTGGACAAGACTCCTACAAAGGCCGACTTCGCAGCAGGTAAGCAGGCCGGAGAATCGGCGTCCGCACTTGTCTCTCTCGCTACTTGCGAGACATCAGTCGGCCATGCAACGTTGAGCGCCGGTCTAACCACGACTTCGGTCGTTGGGACAGTGCAGCCTCCCGAGACCCTGACGGACTTGCCCGCGGGCCAGGTACACCCTGCCAGACCTCTCCAGGTCACCGCGCTACAGCCCGACTCGGTTGAGATGGGGGGCCCACCGACTCTCCCCCCACCCCCTGTTGCGAATGCCGCCTTGGTACATAGTTACCAGTCGGAGACACCGTCACCTCATTCCTATGTGCCTCCGGTTTGGTGCGGCCGTGGGCTTCTGACTCAGACGAAGCCATCCTAGACTGCAATGGACATCAACTGTTCTTGGTATCTTCTCTGTTTGGAATTACGTCGGTCTTGCCCAAGTTCTCTATTTTATATTTGATTCTTGTTGTCACCGCTTTGGGATGAGGGATGTACCAAGCAGGTTTTACATCACAGCCGCACCCACTGGCAATTGTCGATTTCCAAACACGAACGATTGGCCGGATGCTGAGTAACTCTCATTCGGCGCCATATCCTACAGGTTTGTCCATCACCGTCCCAGTCCAGTATATAGTCCTTACATGGTTTGTGGCCCTGACAGACTGATGATTTCACGCGGGCCACGGGATGGGAGAGCCTCTTTCAAGTTGAGAATCGACCGTATAGTGGCCCGACGACTTGAAAGTGGCTACAGCTACAGGCACATGACGAACCTTCCCAGCACCATGGTTATGGCCCGTAAGTGCGCGTGAGTGATAAATAAACAGAAAATTCCAAGTGATCAGGGTGTCCCACGTGCGCGAGAACAGGGTGAACTTGATTGCAGCGAGTTACGTAAAGCACGGGTGGCGTTCAGTCGAAGAAAGTCCTGTGGCGTCGGTGGCCGCAAAGTTGTTGGAGTACTTTTGGTGCATCAAATCCTCAGCCAATAGTGGCTCGTCTGCCCAGTCTCATCTCTTTCTCTACTTTGCCGCTCCACCTTCTCTCTCCACCATAAGTCGGAAGCAAGTCTAGAACAGACAGCGGAACGACTCCGAACGAGGGATAATTTTTGTGGCGGCTAAGGGACCGTACGTGACCTTTCAATCCTACTCAGTGCCAAACCTCTCATCTCTGTTCCGGCATCTGCGATCGTAGCAAACAGCGCTCGGAGCGGATCTATAAGATATCGCATACATGCACTCGTTTGACAGTGAGGGCGAGTCCGCCACAGGATGGGTCCACTGAGTCGGCACCATCCGTTTCGGGAACTTGAAGTATACCATTGCCAACACAGGTCTGTCCCCCAGTACCACTGTCCTCGTCGTTTCCCATCGCCTCAAAAGTTCCATCGCTGTCGTCGTTTGCTTCGTAGCAGTCCGACGACTCTTGAAAAGACCAACAATACATCATGACTGGTTATTTTCGGACGCTCAATTTCAAGCTTGAGCGCCATGGAGGTCAAAGCGATTGGCCCTCGACTGCCGCCCAGCGGCTCAAGAACGGCAGACCCACAGGCGCAGGCAAGAACACCCCAATCGCCTTCTTATATCAAATAGGGCGCCCTCCGGAAGCGACCCACCGCAAAAAGCGGGAGGCAACCCTCCACCTTCCCCATCTTCGGCCCACGCGTCAAGCGGTACATCGTTACCTTCTTTACGTGCCCTTCGCAAAACCCTTCTCTTCAGTTCGGCCAAGCCCTTTTCTAGCACGGCTGTTCCCGGACCGTTGAAGGACCCCTTCGTCGGTTTCACGCCCGGTCGTCGTTCCAGCATCACCATCGAACGCAAGAATTCGGGCCAGTTCCCGCGCTCGGCTGGCGATAACGATCTGGCCATGATTTCTATTGTGGCTCCTTCCCAACCCAATCCAGAGCCTGCTCAGGACGACACGATTAGCGTCGACGCCCAGGGGTCATCCCTTCCATCCGTGTCAGCTTTCCATGGGGAACTGGGTACGTTTGTTGGCACTGCGGCACGTTGCACCACATGCTTAGCTTATTTTGTACTGATCTAGGCCCCCCGGTCGTCAATTTCAAACCGGAGCCTCCTCTAAGCACCAGAATTCGGAGCTGAGTTATCTGTCGATGAACACAAACACCTCGAGGCTCTAACAGCGCGCTACTTGGCCTTTCAAGATTCGTTATACAACAGTAGTGTTTCTAGACATGATTATGAGCCATCTCAATGCGTCATACTTCCTCTTAATGATGACATGGAGACTGATCTCTGAGACGATGCCCTTTCTCCCCAACGGCTGAAACATCACCCACACCTGTGGCACATATACTACTAGACGCTGTATCCGCAGACCGAAATTCGAGGTCCAGTGCCTCTATCCGAGATTGCCTCCCAACCACACCCTATTGACCGAAGATCGACAGGCCTGCGGTGCTCTTTTGATCCAGCACCTCTGGAGCTACATATTCCAGACTTCTTGCAACGGACGTGAGTTTTTCCCAGGTAGATCGCGGTCTTTCGCACTGAAAGGCGTATGATACGTATGAGACATGTTTCCGGCGGGAAATTCTATAAACCAAACCTAAAATCAACCTACCTGTTTGCCTCCTCTCCAGCTATTGTACTATTGATTGTAGCAGCGAGCGCTCACGCGTTCACGCTTCACACCGTAAGGTTGATTGGTGCGATAATGACGCAGGGGTCGGAGTTGCCTCTGGCCGCAACCCTCATGAGACATGCTTCTTGAAGAGCTGATGGTTGCGCCTATGGGGCTGAGACCAATGGGGTCTACAATATGAGACAATGAATTTATTCTGCTTTTCTTCGAGAAAGGTAAGGATGATAGTATCATTAGACGTTCTCCGCGCAAAGCGTCTTTTTTTGCCCGGATCACCTCCACCTGATTGCCCTCTCTACCTCTCCTTTCCGCTGCCTGTCCCATCCGTCGGAGCCATCCAGAGACGTCCCAGAGAGAGGGAATATAGTATGACAGGCTACAGGGAGACCACGTCTTCACGTACGTTATACTACAGTCTGCGGTATGCGGGGAGTAACGCAGCTATATATGGCACCTTCATCTAACTCAATCGTACATCAAATCTTATCTTCTGGTCGATGCCAGGCTCAGTTTGGCCAGATTGTGTGTTCAAAGCCCATCGAAAGTTAATTTGATTTGGCTGCTGAATCTGCTGCAGCATTAGGGGCTGCCGCGTTGGCGCCGTGCTCGATGAGGATCCGGGCCACACCAACATGATCCCGTGAGGACACCCGACGCAGCGAAGTCGTCCCGTCCTCACTCCGGGCCGCCGCGTCGGCATTGCACTCGATGAGAAGCTGGGCCAGATCCATATGACACCCGACGGACGCCCGATGTAGCGGGGTCGTGCCGTCTTCCATCCGGGCTGCCGCGTCAGCGCCATGCTCGATGAGGAGTCGGGCCAGATCCACATGACCCTGTAAGGAAGCCTCATGCAGTGGAGTCATCCCGTCCTTTCTCTGGGCTGCCGCATCAGCGCCGTGCTCGATGAGGAGCCGGGCCATATCCACCTGACCCCACTCGGATGCCCGATGTAGCGGAGTCGTCCCATCCTCGCTCTGGGCAGTCGCGTCGGCGCCGTGCTCAATGAGGAACTGGGCCATATCCAGATAAGTGTGTCCGGACACCCGATGCAGCGGAGTCGTCCCGTCCTTGCTCTGGGCTGCCGCGTTGGCGCCGTGCTCCATGAGGAGCAGGGCCATATCCACTTTACTATGTTCGGACGCTATATGCAGCGGAGTCGTCCCGTCCTTGCTCTGGGCTCCCGCGTCGGCGCCGTGCTCAATGAGGAGCCGGGCCATATCCACGTGGCGCCATACGGACGCTATATGCAGCGGAGTCGTCCCGTCCTCGCTCTGGGCTCCCACGTCGGCGCCGTGCTCAATGAGGAGCCGGGTCATATCCACATGACCCTGTTCGGACACACGATGTAGTGGAGTCGTCCCGTCCTTTGTCCGGGCTGCTGTGTCGGCGCCGTGCTGGATGAGGAGCCGGGCCACATCCACATGACCCCGTAAGGACGCCTCATGCAGCGGAGTCGTCCCGTCCTCCATCTGGGCTGTCACGTCGGCGCCGTGCTCAATGAGTAGCTGGGCCACATCCACAGGACTCTCCATGGATGCCACATGCAACGGAGTCGTCCCGTCCTCGCTCTGGGCTGCCGGGTCGGCGCCATGCTCGATGAGGAGCCGGGCCACATCTACATGACCCTGTCCGGACGCCCAAAACAGCGGAGTCGACCCTCCCTCCCTCTGGGCTGCCACGTCCGCGCCATGATCGATGAGGAGCCGGGCCACATCCACATGGCCATGTCTAGATGCCCAATGTAGCGGGGTCGTCCCGTACTTGCTCTGGGCTGCCGCGTCGGCGCCGTGCCCCATGAGGAGCCGGGCCACATCCACATGGCCCTCCCGCGAAGTCAGGTCCAAAGGCGTTTCCTCGCCTTCCTCGCCAGCGAAGCTCCGGGAATTTATATCTTGTGGGCGCTCGATGGCCAAGACTTTCACAACGTCATATACACCGCAAAAAGCGGCATAGTGCAACGGTGTTCCAGGAGGTGTCAACGGTGCTTTTTCTGACTTGCCTCGTCCCCAGGGAACACTCGGGTCACATATCCAGAGCCAAACGGTTAGGTGTGGTTTCCTCCAGTCAAACAGCTGTTCCATCCCTCCAAATACAT
>Ga0307510_10009358_pt1 | contig 11670 bp, 4 predicted proteins | sample 12_EM_MG_FD_207224 | JGI IMG/M metagenome (GOLD analysis project Ga0307510, IMG submission 207224) | Populus trichocarpa ectomycorrhiza microbial communities from riparian zone in the Pacific Northwest, United States - 12_EM | ecosystem: Host-associated > Plants > Roots > Unclassified | place... | reverse complement strand
AAAAAATCAACAGTAAAACTCCATAAACATTTTCAAGTTTTTTAACATGCAAGAAGGTGAGGTTATTTTTGTCAAGCCATGACTTTATTAATAGTAACAAGTGGATTTGTTCTTAGAAATGGAGGGCGGAGTAATGAGAAGCGGTAATTTATACTTCTAGCAAAACATACTTCTAGCAAAACATGTGGTTTGACCTTAATTTTTTAGTGAGACCTACCCCTAAATTATATATTAAATTCTTAACCATCTAGTGGTCCAGTAGTAAAAGTTTGGGACCAAGGGGTTTGCTTCCTCTGTAGTTTCAGGTTCGAGCCTTGTGGTTGCTCATATGATGGCCACTAGAGGCTTACATGGTCGTTAACTTCAGAGCCCGTGGGATTAGTCGAGGTGCACGCAAGCTGACCAAGATACCCACGTTAAACTAAAAAAAAAAAAATTCTTAACCAAACAAGTATAAATTGTGATTAGGGCAAAACACAACCCCAATAACAATACCAAACAAACCCCTAGACTAATTAAAATTTCTATTAATTTGCGTTTGGAAACCCAAACAAGTCAAAAAGACAACGCTATTAAAAAAAATCGAAAAGAACGCAAATGTTTGGATGAAAATTAAAAGTCACTCAAAATAGAAAAGGAGAGAGAGACGTTCAAGAACTTGATTACTCTGTTTTACACGTATTGTTTTCGAATATCATGCTGATGCGAGTAAGAAAAGGAGAAAGGTAAATCTGGAATTTACAATATTGTTGATTCAAGCATTTCCTAACGAGTCAATCTAAGAAGTAAAGCTCCCCATGACAAAGATGGTGCTCCACCTCCATCCGAGAAGGTTGCTCCAGGAACTGAAACCTTGCCATTGATTTGTTTTGGTTACAGTACAAACAGGTTGCCTACTCGAGACAGAGCACCAATTACAGAACGTGGGGCCAATGTGAAAAAAACAGGACAAGTAGAAATAAAAAGAACAAAAGAAAACAAGAGCAATGCAATAGTATAATATACGTTTTTTGAAGCACGAGTCATGTGTTTCCTGTGAAATAAGCTTTAAATTGAAGGACAATTACAAGAGTTTTCAGATTTTTGGGACTAAAACGTGAAGTTTTTGAAAGTTTGCGGATGCCATTGTTAATCCATGTACGTTTTCCAAGGACCTCCATGTAATTTTATATGTATTCTACTAAAAATATCTTTCTCCAAATTTTGATATTTCTTTTTAATTTTTTTTTAAATTATATATAAAAAACTATTATAATACCTAAACACATAGAAACCTTCTTTTTCTCGAGGCAAAAATCTAGCAATCGCTAATTTCACAGAATTGCTAGAAATAAACGAACATGAACTTTCGGGGAAACTTCAGTGGTGCTGAGCTCCATCCATTATTTTGTCTCAAATATTCCCATTCTTGGTAGTTGGCACTCTCTTCTCACGGTTTGCTTTCAGAGTTCAAATCTGAATGAAATATACCTAACTCTTTCGTGTGTTTTGTTTGGTAGCTGGAACTAACAAAATCTGATTACCTTTCAGGATCTGAATGCAATAACCAACCATTCATTTATCGTATTCAGGATTCTTTTGGGCCGCCAACTCGATCCATTTTATCAGCACCAGACCTTCCAAGCTAAGGGGTTAATTCACACGGGATATTTCTCTCCAAAAGAGGGGGGGAAGGAAAGAAGAAAAACATATTTATCTAATGTAACAACAAACATGTCTGATTTTTGCTTGTCATGTCCTCTGACAGTATTCATGTGACTGAACATGGTGAATCTTGAGGAAATCCTCCCAGAAAGAGATTTGAAGACAAGGGACAAGCAGCGGAGACATTGATATGAAATGTCTTCACTCCATTTTACTCGAGTCCAGACACCAGGCACTGTCAAACAAAATGCAAATGGCAAATACTGTTGGATTCATTCAAGAGAAAGAAAGAAGGAAAATAAAAGGTAAAAGGCTGCTGCGGAGTGAATTCGGACATTCATTTCTAACACGAGAAATGAGGATGAATTAAACAAGTGGAAATTAGAAATATACAATGCAGAGTACACGGGCCTGGTGGGGTAAAACTTGAAAGATTCTCATCTACAATTAAATGCGAGTCACCATCTATCTAGTATATGCAAACAAAAACGAAATCAAGTGCGAGAAGAGAAGACAAATCAAATCTTGTAATCTTAACCTCCACCTAGTGTTTTTGAAAGATCCTCTGTTTTTTTTTTAAAAAAAAGAAATCTACATTGCCCCAGAGTCGTATCACACCAGTGTTAGTTGAAATTAAATTTGAATGGTTAAGTCTGCCACATACACGAAGATCATTGCATTTCGATTATTTCATATCGGATGGGAACTTTCAACGTTTGTGGTGCCCATTAACCAGAGCATCTAAATGTCAAGCCTCGAGTTAACCATCATTACTACAGCTGATCTTACACATTTAACTTCTGGGACTCCATAGACTAGGCAACCAGCCATAAAAAATACAATTTTAATTTTACAACAGATTAATTTCTGTTTTTAAAATACAAAATAGTCGAAGAATTGTATTGAATGATGTGTGTTGGGTCTTTGACCAAATAAATTTAATTTTTGAAATACTTTTCAAAATAGATATTTATCTGATTTCATTTCAATAACTAGATTTTAAATATACATGATTTTTGAAATATAAAAATTAATTCAAGAACAGGAAAGATTATCAAACAAAAATAACCTAATTCAAGAACAGAAAAGATTATCAAACAATAATAACCTTTGGATGGCCGGCCTAAGCACGCTCTTTCCATATCCATCAAAGTTCAAAACTCTAACCAGGGAAGGAAGAGTCTCCTGGATGATTTGTCTTCAATTAAGATAGGAAAGTTGACGTTTGGGTGGGTGAAAACCGATGAGCTTGGCTAAAAGGCACGAGAAAGAAAGAAACAACTAAAATTTGTTCAGAAAATAAATAATACTCTACTATTTTGAAAAAAAAAGGGTTAGAAAAAGGAAATTGGAACTCCATCCTCGAATGTAATTTTGTTTTTTTAAAAAAATTGTACTAGTTTGCAAAACACAATTATAAAAAGTTTTTTCATATTTTTTCATTTTTTATCAAATAAACAAAACACTGCAATATTTTTTTAAAATTTTAATATTTAGTTGGTGTCATAAATCTAACTTCTATTGTAAATATAATACCAAAATCTACTTCTGTTTAGATAATAATTTGATATTTTTCATTATAATTTTTAAATTGAATAAAAAAATTAATATTATATAATTAGATTGTTACAAATACAAAAGTATTAAGACAATTATAATAAATCATATATTTATTTTTTATGAAAAACAGCTGTAATTTTGAGGAGAGAATTCCTTTACATATTCTCAGCAGAAATTAGCGCGTTTTTCAAGTTTTTTTTTACTGAAAAAAACAGAAAATAAAAAATGGTTTTTTAATTAAATAACAGACAAAGAACAGAACAGGATAAGTAAAAATAGTTTTCCAAGAAAGTATTTAAAAGGAGACAAAGAACAGGATGGGTGAATAAGCAAGGGAAGCCCTCAAGCGAAGTTGGGCTATACAGGATTCGGCTCGGATCGATCAGTTATCAGAAGCCATTTATGGACTCCTTTCGAACTCACGAATAACCCATTACAGGCCTTCGAGTGGCCCAACTAGCTGCCACTTAATCTAGTCACAACTTTCCACGTTTCTCAAACGAGTACTCCGTGCACCGGACCATATTTGTACAAATGAAAAATGATATTTAATGGTAACAAGGCAGAAGAGAAAATGTGGGACAGCAAAATAAAATAGAATAGATAGCACTCAGCTACTACTTTCATCATCACTAGTAGCAATCGGAAATTTACACCTTAGTCTCAAACAATTCAGACTTCAGAACCAAGGACATAGTTCAGCGGAAGCTGATTACAATATTATATATAGATATATAGATAAAAAAAAAAAAAAAAAAGAGGCCCCCAAGACCCAGCAAGGCCGTGGAAGCAAAAAAAAACAAGCGGCGGGTGGTAAAGACCACCTCTGCCATGATCTTCTGCCCCTTTAACAACAGAAGAAAAGATGGCAAAACCCCGGAGACCGATAAAGAGTCCCCTGAATAAAACACCCTAGAGCATCTCCATTAGCTCAAAATGAGAAGCGTGCCATTTAAAATAAGCCCTTCTCATCTTGACCCAGGAGGCCGAAGACTGACCTGACCTCCAACTGAGACACGAGTATATATTAGTATTACTAAAATCATACTAATACTACTTCTGTAGCTAACTATTGATTATAGACCTAACATGCTGCAAACTTTAGTATGGTGAGAGGACGGTGGCCACCGAGGCAAGTATGGTCCCTAACGAAACTGGGCGCCGGAGAAGGTCTGCCCAAAGGACCAGCTAGAAGGAGCCGCATTGTAGGAGACCACAGTTCGACCATCACTGGTGGTGACCTTAAAGGAAAGACTTTGTCCATTGAGATAGTTGTTGCTCTGCCAATTTTGCCCCCAGTTCCTTGACATTGGTTGCCAACCAGTCCTGGACCCCTTGATGGACACAGAATGTACATCACCAGCACCACCAACGTTAGTGATCAGGACTAGATTGAAGTAAGAGTGGCCATTGACTGTGAACCTTATGCCTCCTCTCCTCCTGCAGGGTACCCTACAAAGAACCACCACCAAGACAATTACTAACACTGACACCAGAGCCAGAAATGAGAGGGCTTAGCTAAGGACAGGGCAAAAGGACAATTCGTTAACATGTCCAAGAAAGGAAAAATTACAGGCAGCAGGGAAGGGCAAACTTGTAAGAGGAAATTGAACTTTTTATTTTTTTACAGTTCGTGGTAAAAATGATAAACCTTATTTTTTGTTTTTGTAAAAAAGTATTCCCTTTCGGCATTTACACCTCAGTTATTACTCTATAAAAAACTAGATCAAGAATGCCAAGTTTTGACATATTGAGAGGGAAAGGTTGACTGCGGTAAAACTAGAGTTGTGAAAGTAGTAGCCTGCAAGTTTAGGAGTGCAGTTGATGGAACATATTTTTCCTAATTTTTTTTAAAGTTTCAAATTAATAACTTTTAGTGTTTTATAATTAATTTGAACTGAGAATAAAAATATAAAGTACATGAAAAGACTGGTTAAAGACCTAGATAACCCTCACTGGCAGCTTAATTAAGGGAAAAGTGAGACTAAATTCATTAAACACCGCATCTTAGCCAAAATTTTCCTTCAAAAGGTCAGAATTGGACGCTCAGGAAGACAGGGAGACATACCTTCTGTAAGACACAGGCACAATTCCTGCTCTAAATTGGGCAATGTGTTGGAAGACAGGCTGGGAGAGATCAAAATGGTGTTGAGGAGGATTACACCAGCCCCCTGCATTGTTAGGCAGGGCATTGTTCGGAGGGCAGAAATTGGTGGCGGTGATCACAATGGAGCCAGGCAGGCACCATTTGGGGTCATTCACGCACCTGATCTCATAGCAAGATCCACAGCTTAACCCGCTGTTGAACAGAGCTGTGCTCAAAGCTGCAGTATTAGTACCATACCCCTGGCTGTACAAGTTCCCATAACCGCAAGCCCCACCTGAAATTACATATTTTTATGCAAATTAGTCAAACGGGTGCGCCTAGCTAAAAGAGTTTAATTTCTTAAAAAGGTTCTTCTTTTCTGCAAAACGGCCATACCCATTGTGCCAGAAGCATCACCACCTCCGTAGAATGTTGCATGAGCATTAATCCAGCCTCCACCGCCATAACCATAAACAGATGAAACCATTGCAAGGAAACCCACCAAGAAAATACCAGCTAGAGCCATTTTCCTGCACAGAGGGGTGAACCATTTTAGTTTTCTCTTTAAAACACACCGAGCTCGCATTTTTTTGTTGGTTCATTTAACAAAAGAAACAGCATATAGAAGAGCAAATGTGAGAGAAGATAGACAGAACTCTTACAGGAAGATTGAGACTTGGGAGGAGAGAAAAGGAGAGTGCAAGGCAAGAGAAATGTGAAGCTGTTGAGTGAAGAAAGTTGGGAGGGGATGAGGTGGAATTTATAGAGGTTGGGGGAACTATTTTGGCCACCACCGTCAATGGTGCTTGGGATTTTAAAGTTTATTTTTAATATTAACAAATAAAATAATTTATATATATATATATATATAAAATTTAAAATCAAAATCTTTAAAAAACACTTCTCAACGGCAGCGCCAAAACCACCCCCATTAGTCACGTTAACACACCCTCGAAGAAAGCAGCAGGGGGGACCATAAACCGCTAGGGCATGAATAAATAGCAGCTTCGTAATTGTGGAAAAACAAGAGCACATGTGAGCTTTGAAAAAAAAAAATTTGTTTTGTGGCTTAAAACCCTGTGGGTTTGTTGCTTTCTTAGTAGGAAATTCCCTAAAATCCAAGTGGGGTATAGGCGAACTTACGTGGCCACGTGCAAACAACTCCCATTTGTCGGAAATACCCTTTATCCCCTCTCCTTTAGTTTTTCTAGCAACCATACTTTCTTTAGATTTACCAATTTCCCAGCACCTTAATTTTAATTAGGAGTGAGCTGATGATATCGTTAAACCACTCGCTATTAATCCTTTTACTTCATGGACAATAAATGTTAAATTATTAAAAAACCCTCAATGCATAGAATTTATCTTGTCTTATATAAAAATATAGAAATATTTTATTTATTTTAAAATTTACGTAAAGTAAAAAAACCCTTCTCAGCGTGGGTTTAAATTTCGTTAATATTAGAGGTAAAAAAATATTTTTGTTGTACAAAATAATCTTTAAAGACAATAATACTTATGTTTAATTTTTTAATAACCATTTAACCTACATGAAAAGATCAAAATACCCCCATACACGCGTTTTATATTTTTGTTAATGTTTATTTCTGCTTAATTTACGCCCCCATCAAGCGGGTGTGTGTAATTAATATCGATCAGTTTGAGCTAATTATAAACTTCCATTTTGATCCTTTGGTTTGTATCTACCCGGATACGGTCCCTATCTCTAGCACATGCACGCGTACCGTGGTTCTGCTCGTAGCCGTTTATTAGGACCTGGCCAGCTGAGCCAATTTATTTATTTAATACTAAATCTATTTTGGTGAACGAATTAAATTCCTGTTTTGAGTAGCACGTACGAGTCCTTTTTTTTCTTCTCTTTATTCAGAACAATTCATTAATCAATTCACAGCTGTGAAATGGAAGCTAGCTTCTACTTTAGCGTGGTGTGGGTCCCAGGTGTTAAGGATAGTTCAAATACAACTGAACAAGCACAAGCTGGTTAGAGAAGAACCAGGGAGAACTTTACCAAGTATGAAACGGATAGAAGGTACTTTAGAGCCTGGTAGCAGCACGTCAATGGTATTTTAGAACCAGGAGAACTCTGTACGTGCTGTTGAGAGTTTCCTTCCCGTCAATGGAGATATCATGAAATAACCAGAGATTTCGGTGGCAAAGCTCACACGCGGATGGTACAAAAACTCTGCAACAGCTGTGATCAGTTTAATTTGATGCCAGCCATCTCAGCATGGGAGGGCCACTGAGCTGGATTAACTGTTTGCTCTGTGTCTTGTTGCTTGTAAGTTAATCAACAGGCGCTGCAAGCTTGGATTCTGATACTGATTGACGAAATCAGAGGACCGCGATTCTCGGCATTAGCTTGTCTAATTATAATCGGACTCATTAATTAAAATGTAATTAACAATTATAGTACTGTATCTACATCGACGCTGACGAAAAGACGTCCTGCAAATAACAATATAAATGGATGTTAGTGCATGTTCTTGATGCTTACCACGAAGTTTAATTATTTCTATGAGAAAAACTTATCCTCCTACTAAATTTGAAACAGACAGTATCTAACCCTAAAATGAAATGTTCAAGACAATTTTTACACCGTTATGGATTCTGAATTTTTTTTTTTTCAAGATGACCCTCGTGGTTAAAAATAATACTCTTGAAGTTTTCTTGGCTCGTCCATTTCCTTCCACCGTCCTCGCCCACCTTTTTACTAAAAGAGAAAGTACCAGAGTGTTTTAAAAGGAGATTTCACATTGGAACCGGAATTAGTACTCCGGGGAAAGGCTTTGTTACATGCAAAACATCTTCCAAGTAATTAACAGACTGGTATTAATTATCGATTGATAACATCACTATCAAAGTGTATTATTAGTGAACTCGAGTGGTAAAAAGAACGAAATCCAAATTGATATTCTGTATTCGAGCCCTGGTGGACAGGGAGGGGGGGAAGTCTTGGTTACTACTAGCATTCATTCCCGCGTCAAAGTTAAAAGAGATCAGCTCTGAATAGGTATGGGCTGACCAGCCCAGATTTCAAGTGAAGCTCGTGCCAGGCCAGCACCTAGAGGTTAAACCATGCACGTCTCAAGAAAAGAGAAAAATCGATCATGGGAAGGTGGGGGGCGACTCTTCTATGTAGGCTGCTAGGTTTGAAATGTGGTCAAATGAAGAAAACGGGCACTACCAAAACCTTTGAAATAACTTCTTGTTATCCATTCTAGTTTCTACAGTATGAAATTGGCCATGCGAGGGTAAAAGGATTACATTCGTGGTCACAACAATTTTAAAGTAGAAGGAGGCTTTCTCAATTTGCCTGCTGAAAACGATGCAAGGGTTTGGATTAACGGCATAGCAGCTGCACATGCTATCCTTTTGGCTCTTATCTTTTTCTCTATATACAAAATCCAATTTGGCTTCTGCTACCAGAATATTTTATCTTTTTGATTTTTTTATCATTTTTTTTTGTTGGATGATAGCTTCTTTTGGGTTTGGGGGTGAAATGTCAATAAAGCCCAGGAGAAAGGGACACGACTAAGAGATAAAACGGAACTCGGAGTCCAGAGAAGGGAAGAAATTAGCCGTGCTGCTTAAATTTTAGGATGGTTTTTCCTTTTCTTTTCAAAGAACAGCTCAGAATTGTTTTCACCTGAAGACATAACAAGATATGATGTTTACATTTACACCTTTCGGCTTTGCATCGAGTTACTGTTTTGGCCCACTTATATTTACACTTTTTATCCATCTGAGCAAGTGCTAGTATAATAAGATATGATCAGGTTTGTATTTCAACACTTGCTATTAATATATGGTTTTCACTTGTTGCTTTCTTTTCAACGATCAATTTTTGAATTAATCTGCATGTTAATTAAGACTAGGCATTTTTTTTAATATTTTCTTTTTGAATAATATTTTTCAATGGTTAGCTACAGAAGTAGACTAGGCATGTTAATTAATCTGCATGAATAATTAAGACTAGGCCAAACTTTCATTTAAAATGATAATTATAATCGGAAATTAAAATAATCAATCCAGAAGGAGAGGTTGACCCTGGCTGCCACCCTTTTTTTTTTTTCAAGGGTTACCGACCGCCATATTACAACCACTGAACTATAACTGCCAATAACCAACTTGTCGTTTGAAAATGTCCAAATTCATTCTCTCTCATTTGCTTTTATGTTTTGTCTGCAGCCTCACAGCTTTGATCTGGACCGCTTATCTTCTGGGAAACTTTACCCACCGCTACATATCCCATGTTGATTCCACGTTAGATTTTTTGGCTTTTATGTTTCGTCACAGTTACCCTGTTGCTAAGGATCCTAGCGTTCTATCCTCAGGATCTTGATGCCTTCAGCAACTACAAGTCAAATGGGAAAAACACCATTGCTCTTTCTGACTCGCTGAACACATCCCCATCCCTGGTTTTTCTTGCTTTATATATATGTTGTAGTGTAAAACTAACTATCGGTAAACAACTTCAAACTTAATTTCCATATTGGTGTCTCCCTTTTTTTTTCCTTGCCTTTTGACGTTATCTTCAAAGCGAAACTGGCCAGTCATTAAACTGTTCTTCGTCAAAGTTTACATGCAGATGGGAAGTCAGATAAAAAGTACGATGATCTCAGGCATGATAACTCCGCTTCAGCTTTTAGACAGTGCTTTTCCTTTTCTTTCCCAGCGTAGATAACTGTACGGGATATATCTTCAAGATCTGCAGATTTTAAAGAACAATATTAAAATTGACTAGGCATTTTCAATGGGCAGTTTTATCCGTTAATGATTTCTTTTTTCCCTGGCAGACATATAATATAGTGCTTTTGTTGCGAAACACAGGATACCATGAGCGAGGCCATGCATGAAAAATTAAAGAACTGTCCCATCTTTATTAATTTGTTGGAAAATCATAGTGCTTTTATTCCTGTTTTAACCCGTCGTGTGCTAAATCATATCTCTAAGTATCTTGTGATTTCTAAACCCAGCACCGAGATCTCCCTAGTTGTCCCCATCCTTCTTTCTCTGTCCCTCCCCATGTGCTATGTTGTTAAAGAAAAAAGTAGTTAATCATTCTTGTTACGACTCCGAAACCCAGAAATAATGGCTTGCCAATTACATTGCAACAAGTTGACTACTCTCCGTGAGATTCTTATCAAATAAAAACGAAACTGAGGATTTCGATTTCGAGTGTTGTCTTGTCAAAAAAAATTTGTCTTGTCACTGCTGATCAATTTATGGCTTCACGATTTCTTTACCCCAAAGTTTGCTCAACGCTTATTTATCTGCGCCAGCGTCCTGGCGCGTGGGCCTCAATCTCTACAGTGAATTAAAAGGTGAGTGTGTAATGTGTATCCTATAATTGTTAATTGCATGATCAGATACGGACACTAAAAAATATATCAAACTTTTTTTATTTTACTTTATCATTTAAAAAATTACATTTTAAAATAAAAAGACCAAAGTAGCTGATATAGTATAAAAAAACACACAATTAGCGACTCAAAATTTCTCTCAAGCAGTAGTGGTAGCTTAACTGATCGGGATTTAAGTTTATTTTATAGTAGTCATGAATTTGAGTTCTTTTAGGGTTATTAGAAGTTTATATGATTGTTGACTTTAGGGTCTATGGAATTAATCGAGGTACGTGAAAGTTGATCCGGACATCTACGTAAATAAAAAAAAATCTCTCTCTCTCTCCAAACACTTTACCTCTCTTTAAAAAAAAACCAAAATCTAAACCTAATTTGCGTTTATCAAAATCAAAACATGCAATATTTGATTGCAAAGGTGTTGGGATATGAGTTGTTTTTAATTATTTGGCCTGGTATTGTTTTTGTGCTATAACATCGACACTTGATAGTCAGATTCACCTTTTTAGGGTTTGTTTGTTTAGTTGTAGCTTTTATGTTTGAGGTGTAAAAAACATAGTTAGGTGTTTGGTAATACATCAAATTGCGTTTTATATTGTGGAGCCCATCAAAAAAATTAAGTTTGAAACGCAGTTTTTGTGAAGCAGTTATTACATGTTTTTTTAACTGAGTTTCGTAAATTCTGTTTGTTTTTGCGTTTTAAAAGCACTTTTTTCAAAATTTAAAGTTTTTTATTTTTTTCTTTACTTCAAATTAATATGTTTTTTGTATTTTCAAATCATTTTGATGCGCTGATATCAAAAATAATTTTTTTTTAAAAAAATATTTTTTGATGCATTTCCAAGTAAAATACACTTTTAAAAAGCAACCAAAATCAAACATTTTATACATGTTTTTTTGTTGTACATAAACCTCAACCATAATTTTTACCAGACATGTATCTAAATTCAACTAATTATACTTTTTTAAACTTACTTTTTAAAAATCATGATCATAAAA
>Ga0307510_10009357_pt1 | contig 11670 bp, 16 predicted proteins | sample 12_EM_MG_FD_207224 | JGI IMG/M metagenome (GOLD analysis project Ga0307510, IMG submission 207224) | Populus trichocarpa ectomycorrhiza microbial communities from riparian zone in the Pacific Northwest, United States - 12_EM | ecosystem: Host-associated > Plants > Roots > Unclassified | place... | reverse complement strand
AAGAACGATAGGTAAGCGGTCAGGTGATAAAGTCATGTGATGGAAAAGGGGTGGGAACAGATCATGTGATGAGAAAGTATTGGTAAGCAAGTGAAAAATGAAATTTTGAGCCTTGAGAACGTAACACAGACTGTGACCAACTTGTTCCTTGACTGTCCTGTGACGTGACACAGTAACATCAAGGTCTGGCATGAATTGTTCCAGATGGGCTCTAATGTGCTGTGACACATCTAGACCATGACTTGTAATATCCAGGATATTGTCATCGTGGGTTTCCCATTCATCTTGGGGAAGTAGTTGCCATAAGGCAGGGTCTTGGGTATGACGATCTTGTTCTTCAATGTTACTGGGATGACAATAAGGGGGGCATCGATCAAATTTGATTGTTTTTGCTCCCCAATCTATGCTTGGATTGTGTGCTCTTAGCCAGTCTGTGCCTAAGAGTATCTCACTTTGGCTGATATTTGTAATGGCGACTTCGACAGTTTCCTAGTGATTTGGATCAATGCTCATCCCCATTCACAGAATGGTGGCATAGCGCATCGCTCCTTGTTTGTTTAATGTTCCATCAACATTAATCGGGTACACAGGGCGATCGACAGCATGAGTAGGTATTCCATATTTCGTGATAAAACTGGTGTTGCAGTAGATGCCCTCAGCTCCACTGTCCAGTAACGCATGGGCATCAAATTGTTTTCCGTTGAGGATAATTTGGACTTTCAATTGGAAGGCAGGGGATTTTATATTCCAAATCGTATGTGGTGGTACATGGAGAATCTTGGGAGATTGGAGATGTTCAATCTTGCTAGAAGTACAATGGGATACAAATACATCTCTCCTGTAAGATGCCACTACAGAAGAGAACTGGCAAAAGATGGTGCAATTGTGTCACCAGTTTCGTCCAGATCTTCAAGGGGAGTGAACGAGTTATGGAAAGCATGAGTAACTCTGCTTCCACTATCATTCAGACTGAGTTTGTCCAGATCTTCTTCTGGGACAGTGTCTATTTGTCAGACTTTTGGCGTAAAGGAAGTCCTGGGTCTCTTCTGTCTGGGGGCCTTGCAATCAATGGCTTTGTATCCTTGTTTACTGCAATACATGCAGAGGTTATTGTCAAAGCGGTATTGGTGTTGTTCAGGGGTAAGTTTCCCATGTCTCTTAAATGGGGTCCAGCGTTGTCCTTGGGTAGTGTTAATTTCTGCATTACTGTTTTCCGCAGATAATTTGCAAATACAAGGGTTACATCCTTGATGTTGGTTTCCTTGATTGCCTAGCAGTTTGGCGTACATGCACCAATTTCTGTCTAGGTCACGAGCTTGTTCAACCAGTTTGGCTAAGGTGGCTGGTTGGGGTGACTGGGGAGCAATCTTATTGCTTATAGCTCCATTTAGAGCATTGCAGAAGGTAAACATCTTGGTATTGTCATCCACATTAGCGTGTCGTGCATGTTGGCTCCATTCTTGGTACTATTCATTGAATTCTCTATTCCCTTGTAGAGTAGCATGTAACTTGGCAAGCGCTTCCAGCTCTGTTTGAGATGGAATAAATTGTGCCTTAAAGGCATCTTTAAAGGCTTGCCACATTCTGTAGTTGGTGGGTTGTGCCACAATGGCAGTAGCCATTCAGTCGCTGGCCCATTTGCCAGCCTGAGTGTCTTGTTTAAAGTAGGTCAAAGCAGACACTACTTTCTTGTGATTGGTATTGAACGTGTCTTCATTCACTGTAAAATAATTCTCCAGGATGTTCCAGAAGGCTAGGGCCTTGTTGTCATGAGCGGTACTCGCGCCCCCCAGTCTCAGCTACAAACCCATAACTTCAGCATCACGTGACTGTGGGAACCTATCACATGACCCTACACGTAACTCATCATGTGACCCTTCCACCACTTGTACATCACAAGACTTATCAGCACATGACCCTGGGAACCTACGACCCCATGACCCTGGGAAGATAACACATGACCTATCAAGGAATTGGTCATCAACAATGTCACTTGACCAGATGCACTTTGGACATGCGTCTAACCTGTTGATCAACACATGGCAGATTGTAGGAACGATCAACAAGATGCGTCTACTAAACAATCAACGAACACATGACGCAACTCAATCAATGAAGACGCGACTCATTAGGGCTAGACCCTAATCGAGATGTATAATATAATCCGCAGTTACTGCGCATTGACTGTGCAATCCCCTGTTACCTGTAATTATACCTACCCTAAACTGCGCACAGACCACCCTGTATTAGTATATAAGACCTACGAATTTAGGTGAACAGTCCTTAGACTGTTCTCTTGTCAATCCCCACACTGGAGCCTTTCAAAGCTCCCTCATCATCAGCAGCTTGTCCCTCCGTCTATCCAGTCCCACCTCTTCTTGCCTTCTGCCTCTTCCTCCTCAACATCTCTTTGCTGCTCCTTTGGATCAGTCACCTTCAACTCTGTGCCGTCATCGAGTCTTGCTACCCATAAAGTAGTGAGTTCCCAACACTTGTTGCCTTGTCCATCATATAATTTGGGTGCTGTGCCGATAAGACGGGGTGTGTTTGCTTGCGCCATTGGTACTATGACGATGGGTGGTGGTGGCAGTGCTGGAGGAGGTGCTGCTGGTGGATCTGGTAGAGGTGGGTGATGTATTGGCAGCAGTGCAGCTCCTGGGGTGTTTCCGGTCGGTGGGTTCGCTAGGGGTTGGGTTGGTTGTGGCTGAGTACTTGGTGTGGGTTGAGATGAACCTGATGCTTTGGTTCTAGGTGTCGGCGGGGCAGGAGCACATTGTTTTCCCTTTGATACTGGTGGTGTGAGGATCTGGGTGGTCTTAACTGGGAGTAGTTTGGAACTACTAGGAAACAGACTTGTTTGGGAACGTGGGGTACTGGGTCGCAGGGTGCTTGGTCTAGTCTGGAGTTTCTGGATTGCTGAGGTAACAGTGGTCTCCGCTCGTTGTAAGAGGGATTCCACTCATGCGGTGTCGTCTTCGTCAATTTCTTTACATATGATTTGTTCCACTTTGTCTTCTGATTGGTCGTCGTCTGATCCTTCAGAGGTGGTCTTTGCTTGGGTTTCTGTGTCAGAAGTGCTTGGACTTTCGAAATGAACTGTCCGATGGTTGAGATAAATCCACTTGTTCTTGGATTGATGCCACTTGATAAATCTATCTTGATATAACACTGTTCCTTGGAATGTGTCAAACTCCTCAATTTGGTCTTTATGTGAGAAAATAACTGCAAGGACATTGGTGGTGACTTTTTCTCTGTTGTCCAGGTATCTCCAAGAGTGTCCTGGTCCTTCACTGTAGGTGGCATAAGTAGAAAACACCCTGAAGAGGACTCGATTTCCCTTGTCGTTGGCAGCAAAGGCATTGTAGTAGACGGCTGGTACGTGTTCTTGTTCTTCTTTGGTTAATAGGAACTTAGTAGCAAACTTTGATTTGCACTGCTCCCACAAATTCATACAAGAGTGACTGTATATGAATTGCCTTCCCAACTATAAAAAACGGTACACTGTTTTGACAGACAAGTGGACTTGGTAGGGTGTTCTGAATCAATGAGTCTGTAGTCCTCAAGTATACCTTCGTTAGTAATAGAGGTTCGATATTTCCACAGGAAACCATTGAACACGATGGGATGGGGGGTAACTTTGAAAAGGTCTGTAAAGAGGTAATCAATATGAACATCTGGGCGGTGTTGGAGGAGGTAAAGGCAATGTTGCTTGAAGATATGTAGTTCTTCAGAATTCCTAGTAGGAGTCGCCTTTGCAAGATATGTGTCTTTAGGAAGGAACGGTTGAAATGGCATCCCTACTATGTGATCAAATTGTCTTGGATGAAGGTCTTCTTCTAAGACAATTTGTCAACTTGGAGTACTGATGTTTGGGTACACCGGTACAGGTGGTACTGGACTATTCGGTGTCCTAGCAAGTAGTGGTATGGTTTGACGGAGACAGTTTCTTCCTCTTTCATTAGAGGGTACAAATGTTCCAGGATCTTGGGCTGGTGCTGAACGATTTCTATGCGCCAGTTTGTTGGTTGTAATGAACACTATCTAAAGGTCTGCTAGTGACTCATGGATCCTAGAGAAGGAGATAGGACGGAGTAGGAGGAGTTCCTGGTTGTCGGTTGTTGTCACAGTGACAAATATCGATTCCACAACCACAATTGGTGGCGGTAGCTGGGGATGCAAACTGGAATTCTCTGGATCGCTGGTATTCGGATAAAGGGATACTAGCTTGAGTGGTTCCTTCCAAGGTAATGTCTGGAGTGGTATCAATGCTGTCCTAGTAATGATCCTGAATGTGGATATTATTTGGCAAAGCCTGAATTCGGGTGAGTTGGGCCTGATACTCAGGTTCTCGCCCTTGGGCATTGGGTTAGGTAATGGGGAGGATGTACTGAGTGGGGTTGATAAGTGCAAATTCATGGTTCTGGATGGTGGTTTCCCAGATGGTGGCATTGAAGGAATAGGAGTATTCCTTGCTATCGGTGTAAACGAACTGATATCCGATAGGTCCTGTTGTGAGAAGTCAAATTTCGTTAAATTCCACTTGAACTTGGGTTTGTGACAGGAGAAACCGGGATAGAAATCTAACTCTATTCCCTTGTCGAATTTGCATGATGATTTCTTCCTGAAATGCTGGCACGCTATAGTGCCAGAGGAAGGTTTCGTCGTAGAAGAGGCTGATTTGGTCAGCAGGAGTTCCATTATATTGGCAGATATTGGTAAGTGTCCAATAAAGGAGATTTCTTCTTACTGCTTCAAGAAGATTTGGGAGTTGGTAATCGACGTATTGGTAGAAGCGATAGCTTCCAAGAATTTCTCCAAAGGGTAATTGATCAAGTAAGGTTTGAGCGATAAAGTGATGATCGCTCCAATAGGTAAGTTGAACTTGATCTCTTAGATCTGCAATTAGGGGAAGCTGGCTTTGAGCTTGACTTAGGTTATCCACTAGTAATGAATGATGAACCCCTTTTTTATTTACGCCTTTAAACCTTTGTAAACTTACTAAGTATTACAAAGGGACTTTGACTGGAGGGGGCGTAATAAAATGAAAGGGGTTAGCAGGGACTTGGGAGGTACATGTGAACTTTGCAAACTGTGGTTGTATATGTAAGAGGTCTTCCAACCTAGTATTGCGATTAATAATAAAAAGTCCCTGTTCAGTAAAATGAAGGTGTCCACAAAGAGTAGCTACGCGTCTGTCTAAAAAGTCATACGCAATGAGGGGAACTTGGGTGCCCTCAAACTCCTGTAACCAACTGGGTGGAAAGCGTGAAAAAACGAATTTGAGAGAGTCTATAAACGAAGACTCCAAGTATCCAAAGGGAAAATGGGCAGAATGGGGGTGGCAGCCGACCTTGGCACACACGTGAACAGGAGGAAGGGTACCGAAGGAGGAGAGGAGGACATTGTGGTAGGTGAGCACTTGGAATGGAGTGACAAAGGTGGTGGGGTAGTTGACGATATCAGTATGGAGTGGGATGAGGCAGAGGAAGTCCTTCTCTATGAATTCTTCCTGTGGGTACCAAAGCTTCTGGTTATCCTAGTAGACGACTGTGTATTGGTGTGGGTGACGGTCAGTAGCGGCGGTGCAGACGGGGGTGGCAAAGAGTAGGGGAAAGAGGGTGGCGGCAACAGAGTCGGATACCAGTTCAATAGGAAGAGATGGGAGAGGAGCGGGTGGCTGCGGAGTGGGAGGATGGGGCAATGGTACTCAGTGGACCAGGGCAAATAAGACAGGCTCAGGGAGGGTCTCGACTGTGATATTGTCAAGGGGGATGTGGTCACAGAGGTTGTGACTGAGGTGGTTGCAGGTGAAGGTGTCTTGAGTGGTGGGAACCGGTGGATGGTTCTCTTGCTCCTCAAGTTGGGTGATAGCCTGGTTGATAAGACCAAGGAAGCCTTTGGGAGTGGGGAAGTCAGGGGATGGGAAATGGACATGGTAGGTGGGGGACTGCAGGATGATGGGGGAGTTGGTCAATGGGTTGACCAATAAGATGCCGGGCGAAATGGCGTCGGTGTACCCTGGGTACTGGAGAACGGGGGAGAAGATGATGGGGGACTGTGGGGTGGTAACAGTGGCAATGAAGGCAGGATTGTGATTCCCAAAGGACGAGTTGGGACTACCTGGTGATGGATAGTTCCAGGTATTGTGGGGGGAGGCCAAGAACTCTTTGATGGCTTGACCAGTGGCTTGGATGTTGAGCTGGTAGACATCGTCAAGGTTTGACCAGGAGGCGACAGAGGAAGTGGGAGAGGACACTTCCGATGACAGTCAGCTTCAATAAGAGACTGTTCTAGTGTCGGGAACTCACTACTTTATGGGTAGCAAGACTCGATGACAGCACGAAGTTGAAGGTGACTGATTCAAAGGAGCAGCAAGGAGATGTTGAGGAGGAAGAGGCAAAAGGTGAGAAGGGGCGGGACTGTGTAGAAAGGAGGGCAAGCTGCTAATGATGAGGGAGCTTTGTGAGGCTCCAGTGTGGGGGTAGACAAGAGAACAGTCTGAGGACTGTTCGTACAAATTCACAGGTCTTATATACTAATACAGGGTGGTCTGTATATAGTTAAGGGTAGGCATAATATCAAGAGACAGGTGGACACATGCCCCTTTAGGGCAGGTAGTAATACAAGAGATGGGTGAGACTTGAACTAATAATAGACACAAACTAATAATAGATGAACTGTGAACTGTGCCGCAGTTCCGCAGTAAGTCTTGTGACTTTGTTGATTCTTAATCAACTGTTAATCGTTCCCACGGTCTTCCACACATTGATCAATGGGCGAGGCACATGTAGAAAGCGCGCACGATCAGGTGATTGTGTAGATGACCAATCCCTTGGTAGGTCATGTGTTAGGTTCCCACGGTCACATGCTGTTAAGTCACGTGCTTGCTCGAGGGCTTGTATGTCATGTGATGAGTCATGTGCTAGGTCACGTGGTGGGGATTTCCCAGGATCATGTGGTCAACGATTCTCTTTGGTTGCTGGTTGTTGACCAGGCTTTGTTGTGGGCTCAGGAGGGCGTTGAATAGTCACTTGGCTATAGCTCAGTTTAGGGGTGGTTCTTGTGGGACTCATAGAGGTTTGGACTGGGTTTCTAGATGGTGTGGACTTCGTCCACAATAATAAAGGCATCTTATAGAGGAGAGGTGCAACCATCCTGCTGCACCCTGTGAAAGATTGGTCTTAACCAATCTCCCAAGCTATGCCATGTACCCCCCCACACAATTTGGAATACAAGATCCCCAAGTTTCCAACTAAAGATCCAAATCGACTTCAACAGGAAACAAATTGATGCCCATGCGTTACTTGACAGTGGAGCTGAAGGAATCTACTGTAACACAAGCTTTATCAAGAAACACTTGATACCTACACATGCTATTGATCACCCCATATACCCATTCAATGTGGATGGAACAATTAATAAGCACAGGGTGATGCGCCATGCCGCCATTTTGCAAATGGGGATGTGCGTTGATCAAGATCACTGGGAAACCGTTGAAGTGGCCATAACTAATATTGGCCAAAATGAGATGCTTTTGGGAACTGACTGGCTACAAGCCCACAACCCAAGCATTGATTGGGGCACAAAAACAATCAAATTTGATCGCTGTCCCCCTCATCGTCATCCCAGTGTGGTTGAAGCTCAAGATCATCGTGATCACAACCCAGCCTTGCGACAACTCCTGCCCTATGATGAATGGGAATCTCAAGATGACAATACCCTGGATATTACAAGTGAGGGTCTAGATGTGACGCAACACATTAGAACCCATCTGGAACATTTCCTTCCAGACCTTGATATTACTGTGTCACGCCACAGAATAGTCAAGGAACAAGTTGGTCACAGTCCAACTACTCGAGCCATATCCAGGTTGAAAGAACGTGTTGGTCACAGTCCAACTACCACTCAAGAATGAGTGGGTCACAGTCCCACTATCCAAACACAAGTGGGTCATAGTCCTGCTACAAGACGTCCCAATCTGTCACTACGGTTGGTAGACCATCAAGATAACCCCATGGTTGCGAGGACTACAACGTTGACATACCTTGCTCAACAGAAGCAAGTCAAACCTAAGGAAATCCCTCTGGAATTTAAGAAATACACTAAAGTCTTCTCTGATGAAGAGGCACAACGATTACCAAAGCATCAACCATGGGACCATAAGATTGACCTCCTTCCAGGTCAAACAATGACGAAAACTTTGGTGTACAGATTGACACCACCTGAGAAAATCGCCCTACAAGAATACATTACTGATGGCCTAAAACAAGGCACTCTCCGGTGATCTGAGGCACCCAATGCTTGCTCTTTCTTCTTCATTGACAAGAAAGATGGGAAACTACACCCTGTCCAAGACTATCAACCCCTGAACGCAATAACTAAAAAGAATGCAGCCCCCATCCCTCTCATCCCAGAGTTAGTCAATAAACTTCTAGGGGCATGATTCTTTACCAAACTTGACATACACTGGGGATACAATAATGTTTGTCTATGCAAAGGTGACGAACACAAAACGGCTTTTAAAACACCCATGGGCCTTTTTGAATCCCTAGTTATGACATTTGGTCTATACAATGCTCCAGCCACTTTTCAAACCTTCATGGACACTGAACTTGTGGATCTAATTGATACAGGTCACGTTGTCATCTATCTGGATGACATTTTGATCTTTGTGCATACCATCGCTGAAGTTACCAAATATACACACATGGTATTACAGCACCTTCTAGACCTGGATCTCTATCTGCAACTTGCGAAATGCTCTTTTAACCAAACATCCGTGGAATATTTGGGTTTGATCATTTCTGAAGGAGAACTGCACATGGACTCTGTCAAAATAAACACTGTCACAGATTGGCCTACGCCAACCAAAGTCAAGGACATCCAGGGATTTCTGGGATTCTGTAACTTCTATCGTCATTTCATCCAAAACTACTCCACCCTTGCTTGTCCTTTGTTCGACCTTACTAAAAAAGATACGCCATTCCTATGGGGACCCACTCAAGCAGACGCTTTTCAGAAGTTACAAAAAGCCATCACAATGTCTCCTGTGCTCCTCCTGCCTGATTATGGCAAACCATTTACGCTCATCACCAATGCCAGTGATTATGCAACAGGAGCAATTCTGGAACAGGAAGATGCTTTTGGATGGTCTCACCCCATGGCTTACTACTCCAAATCCCTACAGCCTGCAGAACATAATTATAAGATCTATGACAAAGAACTCTTGGCCATTGTTCATGCTTTGACCCACTTTCACCATTACCTCCAAGGCAATGTTCACCAAACTAAAAAAATTTCTGACCATGCCAACCTCAAATACTTCACAACAAAGCAAACCCTCACTTGTCGTCAAGCTTGCTGGTCTGTTTTGTTGGGAACATATGACTACGTCATCATTCCAAAGCCTGGCAAACTCAATCAAGCAGACACTCTGTCCAGGCATCCAGACCATAAAGAGGGGATAGCATCCGATAATGCCAAATGTATTCTGCTTGATCCTAGCAAATTCTTGCTAAAACCAGAACAATTTCACCTCCAAGCCTTGCATAACATGGCAATCCCCACAGGACTGGATGAAGATTTATGGGCATCACTTATAGATGTCATTGCCAAAGACAACTCCATGGGACTGGGAAAGAAGCTCAAAGAGCTCATCACTAGCAGACCAAGACAAGTCACCAAAGGATTACAAGATTGGAACTATGAAAATGGATTGTTCCTTCACAAAGGACTGGTTTACATACCAGACAACAAGAATGTACGACGCAAAGTCATACAACAGTTCCATGATAATATAATGGGACACCTGGGACAGTGGAAAACCATCGAACTCATCACATGTGAATATTGGTGGCCTGGAATCACAGAATTCATGAAATCATACATTAAAGGATGCGCTACTTGTCAAACCACCAAAATCAAGCCTCCAGTCAAAGTTCCACTAAAACCAAATGAAATCCCCTCAGGAATATGGGAAACAATCACCATGGATTTCATCATTGACCTTCCACTTTCAAATGGATACAATAGTATCCTTACAGTCGTCGACCGCCATAGCAAGGCTATCATCCTAGCCCCTTGTCACAAGACAATCACAGCAGAGCAAACAAGTCAACTATTGATTGACTATGTATGGAAACACACGGGTTTCCCCTTGACGATTATCTTGGATCAAGGACCACAATTCGCAGCACAAGTTACACAAGAACTTTGGAGAAAACTGGGAATTAAGCAGAAATTGTCAACTGCATTTCACCCACAGACAGATGGAGAATCTGAACAAGTCAACCAAGAAATCAAACAATACCTTTGTATTTGTGGAAACTTCCAACAGAACAATTGGGCCACATTACTTCCCATCATTGAATTTGTGCACAATACACAACCACATCGTAGTACACACAAATCCCCCTTCAAAGTCTGGTATGGGATACACCCAACCTTTAAACCCCCATTACAACTACAAACCAGACTACAAAGTGTGGATAAATGTGTTCAATACCTAGAAGAAATGCGCAAAGAAGTAACTGCAGCACTATATCTTGCAGCCCAAGAAATAAAGAGCAGAGGCCCCACTAAACTGTCGCATACATTCCACAAAAATGATTTGGTACTCTTGGAAACCACCAACCTACAGACCACCCACCCAAAGGCAAAACTTGCACCACATCGCTATGGACCTTTCAAAGTCATTTGGGCTTCACCAACAAACTGCAAACTTGAGTTACCACTACAGATGAGGATACACCCAGTATTTCATAACTCCCTGTTAAAACCCTACACAGAGACCAATGCACACAGACCTAACTTTACATGTCCCCCTCTAGAAATAATTGGAGAAGAAGAAGGTCACTATGAAATTAAGAAGATCCTCCAATCATGCCCCACAAGGAATCGCAAAAGCATGCAGTACCTAGTCCACTGGAAAGGCTACACAGAAGCCAACCATACTTGGATCCCAGCCAAAGAATTAACGCATGCTAAGGAACTCGTCGAACAATTTGAAGCTACACAGAAAACTGCACAGAAATCCAAAGAGGGGATACGAGCCTTGCAGGAGCAAGGGAAACCTAAAGAGGGGATACTGTCGTGGACAAAGTCCACATCATCTAGAAACCTAGTCCAAACCCCTATGAGTCCCACCAGAACCACCCCTAAACCAAGCTATAGCCAAATGGCTATCCAATGCCCTCCCGAGCCCACAACAAAGCCTGGTCAACGACCAACAACCAATGCGAATCTTCGACCACATGACCCTGGGAAACCCCTACCACATGACCAAGCACATGACTCATCATGTGATCTACAAGCCCTCAAGCAAGCATGTGACCAAGCATGTGACCTACCAGCACATGACCATGGGAACCTAACACATGACCTACCAAGGGATTGGTCATCTACACAATCACCTGATCGTACATGCTTTCTATGCGCGTCTTGTCCGTTGATCCGCACATGGAAGACTGTGGGAACAATCAACAAAGTCACAAGACTTACTGCGGAACTGCGGCACAGTCTGCAGTTCATCTATTATTAGTTCGTGTCTATTCTTAGCTCAAGTCTCACCTGTCTCTTGTATTACTACCTGCCCTAAAGGGGCACATGTCCACCCGTTTCTCTAGAATATGCCTACCCTTAACTATGCACAGACCACCCTGTATTAGTATA
>Ga0307510_10009356_pt1 | contig 11671 bp, 2 predicted proteins | sample 12_EM_MG_FD_207224 | JGI IMG/M metagenome (GOLD analysis project Ga0307510, IMG submission 207224) | Populus trichocarpa ectomycorrhiza microbial communities from riparian zone in the Pacific Northwest, United States - 12_EM | ecosystem: Host-associated > Plants > Roots > Unclassified | place... | reverse complement strand
CTGGCCAGGGTCAGGGTAGTCGTAGGTGCGTACGGTGTTCTTCGTCGTGTCACCGGCGATGTCGTGCAGGGTCTCGGTGAGCCGGTTGCCCACCTTGTCGTAGGTGTAGGAGTGCCAGTAGGGGGCGGGGCCGCCGACCGTCTGTCCGGTGGGAGCCGTAGCGCAGGTGCCGGTGGACTGTGTCCAGGCCGTTGTCATCCGGCGCAGGTAGTCGTAGTCGAAGCACTGGGTGTCGGTGCCGGAGCGGGAAACGTCCGAGACGGAGAGGACGTTGCCTGCCTGGTCGTAGCCATATCTGTTCTGCCGGTCCACACCCGGCACGCCCTCACGGTTTACCTCGGAGGTGGCCAGACGTTGCGTGCCCCACTCGTAGGTGTTGGTCACCCAGGACTTCTTGCCGCCGTTGTTGGAGACCTCGTGCTCCAGGGGCTTGCCGGTGAGGCTGTAGCTGGTGGCGACGTCGATTCCCTGACTGCCGCTGAGCGCGATCGGCCGGAGGGTCTGGTCCTCGTAGGTGAACGCCACCGTCGTGGCGGGTAGGGCGCCGGCGGCCGGGGAACCGGCCGTGCGCACCGTACCGTCCACGTTGTACGCCGTGGCCGACAGATATGTGCCTTCGAGCGCCCCCTCGCTCTCGGGGATCGTGACGGTCGAGCGCAGGACGCGGTACAGCCGGTCATAGGCGACGACCTTGTTGGTGTACGCGCTGCTGCCGACGTAGCGGGTGGCCTCGGCCAGCCGGCCCTTCGCGCCGCTGACGGTGTCGTAGACCCACTTGGCGCGCAGTGTTCCGGTGGCGCTGTTCTCCCGTAGTTCGGTCTGCCGGCCCAGCCCGTCGTAGACGTAGTACAGGTCGGTGTCCCGGTCGTCGGAGACGGTTATGACCCGGCCGCGGTCGTCGTACGCGGTGGAGCTGGAGCCCTTGTCCGGGTCGACGGTAGAAGTGACGTTGCCGAACAGGTCGTAGGCGTACTTCCAGATGTTGCCCGCCGGGTCGGTCAGCTTCTCCAGCGTGCCGCGAGGGGTGTAGCCGTAGCGGGTGGAGTCGTAGGCGGCGTCCGCGGCTCGTGCGTGGTGCTGTCGCAGTTCGGTGGTCCGCCCGCGGGCGTCGGTGACCGTGGTGGTCGCCGTGCCGCCCTCCGGTGGGATGACCGTCGTGCGGTCGCCGCCGTAGAGGGTGCGGGTGGTGCCCAGTACTTTGCCGCCGTCGCCGTTGCCCGCGATCTGCTCGGTCACGCTCGTTCGGCCCATGCCGTCGAACGTGGTGCGGGTCTGGGTCTCGACCGCGAGCGCATCCGCGGGTTTGAACAGGGTCCGTGAGGGTGCGCCCGTGGCGTAGTAGGTTTCGAAGGTCTTGGCGGGCAGGCCACGTTCGTCGTAGAAGACATCGGAGAGCAGCCGTCCGCCGTCAGGGCCCGGCTTCTGAGTCTGACGCTGCCGCAGGAACCCGTCGTAGATGCTGTACGCGGTGATCTGGCTGCCATTGGTGCCGAGCGCCTTCGTTGACACGGCGACCGGCTGTCCGTCCGTGACCAGGTAGTCGAACTCGTAGCTGGGCGACAGCGTGGTCTGCCGGTCCGGGAGCCAGACCTTCGAGGATCGGCCGAGCGCGTCGTAGGTGAAGGTCGTGACCTTCCCGTTGGCATCGGTCTGGGTCAGAGGCAGCCCGCGCAGCGGATCGTGAGTGGCGAAGCTGACCAGCGCCGTGCTGGCGTCTCCAGCCTTGGCCGGCGGTGTGGTCGTCGTGGTCTTCGTGACGAATCCGGTCGCCGGGGTGCGGTTCGTGGTGGTGGTACGGCCGTCGGTGCGCAGGGTCCGTACCGGCGCGGCCGCGCCCTTCACCGTGACGTTCGCCGTCAGGTCGGTGCTGGTGAGGACCCGGCCGTAGGCGTCGAAGGTGGCTCCGGACTCCAGGTAGGTCGCCGTGGTGCCGTCGTGCTTCTTCAGCAGGGCCGTGGCCGTGACGTCGCCCTTGATCGGAGCCGCGCCGTACGCTCCGCCGTCATAGGCCGAGCGAACGTCGGAGCTGACCTCCTTCGAACGGTCGACGGTGTCGGCGCAGGCCTTGGCGACCGTCTCGACCCGTTCGGGCAGATTGAGGATGTTGTCGGTCGCGTTGGTGGCGTAGGTGGTGCGGGTGCAGCTGTTGTCCGTCGCGATGGAGGTGTCCCCGAAGTCATCGACCTCGGTAACCCGACCCGCCACTGTGTCGTACGTGGTGGAGCTGGAGGTGGTCCGCCAGGACGCTCCCGCCCCGTCGTCGAGGGATGTCCACGACTTGGTGTGCCCGATGCCGGTGAAGTTGGCGGTGACGGTGCCCCAGTCGCGGGTCTTCTTCGCCGTTTGGTGGTACCAGGGACGGTTCACGGTCTTGGCAAGGACCTTGCCGCCGTTGCCGGAGTAGCTGACCGTCTTGTAGGCGGTGCCGGCGAACGCCTCGTGGTCGGTGATCGGGTCGCCCTCACCCTCGCCGAGCGTGACGCTGACATTCTTGGTGCCGCCGGTCGAGGTCTCGCGGTCGCCGTCCATGCCGCGCAGAAAGTACGAGTCGGACTGCGACTTCATGGCCGTGTCGCCGCCCTGGCCACCGGTCTTGACGCGCACGTGTCCGTAGCCGCGCCACTGGGACCAGGTCTTGAACTTCTCCTTGGTCAGGCCGTCGTCATCGTCGTAGTGCCAGGCGGCCGGACCGTTGTACTCGTAAGCGGTGACCTGGTCGGGTGCGCCGCCGGTGCGGTCGGTCGCGGTGACCGACTTGACGACGTACTTGTTGAACCACTGGCGTTCCGAGTCAGCCGTGGAGCTACCACCGATGTACTGAGGGAAGCAGCGGGTGGTGTTGGTCTGCGGGGCGGGAAGGGTAGCCCAGTCGCACGCGGGTGCCGAGTAGTTGACGTCGGTCTGGCCGCCGTACTCGTCGGCGATCGTGGACAGCCGGTCCTTGATGAAGGGCGCGAAACCGTCACCGGTCTTGTCGAGCCGGTTCTCCAGCTGGGTGTAGCCGAAGGTGGTCTTCGGCAATGTGATGGCGGATGTGAGGTTGTGGCCCGTGTGCTGGATCGAGTCGAGCAGCAACTGATAGTCGATGTCCGCCATGCCCCAGCGGTGAGTCAGCTTCCAGGAGTCGACCTTCTGGTAGGTGCCGGCGGCGTCGACGACCAATGTGGTCACATCGGTGAGGCGCTTGCGCGTCCAGAATGTGGGCGAGAGGCGGCCCTGGTCACAGTCCTTGCCTTCATCGCAGTTGAGGTCCCAGGGAGTGTCGTACCAGTACGCGGAGTCCGCGGCGATGGACGAGCAGGTGGTCTGGGCGTTCGGCAGGCAGCGTTCGGCGTTGTCGAACGCAACCTTCGCCAGCGCCTTGGTGCCGTACACCGACGTCGACTTGAGGCCGTACTGGATCTCGTCGAGGTACCCGCCGCGGGTGTACCGGGTGTCGTCGGCGGCCTTCAGGTTGCGGCCGTAGGAGTTCTTCTCCTGGGTGTAGTAGTACGCGATCGCGTTGTCGTGGGGGTCTACGACGTAGTCAAGGTTCCAGCGCCATGCCTGCTGGCACCACGAGCCGGCGAACGTGGAGGCGTGGCAGGGCTCACCGGCGTCGTCGCCGAAAACGGGGGCCGTCCAGGTGGAGTCCGTGGTCTTCTTGCCGTCGGCCCACCCGGGCAGCCGGTTGTAGCCGAAGTAGTAGCGCACGCCGTCGGGGTCGGTGAGCCGCCAGTACTCGCCGTTGTCGTCGCCGTTACCACGGTCGGTGGAGGCCAGGCGCGCAATGCGGGTGCCGTCGTCCTGACGGAGCTTGAACTCGCCGGCGGTGCCGGTGGGGACGAGCTCTCCGCCCTTGCCGTTGAAGCTGATGAAGGCATTGTCGTAGGCCCAGCAGGAATCGCCGGGCTTCATGCCGTCGCTGTTCTCGACCCCGTCGTCGGCGCACGGCTTGTAGCGGCGCTCGATGTAGCCCGGCCACATGTCGAAGCCGCTGCCGATCCAGGAGGACTGGTTGTTGGTCTCGCTGGTCCTGCCGTCGACCGATCCTGAGGAGTAGCCGAGGCCGATACTCGGCTTCAGCCCTCCGGGTACTTCGGGGACCCCCATGCCATAGGACCAGGCGAAGTCACCGGTGTTGAGGTTGGTCTGCCAGGTCGCGGACGGGGCGAGTGCGGTCGCCTGGTAGTCGCCGGTAGCCGCGGTATCGCCCGCCACCGCGGCGAGGACGGTCGGCTGTGCGGCTCCGAGCCGCACGGACGGGGCGGTGAGAGTGCCGCCTTCCGTGTCGTTCACGGTCTCGACCGGTGTCCGAGTACGGCACTTGGCCGACTCCGGTTGTTTCAGGACACAGACGGGGAGCTGCACCAGCGTGAGCCGGGCGCCGTAACCGCCGCCGTACGCCTGCGTGACGTCTCGGTAGTCGACGCGTACCTGGGCGGCACCGTCGGTGAAGTTGCTCCGCTCGGGGACCAGCGACACGAGCAATCCGTCGACAGCGGCCTGCTGTGTCTGCTTGTGTGCCGCCAGCCGCACCTGCACGGAAGCGGACGGTGCTGTGGGCTGCCCGAGAGAGACCGGCAGTTCGCCTGCCCTGACCGGCGCTTTCGCGTCGTCCGCTGCCTTGTCGCCGGCCCGTGTCCCGGCGAGTGTCACCCGGCCCGAACCCGCCGCGGGCCACTCGGCCTTGGGAGCTGTCTGCGGGGTGCGCGGTCTGCGCTCCACTGTGCGGGGCAGCGCCTTGATGACGGCGGAACCGGCCACGGGCCGTTCCGCCTTCGGCAGCGCCGGTCGTCCTCGCCCGTCGTCTGCGACGGCTCCCGCGTTCTCGGGGGCGGTGACCCCCTGGAGCACCGTGGCGATCATGACGATCCCGGAAACCAGTGCGGTCTTCCGTCTCCACCGTGCTGCCTGGCCCGTTCGTGCCGTATCCCTCATCGTTCCCCTCGGATTCGCCCGCGCACCGGCCGCGCGGGACCAGCCCGGGCGGCGCTTGAATGCGCAAGTCGTATGAAAGTCAGGACGGCCCCGGCCGTAGCCGGGCCACAACCAGGTGCCGACCCGTCGGTGGTGACGGGCCGGCACTGCTTCCGGTCAGTCCGTTCCGGGCACCTCGGTGGCGACTCCCGGCATGCCCAGCGACAGATGGTCGATCTGCGACTCACTCAACGTGCCCTGGAAGACCCATACGTCGTCGACCGCGCCGGGCCAGTACTCGCCCCACGCACCGGCCGCCTTGGCCCGTCCGATCTGCAGCCCGCCGGTGGCCTTGTAAGACACCACGTTCTCGGCCGAAGACGACCGGTGAGCGCAGCTGGTGTCGTCGTCCTCTCCGTCCGCGTTGTCGTCTTGGCAGGCGACCACTTCCAACTCGCCGTTCACGTAGAGCCGAGCCTCTTTGGTGAAGCCGTCGTACGCGAGCGCGAGATGGTTCCAGTCCCGCACGTCGTAGAACTGCCGGTTCTCGACATGTACGACCGTGGTGCCTGCGGCGTCGGAGTCCGGCAGCGCGATCTCCCAGCGCCCGGCGCCCTCTTCACCCGCCGCGGCCGGTACATGCCGGACCGCAAAGGCGCTGTTGGAGGCGCCCGGTGCGCTCAGGAGAACGGCGCTGCGGGAAGGGGCACCGGCGGCGGCGGCCCAGCCCATCGCTGTGAAGCTCGCGCCGGTGTCGATGGTCGACGTGGCGGTCACGGCATGGTCGTCGACGCCGTCCAGTTCCAACGCGCCGTCGTCGACCCAGCCGGAACCGAGCCGTGCACCGCCGTTCAGTGTCATGGCGTTGGCCGACGCGGACTCGTCCGGCGTCACCAGCGGGGTCCCCGACGCCTGATCGAGCTTCCAGCGGCCCTTGACCAGCGAGCGTTGCCTGAACAGTTGCCTGACCTCGTCGGCGGATACGGGACGGTCGAACATGCGCACGTCGTCAATCTGGCCGGGGAAGAAGTTGGTGGGCCGGCCGTCGAAAGAAGCCGCGCCGATCTGTACCGCCCCGCCCGCGTACCAACTGGCCTGCAGGGCGGTAGATCCCGCCTCGACTCCGTTGACGTACAAGGTGAGCTTGTTGGCGACCGTGTCGTGCACGCCCACCAGGTGGGTCCATGTGTCGCCGTACGCGGTCTGTCCGTCGGCTTGCATGGCGCGGATCGGCGTGGCGTCCGAGGAGTCAGCCGTGTACTGGTTGACCGCCCACCGGTCGTACCCCTTGGAGTAGTACAGCTCCAGCCCGGGTCGGTGGGTGCCCGCCTGGGTAAGGATGACCGCTGCGTGGTCGGGCTTGTTCTTGGGCAGCTTCGCCCACGCCGAGACCGCGAAACTGACCTGGTTGTTCAGCTGCGGCCGCCCGGTGCTGGCGTAGTCGTCGGTCCCGTCGAGCGTCAGCGCCTTGCCGGCGACGCCCGGCTGTCCCGGGGCGGCGCCGCCGAGGAACGTCGCGGGCGATACCTCCGCAGTGCCGCTCACCACGGTCGTGGCGCTGCCGTCGCTGTCCGTCGCGGACTCGTCCAACGGGAACACCGCCCGCGCGGGACGACCCACATCGAGCGGCTCCTTGCCGTACAGCCGAGTCACGTCGGTGGCCGACAGCGGTTTGTCGAAGAGCTGTAGCTCGTCGATCGCCCCGGGGAAGAACGACCCCGGCTGGCCACTGTAGGAACCGGCTCCGATCTGCAGGCCACGCCGCGCGTCCCACGCCGAGGAATAGGTCGCGGTCCCCGCCAGTGCCCCGTTGACGTACAGCTTCAGCTCGTCGCTGCCGACACTGTAGGTGCCCACCAGGTGTGTCCACTCAGCGGCCTTCACGCCACCCGCCGATGCCTGCATGGCCCGTACGGGGCTCGCGTCCGCAGTGTCGTCCGTGTACTGGTTGAAGACCCACCGGTCGTATGCCTTCGAGTAGTACAACTCAAAGCCCGGGGCGTGATTGCCCGGCTGCGCTGCGACGATCGCCGCGTGGTCCGGCAACGCCGACAGCTTGGCCCAAGCCGAAACCGAGAAACTGCCCGAGGTGTCCACCGTGGGGATGTCGGTGACCGCGTAGTCGTCGACCCCGTCGAGCGACAGCGCCCCTCCCTTGGCCCCGGACACACCGGGTGCAGCGCCGCCGCGCAGCCCGGCCATACGCTTTGGTGCCGAACCCTGCGCCGCACTCGTCCTGGCTTCGTCGTCCAACTGCCACATGGCCCGCTCCGGCTGTCCGGCCTTGACCCGGAACCGGTATCCAGCAGGTTCCGACACATTGCCGGCCGAGTCGACGGATGAGACGTACAGGGTGTTGGGTCCGACCTTGGGCGGCAGCAGACTGAGTGATCTGGCGGCGCCGCCGGATGTCGCGACCGCGTTCTTCGACGACGCGTCGACGTTCACGCCGTAGAAGTACTTGGTCACGTCACCGTCAGCGGCCTTGATCTCGAAGGACCCGTACTTGCCGATGCCGTCGTACCACGGATCGTTCGGGTCTTCCGGATCCGAGACCGGGTACTCCCCCGACGCGATTGTGGGGGCTTTCGGTACTTTCGTGTCGTAGACGAAATAGCACGCAGTGGGGTCGCCCGCAGTCGACCACGGCGAGTACTGCGCCCCGTCGTAGGTACGCGCGTACCAATGGACCTGCTTGTTCTCCTTCAACGAGGAAGGCAGAACAATCGAGAAGTCGGATCCGGACTTCTTGTAGGAGGTCAGCGCCGGCTTCCACCGGGCGATCACCCCCTTGCCGTCGCCTGCATCCCACTGAGCCTGGAATTGCACGGCGATGTTGTCACCGTCGGGGTCTGTGATGTTGCTGGCGTAGACCTTGCCCAGCGTGCGCACTCGCGCGGCGGCTTCAGGCTTCTTGCACGTACCGCCGTACTCCATGGTGAGCTGCGACATCTTGATCTGCGACGGGGGGCGGTTGTACTTCACGCGCAGGTACGCGTCGTCGGAGAACCGCTTCCAGCCGTAAGCGTCGGACTCGCTGGACGCCTGCAGGCCGAACGTCATCGTCGACCACTTCTTGTTCCCGGCCTGCTGCACCGCGGACTTCACGTCGAACTCCGCGTCCTTGGCGGAGCAGCCGTCATAGCCGTACGCGAATGACTCCGTGGCCAGATGGTCGATCCAGAAGCCTGACGCGTTCTGCGAGTTCCACGTCGTCGACGACGAGATGTCCTTGGTCCGCCACAGTTCCACACCTCGTGAGCTACAGGAGGCGGACCACGTGTTGCGCACCACGAACTCCGCCGACAGCACAGTCCTGCCCGCGAACTTCGAGACCGGAATCCGGTAGAAGACCCGCTTGGTGTCCTGCGGCTGGCAGTAGGCCCAGCCGCAGTAGCCCATGCCCGCGTCCGGATCACCGTTGAACTTCCACTGGGGCGCCGAGGCCCAGTACTTCGAGGCCATCGTCCACGCCGACGTCTTCGGCGAGTACCACTGCGGGTCTATGAACACCGGATACACCGTGTTCTCACCGTTCAGGACGTCGGTGTCCGGCCTCAGGACCAGCTCATCCTGATCGGCCGGCACCTCCACGCCGACCCTGGCCAGCTTCCCCGACTCCGCCGCGCCGGGTTCCCCGTTCCCTGTGGGGCCCTTGGCAGTCTCTGCGGCCAGGGCCCGCACACTCGCGGTCTTCTGCTCGGACGTCCCAGGACTGGAGTCCCACATCATCGGCTGGGGCGCCTCGAACACCGCGCCGCCAGCGCCCTTGTCGACAGCCTCCAGGCCACCGTCACTCGTCTCCTGGACATTCATGCCTTCGGCGTCCAGTTTCAGCCGGAGTTCGGACAGCTCTTCACTGTCCGCCGCCTCGGCGGACTTCACTACCAGCAGTTGCGTGAACCCGTCCTCCTGTGCCCCGAGCCGAAGATCGACACCGGGCAGCACTTCCGCGTAGGTCGCGGTCTCGTCCTTAAGCTGCGGGGAGGGCAACTCTCCAGGCCAGGACAGCTCCAACTCCCGCCCAGCCTTCGACATCCGCACCATGGGAGCGTCACCGCCGCCCGAGAACTCCAAGCCAACCGTGGTGGCCGTCGGTGCCACCATGCCCTCGCTGGTTTTCGTCAGGGCGGTGTCAATGTCCTTCCACACACCATCGACACGCGCCCGCACCGGACGCAGGTGATCCCTTGCCTCCAGCTTTCCGTCCGGGGTCGCGAACACTTCGCTGCTCTCCCCGCGCTGGGAAGCCACCTCGACGGACTCACCTGAACGCTTGGCCTGGACGAACGCTTCAGCCTCGGTGGTCGCGGGCGCCGGACCGGAACTCTCCGCAGCCGACGTCTCCGCCGGTGCCGCGCCGCGCGCAACCCCCACCGCGCTCGTCGGCGCGAGCACACTCAACGTCACCACGGCGGCACACACCGCCCCGGCAACGCGTAACCGTCTGCCCACAGGCATGACACACCCTCCCCACAGGGCCTCCCCAGACCCTGCCCCTCCGTAAACGATCTCCTACAGATCGTGAACACGACAGTAAAAGGGAGGCCAGGTAGAGGTCTAGATGGCACCAATTGGGCATCGGGCGCCGTAAGAGCCAAATAGGCACAGATGATCGAGTGACGTGCACCACACTGCCCCTCAGGGGCGGACGATCACCCAGCGTCCTGGCGCAACTCGTAGAGGAAGCACCCGTACTCGACGGCCCGGACGTGGACGAGCGCCACGGCCGGGTCGTCGAACGCTTCCGCGAAGGCCGCCTCGAAGTCTTCGGGGTGCTCCACCAGGCGCCCGCCAAGGATGTGCCCCTCGGCCGAGTACCGGCGGACCGTGCGGTGGGCGTTGGTGAAGGGGAGTTCGTCTCCCTCCCACCCCGCGCACTCCTCCGAGTGAATGAATACGGGGCCCTGCTCGTCGTACGCCCCCGGATCGGCGCCCGTCTCGGCCGCCCAGCGGCGCAGCGGGGCGTACGAGACCAGGGCGATCCGTTCTCCCGGTGCGCTGCGGCGCAGGCAGCAGCGGACGGGGCGCCGCCCTCCCCGTCGGCGAAAGGGACGGTCTCCCGCCCCGCGTCGTCGAGGGTGCGCAATTCCTTCAGGGCGGTCGGGGCAATGGGTCGTGCGGAGTAGGTCGTCATGTTCGCAGGCTCTCTTCCGCACCGGCCGCCCACCGGAGGGAAACGGACATCGCTTTCCCCGTACGCCCCGTGGAAGGATGGTCGAACTCACACATAACGAGGAGATGACCGCGTGCCTGGCACAAACCTGACTCGCGAAGAGGCGCAGCAGCGGGCGAAGCTGCTCACCGTTGACTCGTACGAGATCGATCTCGACCTCTCCGGCGCGCAGGAGGGCGGCACCTACAGGTCCGTGACCACGGTGCGCTTCGACGTCGCCGAATCCGGCACGGAGTCCTTCATCGACCTGGTCGCCCCGACCGTCCACGAGGTCGCTCTCAACGGCGACGCGCTCGACCCCGCCGAGCTCTTCGCGGACTCCCGGATCGCGCTGCCCGGTCTGCTGGAGGGACGCAACATCCTGCGGGTCGTCGCCGACTGCGCGTACACCAACACCGGTGAGGGCCTGCACCGGTTCGTCGACCCCGTCGACAACCAGGCCTATCTGTACACCCAGTTCGAGGTGCCGGACGCCCGCCGTGTCTTCGCGAGCTTCGAGCAGCCCGACCTCAAGGCCACCTTCCAGTTCACCGTGAAGGCGCCGGACGGCTGGACGGTCATCTCCAACTCGCCGACGCCCGAACCGAAGGACAGCGTCTGGGAGTTCGAGCCGACGCCGCGGATCTCGTCGTACATCACCGCGCTGATCGTCGGCCCGTACCACTCGGTGCACAGCGTGTACGAGAAGAACGGCCAGTCGGTCCCGCTCGGCATCTACTGCCGCCCCTCGCTCGCCGAGCACCTCGACTCGGACGCCATCTTCGATGTGACCCGGCAGGGCTTCGACTGGTTCCAGGAGAAGTTCGACTACCCGTACCCGTTCAAGAAGTACGACCAGTTGTTCGTCCCGGAGTTCAACGCGGGCGCGATGGAGAACGCGGGCGCGGTCACCATCCGCGACCAGTACGTGTTCCGGTCCAAGGTGACGGACGCCGCCTACGAGATGCGCGCCGAGACGATCCTGCACGAGCTGGCCCACATGTGGTTCGGCGACCTGGTCACCATGGAGTGGTGGAACGACCTGTGGCTGAACGAGTCGTTCGCCACCTACACCTCCATCGCCTGCCAGGCGCACGCGCCGGGTAGCCGCTGGCCGCACTCCTGGACCAGCTTCGCCAACTCCATGAAGACGTGGGCGTACCGGCAGGACCAGCTGCCGTCCACGCACCCGATCATGGCGGAGATCAACGACCTCGACGACGTACTTGTCAACTTCGACGGCATCACGTACGCCAAGGGCGCCTCCGTACTGAAGCAGCTTGTCGCGTACGTCGGCATGGACGAGTTCTTCGCGGGCGTGCAGGCGTATTTCAAGGCGCACGCGTACGGCAACACCCGCCTGTCCGACCTGCTGGGCGCGCTGGAGGAGACCTCCGGACGTGACCTGGGGGCCTGGTCGCAGAAGTGGCTGCAGACCGCCGGCATCAACATCCTGCGGCCCGAGATCGAGACGGACGCCGCCGGTGTCATCACGTCCTTCGCGATCCGCCAGGAGGCCCCGGCCCTGCCGGCGGGCGCGAAGGGCGAGCCGACACTGCGCCCGCACCGCATCGCCGTCGGCCTCTACGAGCTCGACGAGGACAGCGGCAAGCTGGT
>Ga0307510_10009355_pt1 | contig 11671 bp, 10 predicted proteins | sample 12_EM_MG_FD_207224 | JGI IMG/M metagenome (GOLD analysis project Ga0307510, IMG submission 207224) | Populus trichocarpa ectomycorrhiza microbial communities from riparian zone in the Pacific Northwest, United States - 12_EM | ecosystem: Host-associated > Plants > Roots > Unclassified | place... | reverse complement strand
CCTATGACGACCACGTCGACCTCACGGGTGTTGTTCACGCTTCTACGAACAGCACCGGGGCCGTGGATCTTCCCGGAATGCTCCCGATCCCTCAGCGCCCGCTGCCGGCCAGGAACGGCACACTTGCCCACATCGCCGGCGCCGACCGCAGCTCGCCCTCGGCCTTCTCGTACTCCTCGATCAGATCGGCGACCTCGGCGTGGCTGCCCACGAGCGCGGTGCCCGCGCGGCCCGGCCCGTAGGCGTGCCGGTCGACGAGCGTACGGCCGTCGCCGCCGGTCGGCAGGAACCAGTGGAGACGGACCGTCATGTCACTTCTCCTTGTAGACGCGCGGCGTGGTCGTCGAGACCGGCAGGCCGCCGTTGAAACGGGTATCGACGAACCGGGTGAAGTCGACCTTGCCGGGGATCAGCTTCAGCGAGGTGAACTCGTCCGCGATCGCCTGCTCCGAGGCGATCAGCGGCTTGTCCACGGCGACCGCGATCCGGGAGGCGTTGGTGCGCTTCACCGAGGCCAGCGCCACCGCGTAGGGCAGCCCGGTGTCCTTCGCCCACACCTTGGCCCATGCGTCGGGGTGGTCGTAGACCCAGTCCTGGGCGCGCCGCAGCCGCTCCAGATAGTCCTTGATGGCCGCGGCCTTCTTGCCGTCCGCCAGCGCGGAAGGCGCCGCCACCTGGAAGTTGAGCCCGTTGACCAGACCCTGACCGGTCGTCAGGATGCGGCCCTGCTTGGCTTCGAGGACCTGGGAGGTGTACGGGTCCCACACCGTCCACGCGTCCACCTTGCCGCTGGTGAACGCGGCCAGCGCGTCGGCCGGCTGGAGGTACTTGACCTTGACGTCGCCCAGGGTCAGCCCGGCCGCCTTGAGGGAGGCGATCAGCTGGTAGTGCGCGGACGAACCCTGCGCCACGGCGATGGACCTGCCCTTGAGCTGCTCGGGACTCGTCAGCTCGGAGTCCTTCGGCACGAGGATGGCCTCGCCCTCGGAGTTGCCGTGCCAGGCGGCCACGACCTTGATCTTGGAGCCCGCGCCCGCGGCGAACACCGGCGGGGTGTTGCCGACGCCGCCGATGTCGACGGCCTTGGCGTTGACGGCCTCCAGGAGCGGCGGGCCGGAGGTGAACGTGGACCACTTGATCTTGTAGTCGAGGCTCTTGAGTTCACCGGCGGCCCGCAGGATGGCCTCCGAACCACCCTTCTGGTCACCGACGTTGAGGGTGACGGAACCCGAGCCGTCGGTGTCGGTCCCCGTGCTGGCGGAGGAGTTGCCACCGCAGGCGGTGAGCAGGAGGGCGAGGGGGAGGAGCAGTGCGGCGGGGACGAGGCGACGTCGCATGGGGGATCCGTTCTGTGCAAGTGCGCGGTGAGTGGGGGGAGTTCAGGCGGCTTCGGCGGCGGTGTCGACGCCGAGGCGTTCCAGGAGTCCGGCGCGCAGTTCGGCGAACCGGGGGTCGGTGATGTCGCGCGGGCGGTCGAGGTCGATGTGCTGCTCGTGCGCGATGACACCGTCGTCCATCACCAGGACACGGTCGGCCAGCAGCACGGCCTCCTCGACGTCGTGGGTCACCAACAGGACGGCGCAGCCCCGCCGTTGCCACAACTGGCCCACCAGCCGCTGGGCCTTGATGCGGGTGAGCGCGTCGAGCGCGCCGAACGGCTCGTCGAGCAGCAGCAGATCGGGCTCGCGCACCAGGGCGCGGGCCAGCGAGGCGCGCTGGGCCTCACCGCCGGACAGCGTCCTGGGCCAGGCGTCGGCGTGGTCCCCGAGCCCGACCTCCGCCAACGCCTGTTCCGCCACGGCCCGTTCGGGCTTGCCGGGCAGTCCGAGCAGGACGTTGCGCCACACCTTCTTCCACGGCATCAGCCGGGGTGCCTGGAACGCGACGGCCTTGCGGCGCGGCACCAGGACGGTGCCCTCGATGTCCCGGTCGAGCCCGGCGAGGATGCGCAGCAACGTGGACTTGCCGCAGCCGCTGCGGCCGAGCAGCGCCACGAACTCGCCCTGCCGTACATCGAGTTGAAGCTTGTCGATGACGGGACGGCCGTCGAAGGAGCGGGTCAGCCCCTCGACCCGTACCGCCTGCGCGGTCGCCGGCGCCTCAGCCGCCGATCGTGCGGTCACCGGCCCGTGAACGTCGGTCGCCATTGCAGCAGCAGCCTTTCGAGGGTTCGGACGACGAAGTCGGCCAGCAGGCCGAGGAAGGCGTAGACGATCAGGCAGACCACGATCACGTCGGTCTGCAGGAAGTCCCGCGCCTGCACCATGAGGAAGCCGATCCCGGCGTCCGCGTTGATCTGCTCGGCGAAGACGAGCGCCAGCCAGGCGATACCGAGGGAGTAGCGCAGCCCGGTCATCGCGTTGGGCAGCGCGCCCGGCAGCACCACATGCCGTACCAGCCCCCAGCGGGACAGCCCCAGCGACTCCCCGGCCTCGATCAACTGGCTGTCCACGCCCCGGATTCCGGCGTAGACGTTGAGGTAGAGCGGGAAGGTCACACCGAGCGTGATGATGGCGACCTTCGGAGCCTCGCCGATGCCGAACCAGATGATGAACAGCGGGATCAGCCCCACGAAGGGCACGGTCCGCAGCATCTGCACGGGTGCGTCGACCAGGTCCTCGCCGATCCTGAACAGGCCGGAGACCAGGGCGAGTCCGGTGCCGACGACGGTGCCGAGGAGCAGCCCGATCGCGACGCGCTGGAGCGAGGTGGCCATGGCCGAGGTCAGCGATCCGCTGTCGATCAGATCCCGGCCGACATGAGCGATCCGGCCGGGCGAGGCGAGTACGTCGGAGGTCAACACGCCGGTGCTGCTGAGGAGTTGCCACAGTGCGAGCAGTACGAGCGGGCCGGTGGTGCGGCGCAGCCAGCGGGGGACGCGGGTGCGGCGGGAGGAGGCGGGGACGAGGGGGACGAGATCGAGGGGCGCCTGGTCGTCCGGGCCGGTCTTCGAGGTGGATATACGGGAAATGTCGGGCCCGGGGGAGCCGGGTGGCGCATGGCTGATGCTCATGGGTGCTCCACGGAGTGGGGGAGAGCGTCCGGCGAGGAAGGGGGTACGCCTCAACGCCGCCGCGTCACGAGGGTGATCGCGGGCGCGACGGAGTGCGGGAAAGGAGGGGGTGAGGCGGAAGAAGGCGTCAGCAGCCGCGACAACACGCGGCGGAGGCCACCCGCAGCAGGTCGATGTGACCGCGCGTGGTGAGCAGAACTGAACGCAACATGCGGCCGAAAATAGGTCAGATGGCGTGCCATGGTCAACGGTGTCTCGCGGACTGGACCCCACGTATCACGGGCCGGTCGGCCGACCGGGTGGGAGGTTCGACGGATGGGTCAGGATGGGAACATGTCAGCTGCCTTCACCACCCGAGTTCTGCACGTCGCCACCGGCTCCCGGGAACGGGTCATGGACCTGACCCGCGACTGCGAGGCCTTCCTGCGGGAGGCGGCGGCCGGCCGCGACGGCCTCCTCAACGTCTTCGTCCCGCACGCCACCGCGGGCGTCGCGATCCTCGAAACGGGCGCCGGCAGCGACGACGACCTCCTCGCCGCGCTGCACACCCTCCTCCCCGCCGACGACCGCTGGCAGCACCGCCACGGCAGCCCCGGACACGGCCGCGACCACGTCCTCCCGGCCTTCGTACCACCGCACGCGACGCTGCCGGTGCTGGGCGGGCGGCTGGAGTTGGGGACGTGGCAGTCGGTCTGCCTGGTCGACACCAACACTGACAATGCCGACCGTCTCGTGCGGTTGAGCTTCCTGGGATGAGCCGGATCGTCCTGGGTGTGGCCGTCGATGCGGAAAGTGCCTGTTGGGATTACGTCGGCTGTCGCGCATGACGCCGTGATCACGCCGGCCGCATCAAGATCGTCTCACCTGGCCCACCGCCTCACGAAGGTGCCACGGAATGACCGGCCGCACGTCGCCGGCCGGGCCACAGGTCGTCATACGTGGCATCCATGAACTGCACCTGCGGCCCGCGCAGTGCCGACGCGACGGCGTTCGCATTCCGCACCGACGCGGCGACCACGGTGGAATCGGCGGCGGCCGTTGCCGCGATCGCCGACCCATTGGGCGACGGCAGCACCAGCCGCGGAGCGAACGGAGCGCGTCGCAACGCAGCCGGACGACCACCAGGCAGGCGATATCACCCGCGAGCATGCACGGAACGCAAGCAAAGATTGCACCACCGTGTTCTCGCCTCCTGAGATCTGCTCTGTTAGCTTCCGCCTGCGCCGATTCGGCTGTTGCGACTGCCCCGGTCCCCGTCATACCAATCATGCAGAGAAGAATTTCTGCATGGGCGCTAGAACGTTCAAGTGTCATAGTCGGGCAAATTTTGACGAAAGTGGGCATCGTGAGAATGGCGGCCTTTCACGACACATGCCCGGACTGCGTGCCGAAAGAGCGGACGCCACATCTGTGTCGGCGGACCGCCGAGCGAACAGCTCCGAGAAATCTCCAGTGCTGTCTGCCTTGACGACGAAGTCATGTGCAGCAGAAAGGCTCCCTGCGTATGCCCATATCCAGATCCAGCAGACGACTGCTCACAACCGCCGTTGGCCTTGGCCTCTTGGCAAACGGATGCACTCTGGCTTCCAACGACAGCACCCATTCCACGAGCCCGGTCGTCCTGGGGTTCATCAACGGGGGCACCACTTCGTTCCACAGGTGCCTGCAGACGGCGGTCACGGAGACCACAGCGAACAATCTCGCAAAAGTCCTGACCGCCGACTCGCACGGGAGCAAGTCGGCGGAGCTGCGCAATGTGCGGTACATGATCGCGCGCAAGGTCGACGCCATTGTTCTGCTCAGTGTGGACGCCAGCGCGCTGGATGCCGACATTGCTGCGGCGCGAAAGGCGAAGACACCCATCTCGCTGATCGCGGTGACGCCTTCGGACGACAGTGAGATCCTTGGCGCCGCCATCAGTGACTTACCCGGGATGGGCAAGCTGGACGCCCAATGGGTCGACGGCGACGCTGCCGGAAAGCCCGCCGAGGCCGCTGTCGTCTCCGGCGACGGGAGCACGTCCTCCAACCTGATGGTCGGCGGATTCACAAAGAACCTGGCGGACAATGTGCGGGTAGTGGGGGATGAGCGGGGCATGTTCGACCGGGCGACAGCCAAGGCCGCCGCGGCCAGGCTGATCCAGGCTCACCCGGACATCCGGTACGCGTTCGTCGCCAACGAGGACATGGCCTTCGGCGCGCGCGAGGCGTTCGACGCGGCGGGCGCCCACAGCGTGAAGATCGTGACTGTCAACGGCACCGACCAGGGGCTCGCCGCCCTCAAGGACGGGAAGTTCGCGGCGACGGTCTCCAACTCGGTCCGGGACTTGGGGGCACTGGCGGTGACCCACACGCTCTCCTTGCTGCGCAAGGAAGAGAAGGACAAGATCGCTCGCATCGACGCCCGGCTGGTGACCAAAGCCAACGCGGACACCGCGCCCCTGTATTGCGATACGAACGGCTGACCGTTCGACCAAGGCGGTGGTTCCCCGGGCCGGTGGGCCGTCGACCGGGGTGTCCTGTCTCCGTGCCGGGGCATGGGCTCGCGGAGTCGTGCGGACGGGTACCAGCCGGTGGTGGTGCGGGCGGGGCACCAGGCGGGAGCCGCCTGCCTGGTGCCCCGCCCTGCATGGGGAGGGAGAGAGCCGGCGGGACGGACTGTTGTCAGTGCTTGTCGCCGGCGAAGGGCCTGCGGATGACGGTGGCACGGACGGTGGTCTGGGAGTGGCGCTCGACAGTGGGGTTGGCGGAGCCGCCGTCGGGCTCGCCCCAGACCAGTTCGACCTGCTGTCCGTAGTGGATGTCGTCGTCGATCATGACGACGGAGATCCAGCCGCGGACGTTGGCGGTGTAGCTGCACAGAGTCGAGAGGCCGACGAGCCGGCCGTTGCTCTCGACGCGGTCGAACTGGGAGGCGGCGTAGAAGGCGGCGGGCATCTCGATGTACTTGAAGCGCCGATCGCCCTGCTCGTACTGGGAGGCGAAGACGCGGGCGACGTCGTCGCGGTGCCAGGCCAGCCAGGCCTTGCGGCGGTGCTTCTCGCTCTTCCGGCGCTCCAGGGCCTCGCGGCCGATGAAGTCGTGGTCGAACTTGAGGATGTGGCCGTAGCCGAGATCCCACGGGGTGACGTAGTAGTCCTCGACACGGTCGGAGGCGAAGCTGCCGCCGAGGGAGAGGTTGGCCTCGAAGGTTCTGACGCCCAGCCATTCCCGGTACGTCTTCATGCTCTCGCCCGAGTACACGGCGGGCACGGTGTTGGCGATCCAGCCGGACTCGGTGGCCACGGAGGCGTAGGCGCGGGCGCCGATCCGGCGGACTCCGAAGGGCTCGCCGGCTTCCAGGATGGCGTCGCGGACGTCGTCGATGTGTTCGTAGGGGCCGAAGAACTCAAGGCCGGGGAAGCCGGACATGCGGTGGTTGAGCGCGGTGACCTCGTGCTTGCCGATGTTGAACTTGCCCATGCTGAAGAAGGGGATGTCGGGCATGGGGCCGCCGTTGACCTTCTCGAAGATGGCCGAGGCGTGCGGGCCCTGGAGCTGGAGGCGGAAGAACTCGCGGCCGCTGGGGTTCTGCGCGGTGCGTTCGTCGCGGCGCAGGGTGACGTCGTAGCCGCCGGTCTCCGCGTGGAACTGGACCCAGTTGAGGGCCGGCGGGCGGCCGACGAGACGGACGTGGTTGTCGGCGAGGCAGAAGAGGATGCAGTCGCCGATCATGTAGCCGTCGTGGTTGACCGCGATGAACTGCTTGGCCTTCATCGGGCCGAAGCCCTGGAAGGTGTTGGCGCCGACATCGGCCAACAGCCGGTAGCAGTCGGGTCCTTCGACGGTGAGGTCCGTCATGTGGTGGGACAGATCCATCAGCGCCGCCGAGTTGCGCCAACTCTCCTGCTCGTCCCGCCAGTTGGTGAACTCGGCCTTGATCGGGAACGGGTAGGCGCCGGATCGGCCGCTGCGCAGCAGGCCCAATGGCCCTCCGGCGGCCCGGATCTGCTCTTCGAGGTGTGCCATCGGTTTCTCCATGTCGTCGCGATGCGTGGATGAGGCGCGGGGAACGGTGCGGCCGGCCGAGGTGATGGCGGGGCGAAGCCGTTCACGGTGCCTGGCGTCGTGCGTGACCCGGCTCGGGGTGTCGCGGCTGATGGGTGCAGCCCGAACGGGCGGGCGCGCCGAAGGGTTGGACGCCTTCGCCAGCGGGGTGAACTGTACGGTACGGTACACATCTGGTGTGCTCAAGGGCCGGGCGAGGAATTTCTGGAGTGGATGGCCCGCAGCGGCGGACCGCAGGGCACGTCCCGGCTCGTACGATCTGGGGATCTGCGCTTTTCTGGGTTTTCCCGGTCGAATCCGTCGGTCCGGTTGGGAAGTTCGACGGCGGCGGTCGAGTCCGCGCCGCCTTCGCGTCCGCCTCTCCGGCCGCTGAGCCGAGCCCGGCCACGGGGCCGGAGGCAGTGCTCGCCCATGCCGGCGAGAGCGCAGGTCCTCCGGTGGGTGCGGGCCGCGTCACCGTTTCCGTGATCACCATGGATGAACCACGTATGACCTGGGAGACGGCGCACGGTCATGGCGCAGAACTCCGCCCTGCGACGGAGATCGCAGTCACCACGAGGGGACGGCGAAGCCGCAACAGGGGAGCGGCCCGCCCCGTCAGACCGACTCGCGAACGACGACCCGCGCGGGAGGGGGCTCCAGACCACTGGTGCCGAGCCCCAGGGCGAGCCGGGCGCTGAGCCGCCCGTGGGCCTCGCCGTCGACATTGATCGTGGTCAGGGAGGGGACGACATGTTCGCCGTAGCCGTTGTCGTCGAAGCCGATCACGGCCGTGTCGTCCGGCACGCGCCGGCCCAGGTCGCGCAGGGCGGTGAGGACGCGCAGGGCCATGTCGTCGTTGAAGCCGGCGATCGCGGTCACCTCGGGGGCTTGGGCGAAGAGTGCGGCGACGGCGTCGGCGCAGGCGGGCCGGTCATGAGGGGCGATGAAGGACACCGGAGTGGGGATGCCGAGGTTCTGCGCGGCATGCCCGATGAAGCGCAGGCGGGCCGCGGCGAGCGGTGACTCGGTGTCCGGCAGCGCCAGGGCGATGCGGGTGTGACCGTGGTCGACGAGGTGGCGGAGCTGGAGGGCGGTGTGGGCGGCGAGACCGTTGCGCCAGCCGCCTCCCAGGTCGTCGAGGGCGTGACCGGTGAGGTACGTCTCGCCGAAGCGGATCACCGCGCGGGGGACGATGGCGTCGAGGATCTGCTGCGTGGACTGCGCGGTGTGGTGGCCGTGCCGGACCAGGAGGACGTGGTCGTGGGCGGCCAGCTCCGTGTCGAGTCCGTGGATGTAGCTGCGGGAGTACGCGCCCTCCATGCCCGCGTCGATGTTCAGGACGACGACCCGTGAGGTGCCTTCGCGCAGTGCTCGCGCCACGCCGTGCGGAACGTAGCCGAGAGTTCGGGCCGCCTGCTTCACCCGGTCCCGGGTGGCGGCCGAGATCGTCTGGTGAGGGTCGTCGTTGAGAACGAAACTGACGGTGGCGCGAGAAACACCGCTCGCCGCGGCCACGTCGTTCAACGTGACTCTTCTGGAAGTCCCCATCACCCCTGCTCTGACGTTGTCGTGCGCACCTGAGTCCCAGCGACACGGCGTTCACCCATTGTAAGGAGGTCGAGGGGAGCCGAAGCACGGGCGACCGAGGGACCTCGGATCGGGCCCGTATCGGGAGCTCCGCGTCTCTCTGTATCCTCGCGGCGTCGCGCCGAGCCGTCGGAAAGCCGGGCGAGGGGTGGTATGCCGCGGCGCCGGAAGGCCGGCCGTGGCTCCCTCGTCGGTCATCGTTCACGATCACCGTCGGCCGAAGGCCGCCCGATGACCGGCTCGGCTTCCCGGACGGGCTCCAGCCGTTCGGCTGCCCACCGGCTCACCGCACCTCTCAAGGCAGGATGTCGACCTCATGACCTCGAATCCAACGAATCACCCGCATCACAGACCCGTCCGTTCGTACGTCGTCATCGGTGACACGCACCTGGCCGGCCGGGTGTGCAGCGCCCTTCACACCTCGTCCGACGCGGTGCGGCACCTCCCGCGTCCACGTGATCCCGAACTGCGCGCGGCGCTGGCCCCGAGGCCGGCGGGCGTGGCTGTACTGCTCCACGACGACGTCGCGGCCCTGCGCTACGCCCTGGCCGTTGCGCACGTCGCGCCCGATGTACCTCTGCTCGTCACGATCTTCGACCGCACGATCGCCGACGAGCTCGCGCGCCTCCTGCCACAGTGCGATGTCACCTCGCCGGCCGACCTCGCGGCACCGTCACTGGCCGGCCCCTGCCTGGATCCTTCCTTCGTCGCCGCTCGCCTGCGCGGAGGGTGTGTCCAGGTTCTCCACGAACGTGACGGCGTCCTGGAAGCCGAGGAATCAGCCCTGCCGGGGCAGTGGCGTCGCCGGTTCCGCAGCAGGCGGGTCGGGTTCCAGCTGCGCTCCCACGACCCGGGCACCCGGCTGCTCGTCCTGGGCATGCTCGCGATGCTCGTCGTACTCGCCGCCGACTGGGTGTGGCTCACGGCGTCCGGTCATCGCCCGTCCGAGGCGCTGTTCGAGGCCGCCCGGGTCGTGGCCGGCGTCGGTCCGGCCGCCGCGCCACCGGACGCCCACGGCTACCAACTCTTCGCCGTCCTCGCGATGCTGAGCACCGTCGTCTTCACCGCATGCTTCACCGCGGGAGTGGTCGAGCGGATGCTCGGTCCGCGCCTGATCGGGCTGATCGGTCCGCGCACCCTGCCTCGCGCGGGGCACGTCATCGTGGTGGGAATGGGCCAGGTCGGCATGCGGCTCTGCGTCGAGCTGCGCGCACTGGGCATCCCCGTCGTGGGTGTCGAACGCGACCCGCAGGCCGCCACCGCGCGGCTGGCGCGCACCCTCGGCATTCCCGTCATGGACGGTCGCGGCGGTGACCGCCATGTACTGGAACGGCTGCGTCTCGGTCATGCCCGGGCGCTGGCCGCCGTCGGCTCCGACGACCTGGACAACGTGGCCGTGGCTATCGCCGCCCATGGCGTCGCGCCGCACATCCGCGTGGTGATGCGTGCGGGGGAGGACGACGCCATCGCCGAGACGCGCTCGCTGCTTCCCATGGGTGTCGTCTGTGACATCACCGGTCTGGCCGCCGGTTATGTGGTCGCCCGGCTGCGTGCCGAGGCGGTCGGCGACGTCGTCGTTCATCGCGGCGAGATCCGGTTGCGGGACACCTCCGGCGTCTGGCGCCACAGCGCTCTGGTCGGGCACGACCGCTGCGCCCACGTCGAGGGACGGCGTCGGATGACAGGCGACGAAATTGAGCCGCCAAGGACTAGAACGATTTAGCTATCCGTTGTAACGTGTTCGCTATATCGATTTAGCTTTTCCAGCTCGCAGGGCGTACGGCCCGCAGGCGGAGGAGGTCGTTCGACCGATGATCGACATACGGCGCGCCGTTGCGCAGCCACCCCCGAAAGGTCCCGCCGGGCTTCCACGACCCGGCAGGTGTCTGGTGATGGGCATCCTGAACGTGACTCCGGACTCGTTCTCCGACGGAGGCCGGTACGCCGAGACCGGACAGGCCGTGCAACGGGGCCTGCGGCTCGCCGAGGAGGGCGCGGACCTGGTGGACGTGGGTGGCGAGTCCACCCGGCCAGGAGCTGAACCGGTCCCGGTGGAGGCGGAGTTGGCCCGCGTGGTGCCGGTGGTGCGGGAACTGGTGCGTGCGGAGGTGGCCGTCAGTGTGGACACCATGCACGCGGCGGTCGCCCGCGCGGCGATCGAGGCCGGCGCGTGCATGGTCAACGACGTCAGCGGAGGGCTGGCGGATCCCGACATGGCCGCCGCGGTCGCGGAGGCAGGGGTGCCGTATGTGGCGATGCACTGGCGTGCGCCCAGCCGTGAGATGGACCGCCACGCGGTCTACCGCGAAGTCGTCGGTGACGTCACCTCCGAACTGCTGCGCCGTGTGGAGGCACTCGCCGCGGCCGGAATGGATCCAGGGCGCATCATCCTCGATCCCGGACTCGGGTTCGCCAAGCGCGCCGCCCACGACTGGGAACTGCTCACGCATCTGCCCGCCCTGCGGGCCACCGGTTTCCCCGTGCTGGTAGGGGCGTCCAGGAAGCGGTTCATCGGTGCCGCGTTGAGCGACCGGGCGGGCATCGACTCCGTGCCCGGCGACCGCGACGCGGCGACGGCGGCGGTGTCCGCGCTGGCCGCCGCGGCCGGCGCGTTCTGCGTGCGCGTGCACGACGTCCGCTCCAGCCTGCACGCGGTGTGTGTGGCCGCCGCCTGGGCGGGCGAGCGCCGGCTTCCGGAGTCGGAGACCGTCGTGCGGAGCCGGCGCAGAAAGGCGCTGCAGGAGTCTCGCCAAGCTCCAAACCTGTCTGCTAACTTGCGCTAGATCGTTCTAGCGATCCCCTTTTTCTCCTGAAGTGCGTCGATTGTGACGAGCCGCGTTACTAGATCGATTTAGTACTTCAGGGGAGATGGCTTTGAGAGGAGCCGCAATGGCAATCCCCAGTCTTCAGGACGGCATCGACAAGGCCGGTTCGCCCATCGGTCTGCTGTGGCAGCCGAACGCCGAGCCGTGGACCCCGGAGGTGGTCGAGCGGGAGTACGTCGGCTGGCGCCAGGAGCAGGCGGCCTGGCACGAGGGCGTCG
>Ga0307510_10009354_pt1 | contig 11671 bp, 13 predicted proteins | sample 12_EM_MG_FD_207224 | JGI IMG/M metagenome (GOLD analysis project Ga0307510, IMG submission 207224) | Populus trichocarpa ectomycorrhiza microbial communities from riparian zone in the Pacific Northwest, United States - 12_EM | ecosystem: Host-associated > Plants > Roots > Unclassified | place... | reverse complement strand
AAAAAAAACAGCCAGACCGCCGTCACGCATCGGCGAGCACTTACCCAGATGCGACGACGGGGACGTACGCGGGGCGCTGAGCACCGCCCCTCGCGCATATATACTCAAAGTGCGCCTGAAGAGCAGCTTCGGAGAGCCCGGGATGAGCAAAGCGCATCGTCTATTCCTCTCGCGCCCGCATCAGCCAAAAGAGGAAAAGAAAAAAACCAGCCTGTTCCCGAACCACACCCACCTTTGCATGCGCCCGCGCGCTGATCTCCGCCGAGGCTTTCATCACCTCGATCTCATACGCGCTTTTCACGCACCGCAGCTCCCCGACGAGCGGCGCGAGCGGCCTCTGTTTCCAGGCCGGGACGACGTCGAAATAAGACGACGCCGACGATGACAGCTCCGACTCTGCATTACTCGCATCTAGGACATCATCGGACGACGCGGTCTGACCCCGACCGCGCGAAAAGTAATGCTTGAGGAGAGACGAAGCCGTCGTCGGTGTTGTCGAGGACGAAGAAGCGGCGCGCCGATGATGGGCGCCGTGGCGATTGTGACGGCGATGGTGGTGGTGGTGGTGCGCCGCAGGCACGTCGACGTACACGTGCTCGGCGCGCGCCGCGAGTGCGCGCACGTCGTCGGCAAAGTTCTCGAGCGGGCGCGCGTCGTCCGCGCCAAAGAGCGCCACGACATCTTCGAAGCGCGTCGACGCGCCGTCCCATTTTTCTTTGGATGGGTCTTTGCCCGTACTGTAGAGGAGCATGCGGAAGCCGCGCGACGAGCTGGTCTTCTCTGTGCGTGAAGAAGCGTTTTTTTCCCCATTTGTTATTTTTTGTTTATTTTTTATTTGGGTGAGGGTTCTTTGAGTGAGTGGGATGTGAAAGGACGGGGGAGGGGGGAAAGAAAGGGCGCGCCGTCGATGACTGACCGAGTATGAGCGCCGCATTCGGCTCCTCGAACCCAGTGAGGTACCAAAAGTCCGAGGCCTGACGGAACTTGTAGCTTCGGGGGAAGGTAATTAAAATCAGTGAGGCATGATGGGGAAAAGGGCGACTCACAAGATAGCTTACGGTGGGCCCAGTGAGACAGGGGGGAATCTCAAAGAGACGTGTGCGAGCGGCTCACCTGCGCTCATGTACTTGACGTGGCCCGCCACGCACACGACCAAGCTCCCGTCCGGCAGGCCGTCAACCAGTCGCTTGCGCCTGCGTTCGTATTCCGAAGCTGGAATTCCCGGCGTGACCTCGCCATGCTTGACTGTGCGTGCGTGCGTGCGTGCGTGCGCACTGCCGTCAGCGAACGACATTCGGCGCGAAAGATGAGGCGCACACACACCAGCGCCAACGGAGGCGGCGGGTGGCGAACGCAGGGGGGTGCTGCTCACCGAGGTGGGGGTGGGATTTCGAGGTGGGCTGGCCAAAGACGGAGGGCTTCTTGGCGGGTAGGTGGTGCGGGTGCACTTGCTCATGGGCTTGAGTGGTATATGATGCGCCGAGCCCACCGCATCGGAAATGTAAACTCGGATGGGAAGAGCGAAGGGCGTGGTGACATCGAGCGGTCGACAGTCGCTGCACGAGAGTGAGCGAACGCAGAGGTCGAGACATGCGGGTCGGTTTCAACCCGAAAAAAAAAGGCACGATAAAAGTCCGCGGTTGGGGTCGGGCATTGCATTATGTGTACATAAAACTGCATACTGTACAAAATACGTGCATAAAACGTGAAAAAGGTATCTCTATACTGTATCCGCTCGAAAAAGATAACATGGGAGGAAATGCGACATGATCAACTGGGAAAGGACTAGACAGCCTCGTAGCCGCCGCTGCGCCGGCGAGAGTCCTGCTTTGGCTTTGATACCGTGAGACGGCGCACAATGGCGCGGGCTGTGGCGTGGAACCGGGACTTGCCACCGGAATGCTGCTTCATGGGGGGATAACTGCGCTTTGTCGACGTCGAAGAGCGGCGTTCGGCGGTCGTGGTGGTGGAAGGAGAGGAAGACGTCGAGGGAAGCTGGGCCGATTTCGGGCGTTCCCGTTTCTGGTCGACGCCCGGGGGAGGCGCATTCGCGATGAGGTCGGGTGGGAGGATGTCCTCAAAGGTGATTCCGCGATAATGGCCCTTTCCCTTGCGTTCCTTCGGCGGCTCCTGGTCCTGGTCCCGCTTTTCGGAGGTGGGGATAGGACCGGAGTAATAGCTCGGGGCATCCGTCGAGTCGGTGTCCCGTTCGCGATCCACTTTGTCAACTGATCGGAGACTAGAGGCGCCCACTGTTGTACAGCACAAGACACCTTAGCTGGGGTAGCGAGGGAGCGAAAGGTGGGGGGGAAATACGTACTGTGAGTATTTTGAGATTGTCCAGTAACGAATCTGGCTGAACCGCGGTTTGTTTGGTATGCCCAGTATCGATTGTTTCTAGGCAAGAATGGGACCCGGGGGAGGGGGGGGGGAGGTTTGGGTTTGATTAAGGGTGGGGTGACACGGGGTGGGGGTTTATGTACCTCTGACTTTCTGAACCAAACTAGGGCGAGGAAATAACATGGCACACGAGGCGGTTCCCTTGTTAGTTAGCTTAGCCAAAACTTTTTCCCGAGCGTCGCTCCGGGTTCGGTCCTTGTCGCGAATTCTCAAGCCCCAGTCAATCAATCAAACGACAGACTTGTCATCTGGACAGGCGATACAGCCCACCTTTCTTTGCGCAGCAAACGGAGGAAACACGGAAATGTCATTATTTGGAACTAGTCCAAATTAGGTTATCTGCTGCATACGCTTCCCGACGTTCCGGTTCCGCCACCTTCCTTCCCTTCTCTTCTCACGCCGCTCTGTACTCACCTCATATATCATGATTGTGGTACAGGGTAGCACAGGTTCGAGTCGGCGTTGTCGGACCACACTCGCTTCATATACAAACTCATTAAAAATAACGTCCTCGGACCAGAACGTAGCGATGCAACAGTAAGAACGTATCGCCACCACCTACAGTAAGTTACTTTGTCCAAACCCCCTGCCAAGCCCCCTCACAGCCGCCCCCGTAAATCGATCGCAGACATCGATCGTACAGGAACCTACAGCAACCACCCAACCGCCCGTCACGCCCGAGACCCGTCCAAAACGAGCGCCTCAAGCCCACACTCCCACTCCTCCCTCCGCCTCCTCTCGCCCTCCAAAACGCCCTCGAGCGCACAACACCTCTCCCTCGCCTCCTCCAACAACCCCTCGAGCGCCCTCACGCGCCCCTCCGCCCGCTCCGCCCTCGCCCGTTCCCCGCGCACGACCTCCTCTCTTTCCGCCTCCACCCGTACCCGCACCCTCTCCACCTCCGCCGCGCACGCCGCCTCCGCCTCCGCGCGCGCGCGCGCGGCGGCCGCCTCGCCCGCGGACCGCTTCTCGCGCTGGAGAGTGGCGTTCGCGAGCTCGAGGCTGCGGATGTAGGCCGTGTCCTGGGCGCGTTCGCGTTCGAGCTCGGCGAGACGTCGCGCGATGTCGAGCACCGCGTCGTACGAGGAGGAGGAGGAGGAGGAGGAGGCACCCGAGGCGGCCGAACCTGCCAGCGTGGTGGCGGGTGGCGGCGCACGATGTTTGAGGCGCGCGCGTAGTGCGGCGGGATCAGGTGCGATTTCCTTTCGAGTTGTTGTCAATCAACGAATGGAAAAAGGCGGGGGGCGAACGGCGGGCGCTGTGCGTGCCTCACGGGCTATGTGGCGATACGTACCTTGCTCGCGTCGGGGGCAATATCCTTCTTTGGGCTCCTCAGCTTTGATACGGCATCGAAAGGCCGTTGTTGTCGTATGATGGTTGTCTCCATGTCCCCGTACTTTGCAAAATTCGTACAGTCTTGCTACTGTGGGTGGAGCAGGCGCTGGGTGTTTAGGTGAGGGCTGAGGTTATGGGCGCATACTCTCTATATCATGGGTTTGCTAGGGCAAGGGCAAGGGCATCCGACATGCTTGATCAGAGGAACCACAGAATGGATATTGTGAAAGTGACGTGGCCTGCCCGAAGTTTCATTAGGACAAGTGTGATGTGAAGGTTGACCCCAAAAACACCCTTCTGGCGATTTTCTTCATGCGTGCTTAAAATGGGTTTGGACAAATTTTTGAGGGCTTTTTGGGACTTTGTTGAACAAAGATAGATCTTTGCAAAAAGTTATTGATTTGGCAGTGAACTTGCAGGTCAAAGTATACAAACAATTTAGTACATGTGTTGATAGCAGTTAAATCCCCCACTCCTATAGCGACGACCAGCCTAATTGACAACTACTTCAGCAGGATATCGCTTTTGACCTTCCACGACCTCGAAAGTCGCAACCACAGACTTCTCCTTCAGGAGAATACCGGATTTGCGATGCAATCCGTCGCACGCAGCCCAGACGTCTCTCTTCCCGCTGCTCTTCCCTTTCCCATAAAACGAGTCTCTTATATCTTGAGCACTCTCGTCTCCAAACCTCGTCGCGACGTCCTCCCAGGGTGCATAGTTGTGGACCCCAAACGTGACGCCAAATTTCTCCCTAGTGGCTCTGTTCATAAACATGAGGCACCCAGAGGTTCCGCTGCCCCCCATGGACAGGCGCATTAGTCCATTTACTTCCCCCCATGACTCGGTAGGAAAGCAGTCGAAGAGATCGAATCCCGGCGTGTCTATCTTCACGTCAAATATGTAATGAGATCCCATCGGGGGACCTGAGTTCACGAGGGGGTCATAAATTCTCTGCAGGCGGTTTTTGACCTCGCTGTAGGGGCCCTGGGGATCGGAGAACTTGTTCATGTCCTCATGGTCCGAGTCCAGACCCATGCGCATGCCGATCTCGAGAGAAGCCGACCGCTGTTCCACCACAGGCTGAGACCACGTTAAAACTGTCCGCTGTAATAGTGACTGGGACGCTCACCCCAAAAATTTGACTCCTTGTCTCATAGAAGCTCACCAAGCTGTGATTGGGGAGCTCGCGTATGGCAGGAATTGCAAGGAAATCTTGGTTGATACGCTCCGGCTCTGGGTAAAGAAGCCGCAGCGTCTTGAGAAGCCGACCATATGGCCCACCGAATATTCCCAACACCTGAGACCACAAGGAGGCCCACAGGGAGAGAGCAGACTTTGGACGAGTGTGGGGTGTGCCAAGAAACACGATACCACGGGTAACGCTTGCAATGTAGCCACATCCTTCGACTACAGGATCTGGGCGTTGGCTCAACACTAATGCCTGAGCAGTAAAGATTAACCTTATGGATATAATGTAAAGGTGAGGGATATAACTCACGTTCTTGATGACTAAGCCCCCAGAACTATGACCAACGAAGATTATGGGACGGGTGCGCTACAATTGGTGACTCATTAGCGATTCGGCGCGAGTACAGTAGACAACGGCTAACCTTCAGAAATAAGCCTGCTCGTTCATTCACAATTGCTCGAAGGAGGCTAATGGCAGGACCTCGCAAGTCACCATCGGCGGAACTTTCAGGCGGGCATACAAACGCCAAAACTCTGGCAGAAGGGAAATCTCTCGGGAGAAAGTCCTTGAGCCACATTTTATCGTCCTTGGTCCAAGTTTGAGGGTAGGTCGAACCCAATCCGTGGACAGCAATAACACTGGGACATGATAAGTCCTGGCGGAATTATCGAGGCAGGACATACATACTCCACGATCGGCTTATTGGACTTGTCCTCGGCCTCGGACAACACTTCTTCTAAACGAACATGGACGGGCAACTTGCCCACAGGGGGAGTCTTTCGTGGTCTGAGGATGTATGTCGCAGACACGGCTAAAGTGAGCACAACTATCGACAGCTAGTGTGTGAACAAGATGAGTGGTGTTTAGTGGGAACAAAGAAGACTGGGTATTTACAGTGACCGGATCAAGATTCCAATTCGTTTGCGAGGACATGAGTTACGACACTACCACGACTCTAGTGTTCTTGTTGATGTTGGGCAAGGGAAACACGTTCCCATCCGTGGAGGCTTAGCGCTTTGCGCTTACGCTCGGAACCAGCCGTTTTGTTTCACACTCAGACTATAGATTTACAGCCATAGCAGGCACGTGCAGATTTCGACCAATATAGAAACATCGTGATCTTCATCTCATCAACTTGACTTGGAGAGCATTGCCAACGCCAGACAAGCATACACAAGCGCAGGTTGCACATTCACTCTTGCATCCGAATCAAACAAGTCACGAAGGAACCAGTGGTGACCGAAGGGGAGTCAAATAATGGCTGTTGGCCGTGAAGCTGAGTTGAGACGAGGATCAAGCGGATAACAAGCAGTGACAAGCACTCAGAGCAGACGATATGTGAGTCAACGGAAGGTGGGCATTTGGAGGGTAGACCTGCAGAAATTCCATATCGTCGCTGATTGTTTGAGACTAGTGCGCATAATAAACCCTCGTTAGGCATTCCGTTATTATGAGACAGGTGGACCAGATACGCTCGCTCCCGAGTTGGGGCGCAGCTATCGAGAAGGTCATCCCGCCGAATGTCACACTGGCTTTGAGCGTCCATGAGGAAAACCGGAATCTCCAAGTTCGCGAAGGCTAAGGCGCCCAACAATCGGTCACGATGTCGTGGCCTGGTTGCTTGGCGAGTGCTTGGTACCAATCACCATTGTGACAGTAGTACCCGTGCACTAAACTAGAAGATTGGTGGAGATCAAAGTGTACGCCCAAGCAATCAGATTGATTAAATTTACGATGATCAAACACCGTCACAGCACTAGGCTATAGTGGTCAACAGGTATAATAATCTGGCCGAATCGTGGTTTGTTTGGTGCGCCCAGTACCGATTGTTTCTAGACAAGAACGGGACCCAGAGGAAGGGGAATTCAATTGGGATTGACTAAGGTGGTGGAACACGGAGTGGGGGGGTTATGCACCTCTTACTTTCTGAGCCAAACTAGTGCTGGACCAGTGCTGGACCCTGCGAGATGCTGAGGAAATAACACGCACACGAGGCGGCTCCCTTGTCAGTGTCCGTTGGCTTAGCCAATACCTTTTCCCGGGCGTCGCTCCTTGTCGCGAATTCTCAAGCCAAGCCCCGGTCGATCAAACGTCCGACCATCATCTGGACATGCTATGTAGACCATTTCTTGGGCGACAAACGGGCGCAAGACGAAGATTGGGACTAGTCCAAGTTAGGACCCCGAGTGCCGGCGGCTTGAAACGTTTCGGTCCCGTCAGCTTCCTTCCATTCTTCTTCTCACGCTGCTGCACCCATCTAACTTATCATCGTTCGTGGTACAGGATACGGCCACAACTCATACTGTATATTGTACTGTAGCACCGGTCCGAGTCGGTGTTGTCGGACGAACGGCACTCCTCGGTTCGTATATAAAGTCACCAAATAGAATCCCCATACCCGAACGTATCGATGCCATTAGAATGTACCGCCACAACCTACAGTACTTTATCCAAAACCCCTGCCGAGCCTCTCACAGCCGCCCCCGTAATCGTCGGCGATCGATCGTACAGGACCTACAGTACACGACAGCCAAACAAATTGGCTAGCTCAGGAACCATAATTGTGTACCCCCACCAACCGTCGCGCCCGAGACCCGTCCAAGGCGAGCGCCTCAAGCCCACAATCCCACTCATCCCTCCGCCCCCTCTGAGACCTCTCCTACCCCAAGACGCCCTCAAGCACACAAACCCTCTCCCTCGCCTCCTCCACCCATCCGCGCATCCTCTCCACCTCCCTCCGCTCGCGCGCGTACGGCGGCACCCTCGCCTGCTGACGTGGTGGGTGGCGGCGCACAGTGTTTGAGGCGGGCGCGGGGTGCGGCGGGATCATCAGGTGCGATTTCCTTGTCCTTGTTCAGTCAATGAATGGGAAAAGGCGGGGGGCGAACGACGTGCACCGCTTGTGTGCGCGTGCCTCTTGGGCTATGCGGCGATACGTACTTGCTCGCGTCTGGGGCAATGTCCTTGCTTGGGCCCCTCAGCTTTGATATGGCATCGAACGGCCATTGTTGTCGCAACATGCTTGCCTCGATGTTCCCGTGCTTTGCAAATTTTGTTCAGTCTTGCTACTGTGGGTGGAGCAGGCGCGCTGGGTGTTAGGTGAGGGCTGAGGTTATGGGCGCGTACTCTCAATATCATGGGTTTGCTAGGGTAAGGGTAAGGGCACCGGAGATGCTATATTGAGCGCCTTACACCGTAGATCAGAGGAATCACAGAATGGGCATTGTGATTTTGTGAAAGAGACGCGGCCTGCCCGAAGGTTCATTAGGACAAGTGTGAAAACATCAGAGTCCTTCTGGCGATTTTCCTTATGCGTAGTTTGAGCAATTGTAAAGCACATTTTGGGGGCTTTTTAGGGCCTGTTGAGCAAAAAGAAATCTTTGAAAAAAAAAAAAGATGTTGGCTATCCAGTACTGTACAGTGAACTAACAGATCAAAGAATACAACAAGAACCGTGATTACCAACATAATTGGAATTGACAACTACTTCAGTAGGATATCGCCGTTGACCTTCCACGACCTCGAAACTCACAACTACAGACTTCTCCATGCGAATACCAGCCCCCGCCATGAGAATACCGGATTTGCGATGCAATCCGTCGCACGCAGCTGAGACGTCTCTCTTCCCTCTGCTCCTCCCATGCCCATAAAACGAGTCTCTTATATCTTCAGCAGTCTCGTCTCCAAACTTCGTCGCGATGTCCTCCCAGGGTGCATAGTTGTGGACCCCAAGCGTGACCGCAAACTTCTCCCTAGCGGCTCTGTTCCTAAACATGAGGCACCCGGAGGTTCCGCTGTCACCCATGGAAAGGCGCATCAGTCCATTTACTTCCCCCCATGACTCAGTAGGAAAGCAGTCGAAGAGATCGAATCCCGGCGTGTTCATCTTCACGTCAAATATATATTGAGCTTCGTTTCCCATCGGGGCACCTGAGTTCACGAGGGGGTCATAAATTCTCTGCAGGCAGTTTTTGACCTCATGATAGGGGCCCTGGGGACCAGAGAACTTGTTCATGCCTTCATGATCTGAGTCCAGACTCATGGACATGCCGGTCTCGAGACAAGCCGACCGTTGTTCCACCACGGGCTGAGACCACGTTAAAACCGCCCACTGTAATAGTGACTGGACGCTCACCCCAAAAAACAGACCCTTTGTCTCGTAGAAGCTCACCAAGCTGTGAGTGGGGAGCTCGCGTATGGCAGGAATCGCAAGGAAATCTTGGTTGATACGCTCCGGCTCTGGGTAAAGAAGCCGCAGCGTCTTGAAGAGCCGACCATATGGCCCACCGAATATTCCCAACACCTGAGACCACAAGGAGGCCCACAGGGAGAGAGTAGACTTTGGACGAGTGTGGGGTGTGCCAAGAAACACGATACCACGGGTAACGTTTGCAATGTAGTCACATCCTTCGACCACAGTATCTTGGCGTTGGCTCAACACTAATGCCTGAGCAGTAAAGATCAACCTTATGGATAGGATGTAAAGTTGAGGGATACAACACACGTTCTTGATGACCAAGCCCCCAGAACTATGACCAACGAAGATTATGGGACGGGTGCGCTACAATTGCTGACTCAGCGAATCGGCGCGAGTACAGTAGACGGCGCCTAACCTTTAGATACAGGTCTGCTCGTTCATTCACAATTGCTCGAAGGAGGCTAAGGGCAGGACCCTGCAAATCACCTTCGGCGAAGCCCTCAGGCGGGCATACATAGGCCAAAACTCTGGCAGAAGGGAAATCGCTCGGGAGAAAGTCCTTGAGCCACATTTTATTGTCCTTGGTCCAAGTTTGAGGGTAGGTCGAACCCAATCCGTGGACAGCAATAACACTGGGACATGATAAGTCCTGGCGGAATTATCGAGGCAGGACATACATACTCCACGATCGGCTTATTGGAGTTGCTCGACTCGTCCTCTGCCTCGGACAACACTTCTTCTAAACGAACATAGACGGGCCACTTACCCACAGGCACAGGGGGTCTCTTTCGTGGCCTGAGGATATACGTCGCAGACACGGCTAAAGAGAGCACAATTATCGACAGCTAGAGTGTGAACAAGATGAGTGGTGTTAGTGGGAACAAAGAAGACTGGGTATTTACAGTGACCGGATCAAGATTCCAATTCGTTTGCGAGGACATGAGTTACGACACTACCACGACTCTAGTGTTCTTGTTGATGTTGGGCAAGGGAAACACGTTCCCATCCGTGGATGCTTAGCGCTTAGAGCTTACGCTCGGAACCAGCCGTTTTGTTTCACACTCAGACTATAGATTTACAGCTATAGCAGGCACGTGCAGATTTTGACCAATATAGAAACATCGTGATCTTCATCTATCTCATCAACTTGACTTGGAGAGCATTGCCAACGCCAGACAAGCATACACAAGCGCAGGTTGCACATTCGCTCTTGCATCTGAATCAAACAAGTCACGAAGGAACCAGTGGCGACTGAAGGGGAGTCAAATAATGGCTGTTGTCCGTGAAGCTGAGTTGAGACGAGGATCAAGCGGATAACAAGCAGTTGACAAGCACTCAGAGCAGACGATATGTGCGCCAGCGGAAGCTAGGCATTCGGAGGGTAGACCTGCAGAAAATTCATGTCGTCGCTGATTGTTTGAGACTAGTGCGCATAATAAACCCTCGTTAGGTATTCCGTTATTATGAGACAGGTGGATCAGATAGATACGCTCGCTCCCGAGTTGGGGCGCAGCTATCGAGAAGGTCATCCCGCCGAATGTCACACTGGCTTTGAGCGTCCATGAGGAAAACCGGAATCGCCAAGTTTGCGAAGGCTAAGGTGCCCAACAATCGGTCACGATGTCGTGGCCTGGTTGCTTGGCGAGTGCTTGGTACCAATCACCATTGTGACAGTAGTACCCGTGCACTAAACTAGAAGATTAGTGGAGATCAAAGTGTACGCCCAAACAATCAGATTGATTAAATTTACGATGATCAAACACCGTCACAGCACTAGGCTATAGTGGTCAACAGGTATAATAATCTGGCCGAATCGTGGTTTGTTTGGTGCGCCCAGTACCGATTGTTTCTAGACAAGAACGAGACCCAGAGGAGGGGGAATTCAATTGGGATTGACTAAGATGGTGGAACACGGAGTGAGGGGGTTATGCACCTCTTACTTTCTGAGCCAAACTAGTGCTGGACCAGTGCTAGACCCTGCGAGATGCTGAGGAAATAACACGCACACGAGGCTCCCTTGTCAGTGTCCGCTGGCTTAGCCAATACCTTTTTCCCGGGCGTCGCTCCTTGTCGCGAATTCTCAAGCCAAGCCCCGGTCGATCAAACGTCCGACCATCATCTGGACAGGCTATGTAGACCATTTCTTGGGCGACAAACGGGCGCAAGACGAAGATTGGGACTAGTCCAAGTTAGGACCCCGGGTGCCGGCGGCTTGAGACGTTTCGGTCCCGTCAGCTTCCTTCCATTCTTCTTCTCACGCTGCTGCACCCATCTAACTTATCATCGTTCGTGGTACAGGATACGGCCACAACTCATACTGTATATTGTACTGTAGCACTGGTCCGAGTCGGCGTTGTCGGACGAACGACACTCCTCGGTTCGTATATAAAGTCACCAAATAGAATCCCCAGACACGAACGTATCGATGCCATTAGAATGTACCGCCACAACCTACAGTACTTTATCCAAAACCCCTGCCAAGCCTCTCACAGCCGCCCCCGTAATCGTCGGTGATCGATCGCACAGTTCCTTCAATGCACGACAGC
>Ga0307510_10009352_pt1 | contig 11673 bp, 8 predicted proteins | sample 12_EM_MG_FD_207224 | JGI IMG/M metagenome (GOLD analysis project Ga0307510, IMG submission 207224) | Populus trichocarpa ectomycorrhiza microbial communities from riparian zone in the Pacific Northwest, United States - 12_EM | ecosystem: Host-associated > Plants > Roots > Unclassified | place... | reverse complement strand
GAAAGTAGGAAGAAACAAAGCAGAAAAATATTTTGCTATGTGTGTGAACTCTCTTCCATTGTAAGCTTTTCTTTTGTGAGTTTTGTACCAGAAATTTAAAGCATTTGTGTGCTACATTCAAGTGTTATTAGCTGCAGAAATCAACTGAACTACAGTTTGGTATCAGAGCTGGTTGAATTAGCAACAGCAATCAAGTGGGAGTTATTCATGCAAACTTAAGCTTTGGAAAGTGAAGAGGTTAAAAGACATGGGTGATGCTTTATGTCTCCAAGTGGGAGAATGTTAGGTTGGTGGAGACAAAAGATCCCACCTCAACTAAACCTACCACACTAAGAAGTGGAAGAAGAATGGAGCCAAAAGTTGATAGAAAACATGGCTGGAAAATGGGCAGAAAGCATGACATGAATTAAGGAGATATTTGACCATTACACTATATAAATAAAGGCAAGAACAAGCAGCAGAACAAGAGAGTGTGAGTGGGCCGTCAAGGCAGCAGCTGACTGGTGTGTGCAGAAAAACAAATGTGTGTGTGATGGGAGTTGAGTGGATGTAATCCTCCTCAATTGATTGATGATGTGTAAATTGTACCTCTCTCTATCTCTAATAACAATGGTTGCTCTCTGGAGATAGATAATTTACCAAACCACGTTAAATACTATCTTTCGACCTTAACAATTTAGTGTTACTTATTAGGTTGTGGCACTAATCACTATAGCACAGAAGTTGAGATTCTTGATGTGGGGTGGCTCCTCATTTCTAATGTACCGATTTAAGCCTTAGCATGGGAAGTTAACTTTGTCTAGGTTTAGTATTGGATTGTTTCCATGATTTAAAAGAATTTTTGGTTAGACGATTGACTGCTACTCATTCATGAATCTACATAACTTGTTAAATAAATGCAGTTTTATATAAATTCTGTTGAATTTGAATGTAGGGGGATGCTGTATTGCTGGTGCTAAAAAGCAGAAATTCTTGAACATCGGCAGATGTTTTGCATTTGATGGAAAAGATCTCTCGGCTTATTGTGTCTCCTCATGCAGTAGTCTTACTCAAAATGGCTGTGGGAAACCATGTCAAAATAATAGAGTTCCTTAGATATGAGTTGTAGAGGTGATAAAACTTTGAACTTGGTCTTGCTTGATTTAGTTTAGCTAAACTATCAGAAGGTCAGTTGATAGGTGGAAGGCTTGAATGTCTATATAACGGTTGGCAATTTGAGGGAGAGGATAACTGTGCCCTGATACCTCGGGTCCGTGTCATTGTAAATGCGCTCAGTTTCCATTACATGATATGCTCTCCTTGTCTTTCCATATCCTAGTTAATGATTACAATTTTCGCTACAGGTCCCTGCAAATGCTAAAATTCCTCTATCAGCTTGTGTCAAAACCTACGAGGCGAGGGAATCCCAATGAATTGTGCGGGTATTGATATCTCTGAAAACACCACCAAAGGTAAATAAATTTCCTTGGTTTGAGAACTTTGCAGGCCAAGTTTCTGAGATTCTTCAGCCGTGCATGAGCTTCCCTGCGATCACTCAATACTTCTTGAAAATCTGATGGGTCCAGCACATATTCCATCTCGCATGATAGGACAGACCTGTCGGCAAAAAGGGAGAACGCCTAGCCACTACGTTTTGAGGTGACTGAACGTAATGACCGAGCATTTGCAGGGTAATGAGGTGGGGGGAATGCCCAAACATTGCCAAACTTCGTAATGGTTTGAAGCCCCATGTATCCTATCCAATAACTGAGAATTCTTTGACGAGAAGGGAGTGAAACAGTACTTCACAGGCCCTTTTCTTTGCAGACCTACTGGACAAGGAAAATCCATGCTTATTGTTATTGCGAGATTTGGAGGAACAACAAGGCCTCAAATCGAAAACTGGATCCCTGAATGGTTCTTTCATCAGAGGGGCACATGGTGTTCGAGAAAGATATGGGACAATGCACGCTCCCTATTTGGCCAATCGATATTTCCGCAATGTAATTCATTGCAAGGCAAGCAGTAGTGCTCTCAAAGCTTTCAATACTTGGAAAAAAGATCTTTATGCAATCTCTCTTGCATTGACTGCATTAGCTATTCTAGTGTCTGGAAGGCAGAGGAAAGCCTTCTTATTTGTTTCAACAAGCTTATGCTTGGCTGGAGTTTAGCATGCCGAGCACAACGAACAGGAGATTCTGAGCCAGCTATCCGTGAACCTCTAGTCTGTTTCTGTAGTTTTAGCAGAGGAAGATGATAGAACAACGTTCACAACCGTGTGTATATCATCAAGTGAATTATACATGCTCTCTTTCTTGTTTTCTTGTCAGTAATAGGAGCTGCAAGTTTGATGTTTCATATTTGGATTTTATCTGCTTCATTTTCTGCAATTCAATATAAAGGTTAATGGGGGCTTGCAGAACCAAAGAATTTCTCCGAAACCAAGCATATTGAATGCGTATAAATTCTCACAAGAACCAAAATTCAAGATGGCCCATGACTAACTTGGACAAAGTGAGAGTTGCTGTCGGATTTCTTAATCTCCAGAGCTTCTGGCAGACTCTTAACCTGAACGTCTTAATTTGTAAAGTAAAATATAAAGCCACGTGAGAGGAAGATGTGTGGTCAGGAATGGACAAACATTTTGCAAGGCAATGACTAACTGACCCACTTAACTTGCTGTCCAAATTTCAATATCCTCCTCTTCTCCACAGGCTCCACTCCTGGATTTTTCTACAGGCCTCTTTTTCTCTCCTTCTCGTTTCTCCTTTCTCCTCCATGGCATTATCACTGCACCTATCTCTCTCCCACAAAAATTTCTCGAACCCCTTTGCTTCCTTCTCCCCCACCACTAAACTACCGACAACAATACACATAAACAGCCACCTGCTCAAATCAATACACTCAAAGCCTTACTACATAAAGAAGTGTCATGCAGTTGCAGATGCCCCAACGGCCATTCCTCCTTCACTTGATGCAGAAGATGATGCTCATGGGGTTCTTATCGGTCCCTCTAGTGAGGAGGAAAGGAGAGGGGATGGAGCGGTGGTAGACTATAATTGGACTGAAGAGTGGTACCCACTTTACCTCACCAAGGATGTGCCAGATGATGCACCTCTAGGTCTTAATGTATTTGATAAGCAGTTAGTGTTGTATAAAGATGGCCAAGGTGAGCTGCGATGTCACGAAGATCGGTGCCCTCACAGGTATCTTATAGCATGAGCCCTAGTTTCTGCTACTAATCAATTCAATGCTGTTGTTTTGGTTGGATCCCTAACTTGAGTGTCCAGAGACATAACAGAATTGCTTAGATTCTTCTTTTGATCATCACTTGATTAATTTTGATGGGTTGTAGGAAATTGGACAACGTACCCTTTTAGGAAGGTTGTAATTGTTATTGATTAACACCTAAATATCCTTTTAATTATTGATGTAGAATAGTAACCTCAAAATTCATTGAAACATCAACTGCACAATGAACAGAACCTAAAAACTTTGACTTACCTGATGATAGGTTGGCGAAACTATCAGAAGGTCAGTTGATCGACGGAAGACTTGAATGTCTATACCATGGTTGGCAGTTTGAAGGGGAGGGAAAATGTGTAAAAATACCTCAGGTCTGTCTTTCATTTTCCTTTGTTTTGTGCATTTTGTCTTTTTTCTATCATAGGGTGGATTTATTTTCATCAGTTGTCTATGATTCTTGCATTTCTTAATATGCCAGTAATTCTAGCACAAAAGCCTCTTTTATATTCCAGTTACGGATGTTGATGAATTCTTCTACAGCTTCCTGCAAATGCTAAAATTCCTCAGTCAGCTTGTGTTAAGACATATGAGGTGAAGGAATCACAAGGAGTTGTTTGGGTATGGATGTCACTAAAGACACCACCAAACTTTAAGAAGGTTCCCTGGTTTGAGAACTTTGCCAGGCCAGGATTTCAAGATACCTCAACCATTCATGAGCTTCCATATGATCACTCCATACTGCTTGAAAACCTCATGGATCCGGCACACATTCCAATCTCACATGATAGGACAGACTGGACTTCCAAAAGGGAGGATGCCCAGGCACTGCGATTTGAGGTGACTGAACGCACCCATCGAGGTTTTGCAGGGAGGTGGGGTAAGGAAAAGGATCAAAAACTGCGAAGCTTCTTACGGTTTCAAGCTCCGTGTGTTCTATCCAACGACATAGAATTTGCAGATGAGAAGGGGGTGACACAGTACTTCACTGGCCTTTTTCTTTGCAGACCAACCGGACAAGGAAAATCCATGATCATTGTCAGGTTTGGAGCAACAAAAAGACCTCAAATGGCAAAGGTGATCCCTAAATGGTACTTCCATCAAAATGCGTGCAAAATCTTTGAGCAAGACATGGGATTTCTGTCATCACAGAATGAAGTTTTAATGAAAGAAAAGGTTCCAACAAAGGAATTGTACATTAATTTGAAGTCATCAGATACATGGGTAGCTGAATACAGGAAATGGATGGACAAAGTTGGACATGGAATGCCTTATTATTTTGGCCACAACACCATTTCTTTGCCAGAAGTACCTGCTGTTGTAGAACATGCACCAGCTGGTCTTGTTGCTGGAGTTTCAGCTTCTTCACCAGCAAAAGGTGGGATTGGAACAATGCACGCACCCAATGTGAACAACCGATATTTCAGACACGTAATTCATTGCAAGGGATGCACTAGTGTAGTAAAAAATTTCCAAGCTTGGAAAAATGCCCTCTCTGCAATTTCTGTTGCATTGACTGCATTGGCCATTCTAGCATCTGGAAGGCAATGGAAGACCTTTCTCTTGGTATCAGCAAGTCTGTGCTTAGCTGGAGTTTATGCATGCTCAACTGCAATTGCAATGAACACAACAAACTTCATAAGAACACACAGGAGATTGTAAGCGAAAAAGATAGTCATAGCACCTCTTGTAAGTTTATATAATTTCAGGTCAGGAAGATACAAGAAAGTATCATTGTATCAATTCTCTATCCATGATCTCAAGATTTTTTCTTGGACTCTTCCTTTTATAGGCACCTATCATGCTTTTTCAATTAATGAGAAAGGATGCTTTTCTGTAATGTTACTAGCATGCGATGACTTTGAACTGGGTTGCCAGAGCAACTGTTCGGCGATCGAAGAGAATAACTAACAGGAAAAATTCCTGGAAAATTTTCAAATACTAAATCAACAAAAGAATTTGTAGTTTTACAACTGTGATTTAAGGGGTGAACATCCTGCCCCATGCAAGCTTGATTGCAACCTGAGATTAAGACCAAGTCTCAATCCAATCAAATCACTACAAAGAAAAAAAAAAAAAAAAAAACATTCAGCCTCAGCGAAATCCAAAGAACCTGCTATCAGCTTTGGTTCTTGAGAGGAGCTGCAATGAATAACCTGGGATTCATGGCAATCCGATGATGGTATGACCACCTGAGCTTGAACTTGAGCATCGCTGCAACTCATCATATTCAACCTCTTCAAGTGTCTGCAACAAACAGAAGATTTTAGAAGATAACAAGAACAAACAGATATAACGAAGCAGAGTTCAACCCCAGCAACTAGCATACCAGCAACTAGCATAACGAACACATCCGGCCATGAAAATCAAAGACGAATAAGAAAGGAAGAAGACAATGCAGGTTTCTATTTGAGCATTTACATCCCATCCATGTTAGCAAGAAGCATCATTATCATAGAGAAAATCCAGTCAATTAATGATCATAATGCGCCTTCTTTAATAATCAACATGAAATTGACCAAATTTATATTACAATAACTAAAGGATATCCTTGGTCAAAAATCAAAATGAAAGTTTGCAGAAGATACTAATAGCAGCTAAAATCACACCAGTAAAAACTCTTAATTCTGATGAAATAACACTGCCAATGATGAGAACATATATAATTTTCTTTACTTCCTCCACAAAATTATTTTGTAAATAACTAATCTTCATGGACGATAAACATCATGAAATATCTGCGAAGCATCGATCTTATACCATTTTAGGCAAGAAGCAATATGACCAAAAAAAAACCCATCAAGTTGCAATGCCAAACACAGGATTTACATGCTTCTTACAGAGTTTGAGTTGTTACATTAGGGGTTTGAACATAAGGTTTTGGATCTTAGGTTAATTTAAAACTAATCAGAAGACCAAGCCATGCTTTATGCACACAAATACAGAGAGAAATTAGGACAGTTTCATTGAAAGAGCTTCGTAGACTTTGCAAAACACTAAAATGACAGCAAGATTCAGCATCGCCAAATAGGAAAAATGGGGGGAAATGAACCAAATTTTTATTACAATAACCAAAGGATATCCTTGGCAAGCATCAAAAATGAAAATTTGCAGATGCAGATACTAATAGGTATGAAATAACACCAGCAATTCTCTTGATTCTGATGCAAACAGCATTATTTATTAAAAGATAGAACATTAACCTTTATTTATTTACCCTCTTTTGGCCTAATCTCAATCCCCTCAACAATCAGCCCACCTTTCCAATCACCACCCTTAACCTCTTGAACACTCATTTCCAGTTCTCTATCTTCCCCTTCCTTGCAAAAGAACTCCCCCAACTCAATCTCCAGCCATCCATCTCCCCTTTTCTTTGGATATTGTCCATTATTTTCTCTGGCAGGTTCAGATGCTGGCATCCCCACAATTCGGCAACGGTTGAACAAGCCGATGCGCCTACTAACAAAATGGTATTGCTGCCGCCGCCCTCTCTCTGAATCCAAATACACATTTCTCATACCACATTCACTACCAACAAGTCCCACCCCCACCTCCACTGGCTGGTAATCTAATCCATAAAGTCCTCTTGTTGGCCTGAACACAAGGTAGGCTGTGTATAACGTTGCTGGAGACAGCATAGTAGCATTGATTTTTCCACGGATTTCAAGCCAACATACACTAATCAGCTCTGCCACTTCTCCAAATCTATGAGAATCCAACAAAATCATAAAATTTCACAATCACCAAAAAAAAAAAACTATATCTTGGGAAGTGAAAAAAAAAAGAAAGACAAACCAACCTGGAGGAAGGATCAGAATTCCATTTCCAGTAAGTAGGAGTATCACCCCATACAATTATCAGATCTCTTGCAGAAAGCATGTAGCATTTCTTCCCACTCTTTTTTTCCAATGAAATGCTCTATTCCAAAAAAAGAACAAAAAAAGAACATAATTTCTTATCTCTTCTCCAATCTAAATTTCCATCCCACTTATCCAATGTAAATTTTTTGTCCATCTTACAAAATTCTCTCTGACGAACCAAAATTTGTTCTTGTTACGCTAAGTCCATTTTGATCCAATTGAAGAAGGGACTACAAAATTTATTTTTTCTTTTCTCATTTTCATATCCAAATTCTTATGTCAGAACAATCTTCTTCCATCCAGATAATTCTCCATAGATTTTTCCTTTCATAATTTCAAATTACCATCAAATATAATTTATTTTCTCAATCCAAGATGTGAAATGATCTTGTCTTCGTCTTATCCTGTACACTTCCATTACTATATATCACTGTTTGTTTTTTATTTAAAAAAATTTTAAAAAAAATTTATTTGTTTTATTTCAAATTAATAACTTTTTTATTTTTATATTATTTTAATACGTTAATATTAAAAATAATTTTTAAAAAATAAAAAAAATATTTTAATATATTTTTAAATAAAAATAACTACTTAAAAAAAAGCTAACCACACATCCAAACAAGTTGATAAAAAAACAAGAAAAAGGTTGACAAGAAATATACCTTTTTGCCACCCTCGATAATCAAGGGCTTCTCACAAAGCATGAGATAGAGATGTTTCTTAGAAGAAGCAGAAGCCAGCAGCATAGAAGAAGCATCAGATTTGGAGATGATAGATTGATAATCACGGGGCAGAAACCTTTCCCAGACAACATCAGATTCTTCTGCCGCCTTAAACAAGGAACACACCATAGACAGTCTACAAGCATCCCTCGGACAAGTAAAGGACAGAACGTTGGCTATGCATGCTTCTGGCAGCACGTCCAACGACATATCTTCTTCTCTCGAACTCATTATTGCCATTTGACTCCGAGTTTTTTTAGATTTGAGATGGCAGACACTGCTATTTATAGGGGGGACGAGAGGAGGGAAGCTTAGCGATTAAGTACGTGAATATGGTATAAAGTGGAAACTTCTTTTTTTATGTTTTTTCTTTTCTTTTCGTAGTTGAATTTCTTTATTATTGCTTTTAAAAAAGAATGAATCTTTTTATTCGAGTTGTCCCGTGGGATGAGTAGATCATTTTGTTTGTGTGCTCTTAGGATTAAGCCAATGATTATCGTTTAATTAATTGATTTTTTTTTAATAATTGAGGTATATATCTTCGGATTTATATTTCGCATATTTGAAATATCAATTCTTATATTTTAATTGATTTTTTTTAATAATTAAGGTATTTTAAGATTTATATTTTGCATATATGAAATATAATGCGGGTGTAATTAAGCTAATAGATAGAACACATTAATTTTAATCAGCGGAAAGCATTGTAGATGTTATAATTGAGTTTTATAGGGGTTAAAATATTGTAAAATTAAAATATAATTTGTTGTAAAAAACTATAATATGTTTTTGTTATTTTATAATTATCATTAAGATAATGATAATTATTCTTTTTTTAATTAAATTTTTAATTAAATTTAAATTTTAAAGAAGAAAATAAATTTATTTGAACTTTATTTCTCTGAGAATCTTGTATTATAAATACAAATATCAGTGTCGGTGCTCAAGGAAAGGAGGCCATTAAAAAAAAACACTAAGAGGAGGCCATTACAAGAAACCGATGGGAGACCATTACAATAGAAAGGAGAGGGGGCGAGAACACGAAAGAAAGAGAGAGAAAAACAGTGACCGCGCCGGCGCGCCGTCATCCTTTTCCATCTCCCAAAATCAGTGGTTCCCTTCATCTTCTCTACTCTCATCCCCGTAACCCACACTTACACCATCTTCCCCAACCATCGCCACCATCTCCTCCCGAACCAGTCCCCTTTCTCACCGTGAGCCCCCAGTAAAACACCAGCCCTCACTCCCCTTTCTCACCGTGATCATGCACCAGCTATAGCAGCAGCAACCATCTCTTCTCAGCAGAGACAGGACCGACACGAACGAGAGGAAAACGGACGAACGAGAAATACACACAGAGGGGAACAAATGAGCACAGTGGACAGAGGAACAAAACACAGGGGAACAAGGGCGCTGGACAGAGGCGAACGCAAAGGGGACGAAGATGGAACTGAAAAAACATAGGGAAATTAAAACAGACGAACAATTAAGGGAGCGCACTGGACTGGGGGGGGGAAAGCAAAAAAACAGAGAGTGGGGACTTTTTCAACAGATACAACAGGGACGAATAGAGGATGAAAGATAAGGAAAGAAAGTGACCAGTTCGCCATCGTCTTCGACTTTTTCTCCGGACCAGAGAGCATACAAGAGAGGAAGATCAGGGAGACAAACCAGAGAACCAACGGTGGACAAACAAAAAAGCAAGAAAACTAGAGAGAACAGAAAAAAAAGAGGATAGAGAAACAAAAAAAAAAACAGAAACGAAGAGAGGAAAAGCATCGGCCAGCACCACCTCAAGCCTTCGTCTTCGCCAGGAGCAGAGGGGAGTGTCCAGCAACTCACGTCTTCATCGCCGTCATTTTCGTCAGCAGTCCCTGAAACCAGTACATTCCTCCGCACTTGGCCCCTGCATTACACAGTGCGAAGGTAATTATAATTACCTTCGCACTGTGCAGCATGCATGCGTGATTATTCACGCATGCATGCTGCTTTGCCCAGCCGGGTCACTGGCTTGGGTCAGTGACCGGCCTGGGGGTGGCTGGTTGAGCTAGATGCAGCCCCAAAAAAAACCTAAAAAAAATAAAGAAGTAAAAAATAGTTTCCTAAAATAAATAAATAAAAATTCAATCTGTGTGGATTTATTCACTGATGCCAGAGTCAGGAGTACCAAACCTTTTGAGTTATGCAATATTTATCAATATTAGAGTTAGAAATCTCTATGAGTAAATGTTCACTGACGTCATAGTCAAGAACATTGTAAGAAGATAAAAAAAAAAGGAAAAATAAATTCTAAGTAATTTTAGACAAGATCAACAATGCAGTCTGTCTTAGGTATGATGCTTAAGGGATAATAATATATTTTCTTTCGTGTAACCAGTCTTGTACCATAGAATCTTTGTGAATTAGTTAGGGTTCTTAATAATCATAATATTAGGTAGCGACTTCTTGAATTGAAATATATTCTCCAAAGAATGAGATGTCAGATATCCGTTATTTGTCTGTTCTTTTTCCTAAAAAGACAGAAATTTGTAATCGATCGTGGCGATATCCAAATATAACAGCAGATATAAATTTTAAATTTGTAATTTATGTCTCTATATGTCTTTTTAGAGGCTTACAAGACTTATAAATAGACTAGAAAAGTATATCTTTACTAGTAAACAACTAGAAAACCAAAGGCACAAATAAATTTAAAACAAAAATTCGAATAAAACAATAAACCAGAAAAAACTAGAAAAAATAATAAAATTGACTCAAATAGCAAGATTTGAGCCTAATTTCTAATTACGAGAGATCTAACAGGTTGATAAGCTATTCAATAACTTCCTTTAGAAAAGACATTTAGCGGTTCAATAAGCAACGCGGTTGCTTCTAAAAGGAAAATTACTTTTAGAATCACTTGGAAAAATTTGAATATGATCCAACTTTAAAATCTCTTGTTATCTTTGTTTTTAAGTTATTAATATAGTTTAACATAATCATACCTCTTTCTAAACCAGACTTATCTCATTTATCCATAAAAACACATGTTAGATTATTTATATAATTTATCAAGAGCATATCTTCATCTAATTATATCAAATCTTCCCTTAAATATTTGGAACCTCGTATTTCTACCAATGTAGTTGCATGATATTTTTTATTGATTAGATTTATATTAATCCTCAAGGCTCAAATCTTTTCATAACTTTTTTAAATTTGGAAAAATTATGCCTACTTATTTCTAATTTATCTTTATAATTTAGATTATTTTTTAAAATTTATCATTTATGTAAATATTTTTATATAAACCAACAAAAATCTTTATTTTCTAAATCAAAATCAACTTAATTTATTAAAAGAGATACAAAATTGAAGAGAGAAAAACATTGTCAGGTGTGATGTTAAAATTATTTTTTCTTCATGTTTTTTTTTTTTTGAAGTAAATCAAGATGAATTTATTTTTTAAAGTAAATCAAGTTGAATTTTTTTTAAAATGAGAATTGTTTTTTTGAGAATATTTAATCAAATGATAAATTAAAAAATCACTCTATATTTATAAACAAAATTAGAAAAAAAAATTATTGTAATCATCCTAAACTTTGAATATAAGGTGAAAGTAGATGGGGTGTGTTTCGTAATACGGTTTAACCTGTTTTTTAAAGTGTTTTTTAATATATTTTTTATTTAAAAAAATATTAAATTAATGTTTTTGTAGGTATTTTTTTTATAATTATAATATGTTAATATTAAAAATAATTTTTTAAAAATTATATATTTTAAATTAAAAAACACTTTTGAAAATTATTTTTCACCATATTACCACGTATACATTTACTCGATACCTAAAAGCTATATATTATTATAATGTGGCTACTTGGGATTAGAAA
>Ga0307510_10009351_pt1 | contig 11673 bp, 9 predicted proteins | sample 12_EM_MG_FD_207224 | JGI IMG/M metagenome (GOLD analysis project Ga0307510, IMG submission 207224) | Populus trichocarpa ectomycorrhiza microbial communities from riparian zone in the Pacific Northwest, United States - 12_EM | ecosystem: Host-associated > Plants > Roots > Unclassified | place... | reverse complement strand
AGTTAATTTCTAAAATCTTCCTGAATTAATATATAGATATTATTCAGGGGGTAAATTGATATTTTGCCAATTTATTGGGTTTTTAAGATTTCCTTATATATATTAAGCTATGCCTCTTATTTTTGAAGAGTTGTTGTATGTTAGACAGAAAAACTACGTAAACACAAAATTAGAGCTTGCACTCAAATACATAGCAATCCCTCCCTTCTAAATAGGGATATTTAGGAGATTTGTCACGGGTGGTTCATGTGATTTATCGTTGGAGGTCAAATAATTGGATGACTTGTGGTTTGTGACAAATCAACCTTTAAAGAATTATTTAAAGCCAAAAAAGATCAGATCTTCAGGTAACAAATCCCTAAACATTTATAAATCTGTATAACGGGATCCTAGGGACTCCTGGATAATTTTGTTTCATAGTTTTCACTGGGTGTATGATATTCGGGAAACCCAACAGTGGCATCAGAACCTTCATTAGAACAATTAGGATTGTTTGATTCATGTTTTAATGTTATTGGTGTTAATTAGAAATTAATTTTATGTGCAAAATAAAATTTTTCCCAAAAGACAATTTTTCTCTCATGATTTTTGAAATTTAAAAAAAAATTCAAGCCTCAGTTACTATTCCAGCCAAGGCTAGCTAGAGCTTGGAAGATCCAACTAGAATCTGGAATTCTGGGACTCCGATCAGTTTATTAAAAAAAGGTTTTGATGGCTATGCGGCACCAACGATGACGCCAACACTGATGGCACGCCTTGGTTGGTGCCTGATACACCAGGCCAGGTCACTGTTAGTGGCAGAGGCAGCAGCCGTGGCAGCTGCACCCACCACAATAGCGCCAGCGTGTCTGGAACTGCTACCTTTTAGCGTGAGCTGCGTTGCGTTGGAGGTGGCGCAACGCGAGGAAAGCCCCTCACGTTGTGCCAGACCTTGCGGCAACCTTTGTTGTCGTTGTTAAGGTGGCCACTAGTGCGAGGACAGACCCTCGCACTACAACAAACCAGCGACAACCCTTGTTGTCATTGTTGCGATGTCGCGGTCGCACAAATTAATTACCCTAGCCTCAAACACAACATACAAGATAGTATAGAGCAAGCAAGGGGTCGATCCCACGAGGAAGGTTCAAGTCAGATTTTTATGCTAGATGATATGCAATTTTGGGGGGGGGGGTTGGATGTTATCTAGGCTAAATCAAAAGAAAATAGAAAACTATCAAGCGAAATTAAATAAAATCAGAAAATTATCAAGAGAACAAACCTTGGTCGCAAGCACACATCCACCTACAGAAATCAGAACTGATCATGGAAATGAAACATCAATTTATATTCTGAATATTTATCTCTTCTTAACATTGGTTAGTTAACGGATCCGCCGTATAATTAACCCTAACCATCAAACAACCACAGTGTCTGCACTAGTAATTTAATTCAATGGCAGCCTTAAGAACTAGATAAGTTGATTAATCAAGAAAACATAACTGTCCGCAATCTATGTTTGATTTGATTGAATGTTCTCCCTAAGATTAATAACGTAGATCCGTCATAATTATTAAACTTAGTTGCTTCACAAGTTCATATACCACAACTCTGGTTTTGATATCAAACTTACCAATAGATTGTCTACAATAATAACTTAGAGTCCGCTCTAGCAATTAAAATAAACAATCATAGAAAAAATAAACATAGGAGAACAAACATATTCATCATATAAACTGAAAAGAAAAGGTAAAATAAATCTCATAGTTCTTGAAATCTGAAGGTTTCTGTGTCCTTGCAACCAAGAAAACGAGTTTACCCTTGCATGTTTGTTGAACAACTAATCAAAAAGAAGGAGGAATGCATGATTTCGGGTTTCTTATAGGAGGGGGGCGTTTTTCTCCTCTTGGCTGGCTGCCCCCTCTTCTCTTCTCTTATTCTTTTTATATCGTAGAAAATCCTAGTTCTATTTTACAAAATAGTCCTCCCTTAAGTAAACAATTTACATTTAAGTAGTTCAATAACTATTTTCCTAAAAAAAGGAGAAATAACCTTGTATGAAATCTTCAAGCTTTGACTTAGAGGAGCTAAATTGCTGAAATAAAAACTTGGATGTCGGTTTAGATGCTTCAGAATGTAATTTGGACTCGTTTTTTTTATGAAACCTGTTTGATGGCAGAATTCAGTTGTCATATTTGAAAAATCATATCTCCCTCATATGACATCGGTTTTAGCTGAACTTTAGAGCGTTGATAGGTCTGTGAGTCAGGAATCCAAAGAAATTGAGTTTGCATCAATTGGACGTCTGTAGCTCCAGATATTCAAGTCAAAATAACCGAACGTCAACATTGGCAAATTGCGAGATTTGACTTTGAAGGCTGCGATTTCCATGCTTTTCCTTATTTTATTTTCTTGCCTTAGATTTCCAGAAATGTATGAATGTTAGCTTTTTAATTCCACTGGAATCATTTCATTTTGACCTCTAGAGCTCACGCTCTGCACAAAACATCAACTGAAGGTCAAATTTGTCAATTACCTCCAATTTACTCCGTTTTGCATCTTTCATCCAAAGGTGTATTCGAAACATAAAATAAAGAATATCAAGGCATTATATATATAAAACATAGACAAAACACTAGTTAAATGTGGGTGAAATTATCGAATAATATGGTTGCATCAGTCGTTGGTAAGGTGGCACCGATAATGGGCAGTGAGCTCACTGCTAGCAGTTACTAAGAGAAATTATGATTTTTTAAAGAAAAATAAATTAATATAATTTTTCCCCTTATCTTATTTTAGGTTTTTTTGAGAGGTAGAATTACATATCTATCCCTGCAACTTATATCTAATTACTTTTAGATATATTTGGGGTTGAAATTACGATTTTATCCCTCCATATGTAAAATAATAATTTTATATTAAAATTGAAACCCTAAATTAAATTAATTATAGGATTAATTTTCCTAATTAGATTAGGATTAAATTAAAATGGTTAATTCAAAATTTATGAGTTTTGTCATATCCTAATAGGATTAGGATTTAATTAAATAATGTTTAGAAAAATAGTTTTTCTAAAGTAAAGAGAATTTTTAAATCAAAATTTTATTTAATTAATCCTAAAATAGTTTAGGATATTAATAAGAGTTTTAATGTGATTACTTTTCTTATTAAATTTTGAAAAAAAAATTCAAAGAAAATTTATATTAAATAAAATTTATTATGTTTTGGAAATTATCAAATTGGATTTGATTTAATATTTCAAAATGTTAGAAATATTATTTTAAAAAATTGCACGTAAAGTTAGTGATTGTGCTTTTATTTGTTAGTTAAATGGTTGTAATTTTATTAAATAGGGTCTGTGTGTCTTATCTCTATTATTTCTTATGCGTTGTAATTTTTTTCTCATCTAATTCCCCTTAAATGTAACTCGAGGTTACTTAATTAATTATGTAAATATTATGTAATTTAGAAATGTAGGAATTTAGATAGGAAATTATTATGCAATACAAGTTAAAGAAAGAAATGGCGATGAAGGCTACAACCGAAGTGCTTGCAATGGACTTATGAAGACTTGCTACAACTACCTAGGATTTGACCATCTAATTCCATTCAATGGCTTGAGGGAATTAGCTTAGATATTTCTATAATCATCCAATTAAAATGACAAGCTATGAATGTATGTTTATATATGTAAATTGTTATGTATAAAATATATATCTGTTACGCCATGTTTTGAATGAGATGTGTTTAACTATTAAATCCCTTATTAAAATATTAAGTACATGTTGAGAACATGAAAAGATGCCTTCCAATTTTATATGCATAACACTAGAGTTTTATTCATGGATAACTTGTTAAGTCACTCAAGGTTATTGTTAATTGAATATATATATTGCTATAAAATTAGGTTCTACCTAACTAACCTATATGATTTAGATGAGTCACTCATGATCATATGAGGTTAGAGGTATGGGTTATGCGAAACATATAAGATATGTTTATACCAAGAGTAGTCACCTAACTGATCTAGGAGTCATATAGAGATGTAATTCATAAACTATGTTATCTACCTAATTTAATTTATTTTGATTTGTTGAGTCACTCAAGGTCAGATAAATTAAATGGTATCTTAGCCCACTAGGAAACTCTAAGCGAGATTTCTCGAATTAATAGGGAGGTCTATTAATTTGCAAGAAAATAATGGGAGACCAAATTAGGATTAAAGACCTTATCTAAATTTGGATTTAAATATGTATGCATGAAACTAATTCTCGCTATCTTTATATAAATAGGTTGGTAGATCAAAATGAGTAGTAACATATCCCTACAAAGTATACTTGATGCTAACAAATTGAATGAACCAAATCTCTTGGATTGACATCGAAATGTGAGAATTGTTCTCAAGCAAGAGAAAAGGTCGTATGTTCTTGAAAATCAAATTCCAAATGTCTCTGGTGAGGATGCTAAAGAAGAAATTAGGAATGAACATCAACGTCATGTTGATGGAAATGAATAGGCTGCATGTGTAATGTTAGCCAGTAAATCACCTGAACTTCAAAGGCAAAATGAGAATATGGATGCCCATACAATGATTATGCATCTCAAAGAATTGTTTGATGAGGCCAATATGACTGAGAGGTATGAGACCTCTAAGGAATTGTTATATTACAAGATGATAGAGGGTTCTTCAATAAACACCCATGTTTTAAAAAATGATTAGCTATATTGAAAAATTAGGCTAATTGGGTTTTTTCATAGGCTATGAGTTAAGTGTTGACTTGGTCTTGCAGTCATTACACCAAAGCTTTTTGCAATTCATTATGAACTATCACATGAACAAGTTGGATAGTACATTGTCAGAATTGCTTAATATGCTTAAGACTGCTGAAAGGGCCCTTAAGAAGGAAAAAGTCTCAGTTCTTCTAGTTCAGTATTTCAGAATGTCTAAGAAGGATAAGAAGAATAAATGTGTTGTCTCTAAAGCAAACAAACCTATTTGGGGCATTAAGAAAGACAAGGGCACTTATCATCATTGTGGTAAGGAAGGACATTAGAGGAGGAATTGCCAAAAATACCTTGCAACCATGAAGGCAAAAAGCTTAATGAAGCTTATACTTTATGCATGTTTATAATTGAAAACTATTGTACTACTTTGCATTGTAGTTCTTAGGTATTGAATACCGAATTGAGTTTTCACATTTGTAATTGCATGTTGGAACTAAAGAAAAGTAGAAGATTTGTTGAAGGTAAAGTGAACCTACAGCTCAGTAATGAAGTAAGGGTTGATGCATTAGCAGTAGGAACTAGTTATTTTGTTTTGCCTAATAGGCTGATACTAGAACTTTATAATTGTTATTTTGTTTCAGTACTTTAAGACATTGTTTCCATTTTATTTAGTATTAAATGGATTTAAATTTATTATTGAGGACTGTTAGAGAATAATATAAATCATATCCTGGGATCTCAACACAATAGCTTAAGCTATTAGGTGAGGTCCCAGGATATGATTTATATTATTCTCTAACACACCCCCTCAAGTGAAAGCCTTGGGCTTGAAACTTGCACATACCCATATTACCTTGTGCTTAATTTTTATCAAATAAATGAGGATGGTGAGATTCGAACTTGAGACCACTTGGTCATCAAGGCTCTGATACCATGTCAAAGAACTATCTCAACCCAATAGCTTAAGCTATTAGGTGAGGTCCAGGATATGATTTATATTATTCTTTAACAAGGACAAATGTTGTTCTTTTATAATAGTTGTCGCACGTGTGCAGCGTTGCGGCGAAAACATCTACTCTCAAAATTGTATTATCTATCTATCTGGCAAATATGGGGAGACAAGGAATTCTTGTCTTTTATTAGTGGAAAAAATAGAATGGGAATCACCACCTAGTATTTTGGTCACTAGGAATCCTAACTGGTCTTAGAGATCGGGTACGGGGACTGGTTGCGTAAAGGGAAGGTATTAGCACCCCAAATACGCTCTACCTAAGGTAAGCTGCATTGTTTTATTGTCTGATAAAATCTAAGGTCTTGTCGTGTTTTCTAGTTGTTGGTCCGTCTATGCTTTAAGAAAAGTCATCCTCGGTAAGGAAGTCCTTATCTTATCGGGTAAAAACCTAACCATTCTAAAGTTTTAAAAAAAGTATCTTTTTAATATTGAGACTACGCTTTACGTATAAACGCGTAGTCCTTAATATTAAAAGAAAACAAAATAATTTCTTTTGGAGTTTTTGTTTTTTTGAAATCTTGGCCTAGTTCTTGTAGCTTTAATAAATTGGTTATTAAAGTCAAAATGCATGTTAACACATATTTTTTGAGTTTTAGTTGTATGAAAACACGATATGATTTTTTTCTATTTTTTGAGATACTTGGCCGTATGCAAAAAAAAAAGTTTTTTTTCCTAATGTTTTGATGAAACCGGATATTTTAATATTGAATTTGTATATTTACGGTATAAAAATACAATCCAGTACTGAGCAAAGTTGCTAGATAAAATACATGGGAAAATCACAAATTTTTTGAAAAGATTTTTGGAATTTTGAAAAAAAAAATTGAACTGGGCCGAACTCGGCCCGACCATTTTGGGCTGGGCCAGCGCTGCCCAGCCTAGTAAACAGTAGAGGACCTCTCCACTATTCACGTAGAACAGTGGAGGATGGAACCGAAGAAGATGAAGTGAAGGAGGAAGAAGAAGAAGGAAGAGGGGCGGACCTGCAGTGGCTTTGAGGGGGTGCTGCTGGCAGTTGCTGACCGGAGAACGGCTTGGACAGTAGTCGGCCTTTCTTCTTCTTCTCTGAGTTTTTTTCTTCTGCTCTGTTATTCTTTGTTTCTGTTTTCTTCTTCTATTTCTCATGGTGCTGTTGTCGACGGGGAGGATAGTGGCAGCTGGCGGTGATGATGCGGTTGCGGACCGTGGCGCTGATTGGCCAGTAGTTCTTCTTTCTTTCTCTACGTTTACCTTCTGCTTTTTTTTCTCTTCTGCTTCGATCTTCCTCTTGTTCCCTGTTTTTATTCTTTCTCTCCCTCTCTGGTCCTCTCAAATGTCCCCTGGAGCTGCTGCCAGAAGATGAAGACGAAGTTGAGGGTGATCAGTGCTCTGATCGGGCGACCTTTTTTTTCTTTCCTTCTGCTACTGTTTTCATTCTTGCACTCTTCTTCTTCTTCGTTTCTGGTTTTCTGAAATGATGAAGATGATGGCAATGCTGGTTCTGGTCTCAACGATTTCCTCTACTTACATTCTTTCCTTCTGCTCGTTTCTGTCTCCCTCTCATGCTGCTTCCCCACTTTCTCTCCAGTCCTGCTCGCTCCCCCTTGTTTTTTTTCTTTCTGCCTTTTTTCCGTCCTTGTGTTTCCCTTTTCTCCCCCCTTATGATGCTCTTTTCTTCTGCTTTTATAAGGCCAGAGACAGTCTTGTACTGGTAACGGTAGATTTCAATGCTTTTAAGGTGAAATGTCTCCAACATTTTATTGCTGAAACCGTTGCAGGAGAAGACAATGAACAGTTGTTCATGAAACGTCTCTGTTTCTCCAATTCAAATGGCCATTTTGATTTGGTCCTTGTAGTTTCACAATTTTGTAATCAAACCCCTGGACAAATTATAATTGGATCCCTTAATTTTGGCGCCATTTACAAGATAGTCTTTGTTTTTTTTATTTATGTGATTTAACCCTCACTTCATTAATAAACTTCCAATTTCTTCAATTTAGCCTCTGATTTGACTAAATCAACTCTTAAAAATTGTCATTTAACCCTAGAACTTTAATTTCTTCCAATAAAAGCCTAAATTGACTTAAAAATCAATTTTTCTTTCAATCAAACCCTCCATAAACTCAATTAAACCCTTGATAAAATTTAATTGAGTCCATAAACTTTCGATTTTGGACTTTTCTTCCTCAACTTGAATTTTCTTTATCAACAGTGGCTCTCATCAGTAAAAAATATACTATCAAATTTCAATTCTTGTATTTTTAAACCTCCTCAACCTATTTCTAGCCATTTTGTGTGCATTCCGGCGTCCTTTTCTCGCTCTTATTATTATTATTATTATTATTATTATTATTATTATTATTATATATATATATATATTTTCTCATTTCTTGTGTAGGAACCCAAAAATAGGTAACAACAATAGTGATGTTTTTCCGGATCCGTTAATTATCTGTCTAGTTTGTATATATCTGAATTTAAAATGCCCAGGTTCAATATAAACTTTAATAAAATTGAAATAAAATATTGGAATAAGTATTAAGAAACTTTAATTGGATTGAGGTGGTTAATATTTGACCAATTATTTCAAGGATTATCCAAAAGAGAATGAGATTCTCTACACCTTTTAAAACATTACATCCATATGAAATGTATTCTCAAGGCTAAATAATTGGATGTTTAGCCTGAACCTTAAGAAACATAAAATCTCTATAGATTTGGTAGGATATGTCATTCATCAATGAGATAAGAATCTCTCATGGAAGTTGTGAATGACATGTTGCTCAAAATTGATAAGTTTGCCAATTACTTAGAAGTAATATGTGATATTTATTCTAAGAAATGACTTAAAGCTATGGACTTCATGTACTAACCAAGTTTGGAACTTGATAGATCCACCTGAAGGGATAAAACCTAATGGATCTAAGTGGATCTTTAAAAGAAAGACTAACATGAAATGCAATGTACAAATATACAATGCAAGCTTTAAGGATTAGAAATATACAAATAATTGGATAACTTGAGGTTTGTGACAACCCAACCTTTAAAGAATTATTCAAAGCTGAAAAAGATCAAATCTTTAGGCAATAAATCCCTAAACAACTTTAGATATGTCTAACGGGATCTTAAGGACTCTTGAATAATTTTGTTTCATAGTTTCCATTATGTGTATGATATTTGGAAATCCCAACAAACACAACCTACTTTTCTTCAAAACCTTAAAGAACATTACTAATTTTAAATGGACACCAGAATGCCAGAAAGATTTTGAAGAACTCAAAATAGACCTCTCCTCCTCTAAAATATATCACATCCAAGAGAACATGAAAGCCTTTTCCTTTACCTTAGGGTCTCCGATCAGGAGCATAATTCAGTACTGGTTAAAGAAAAACAAAGGCATACAACATCCTATTTACTACTTGAGTTGAACTCTTCTTGATGCTGAGACCATTTATTTGAAAGCGGAAAAGGTAGTTTTAGTTCTAGTGAGTTCCTAGAGGAAGTTCAAACCCTACTTCTAAGCTCACCAAATCATAGTACTAACAGATCAACCTTTTGACAAATACTCCACTAGCTAGACATGTCCGAACACTGGCAGTAGAGTAGAACATCCCTCTAAAATTCATGTCATCGACCCTATATTGGGAACTATATGTCGATGGGTCTTTCAATTATAAAGGATGTTGCGTTGGAGTAGTACTCAAAAGTCCCCATGGGCAAGTATTTGAGTATGACATTCATTTTGAGTTCTCAACCACCAACAATGTGTCAGAATATGAAGTTGTCCTAGGAGGATTGGGTTTGATAGAAGATTTGGAAGCATTTCCCCTTCACGTCCAAGGTGATTCTCAGCTGATAGTAGGGAAATTCCAAGGGGTTTTTAAAACAAGAGAATCCACCTTGATGAAGTATCTCCAGAAAATCCAAACACACCTCTCGGGAAAAGATGGGGGAAAATAAATTCTTATCAACCAAATCCCAAGAGAAAAGAACAAGAAGGTCGATCTCTTATCCAAGTTGGCAAGCTCCAATTCAGTTGAGCTCCCTCTAGAAGTCTAGATTGAAATCTTGGAGAAACATAGCATAGAGGAAGGGCTGGTGATTGCCTCGATAAACATAGAGGATGACTGACGAACTCTTATCAATGATTATCACCCTTGCGGCGGAGCGGCAATCCTCGATTGATTTCGAGTTTTTTTGTTCATTGTGTAAAAGCGAGTCGCCACCTAGTATTATGGTCACTAGGAATCCTAACTAGTCTTTCAGAGATTCTAAGGCAAGGGACTGGTTACGTAAAGGGAAAGTATTAGCACCGCTAGTACGCCCTACCTAAGGTAAGCTGCTTAGTGTTCGGTTTGCCTTATAATTGCTATGATGTTGGTGTTCTCTTAATTAGTTTTCCTAGGATAGGTTTGCTATGATGAATGATTTGAGTTCAAAGTCTAAAAGCAAGAATCCTTGGCCAATATAGATCATACCTTTAGATATGTCTAAAAAGTGTCAAGGGAAACCAATGCAAATCTCTTGAAATCTGTGATTGATTCAGACTAAATTTATTAAAATAGAAATCCAAAGAGATTTCATGTGCTTTTAAAGCTCATTTTTTCCTTAGTATTTTAAAAGTTTGCAACTTGTAAATTGCAAAGAGGAGGGGCAAAAATTTAGAAATCTAAGGAAATTCAGAGCGCTTTAAAAGCCTCTTTTTGCCTTAGTGTTTCATACTTTTACGGCTCGTAAACCATGGAGTCAAAAAATTGAAATGTCCTCAATTTTAATCGAGGCTTCTTTCAAATATGTGTGATGACTTATTATTCCTAGAAAAATATTTTGGATATTAACCACTTGGGCTTTCTTTATCTAAACATTAACAACGAATAATAACAAGTTATTCCCAATAATATTTTGGATATCCATCCCTTTGGGATTTCTTTATCCAAACATTAATGGTGAATAATTATAAGTTATTCTCAATAATATTTTGGATATTCATCCCTTTGGGATTTTTTTATCCAAACATTAAAGGTGAACAATAGATGAATTCCCTCAAAATAAGATTTTTGTATTTTTTGAAATATTGACCAATACCCTTTGGAGTTTTACAAACATGTTGTAAAATCCAGAAATGTTAGAAAATAATTTTTTGTTGTGTTTAAGAAATCCATGCGAAAACACATTTTCAAAACTTCAAATATTTGTTTATATATATATATAAAAAAAACGTTCAAAACATGTTAGAGTATTGGCCGTATGCATGAAAATATTATATATATATATATATATATATATATATATATATATATATTTGCCGTATTTGCATCGAAAACTGGGTATTCTAAATATGAGATTTCTATTTTTACAATATAAAAAACAAAAAAAAAATTAAATACACATGCCTTGCCTGGTTATTGTTCAAGTGAATTAAATTTCACTTGAACAGTAACAAATGCAACTAAGAATGCATGCAAAAGCTGGGAATAAAAGACAACTTACCTGGTCTGCTGGCAATACCGTTTTTTTCAGTCCTCCGTTGTCTGCGTTCGTCTGGCGTTCTCCTGTGTTGCTTGCCTCTTTCTCCTCTCTTCTCCCTGTTTTCTTCTCTTCTCTTTCCCTTCTTCTCTATTCTGCTTTCCTTTTCTTGAAAGCTGGCGTTGAGACGAACAAAGATGACAGATGCTGAAGCTTTTGCGCTCAGCCAATGGTTGCTGCTTCTGGGGACAGCGAAAGCGATGGCCACGCCGATTTTGGTCTTTGTTCGTTTTCTCTCCTTCTGGTAATGCTTTCTCTAAAGATGACGAAGATGATGGCGATGAAGTCGTGTTGTGCTGGTGGAGTTGTCGCCCTTGCCTCTGTGTTTTCCTTGCTTTCGACAGTGTTGTTCTTATGGTTTTCTCTGCCCTGCCTCTCTCTCATTTCTTCTTGTCTTTCTTTTCTTGTTTTTCCTGCTCTTTCTTTAGCAGCAGCGCCTCCTCTTTATTTGCTGT
>Ga0307510_10009350_pt1 | contig 11674 bp, 7 predicted proteins | sample 12_EM_MG_FD_207224 | JGI IMG/M metagenome (GOLD analysis project Ga0307510, IMG submission 207224) | Populus trichocarpa ectomycorrhiza microbial communities from riparian zone in the Pacific Northwest, United States - 12_EM | ecosystem: Host-associated > Plants > Roots > Unclassified | place... | reverse complement strand
TAATTTATTTTTGCAATTGTTTAGTTATAAGTTTTGTTTTATAGTTCAATGATTAATGCGTTAAAGTAATACGATGTCGCTGATATATTTTTTCTCAATTAAAAAATATTAATATATTATTTTAAGCGTTTTAGAATAAAATGATGCCTTAACTTAATTGGTTGAAGCACGCAGGCCACCTACAAGATTACAAGCCCGAGCTGCGTGTTATTTGATTGCTTTTTATTTTTAAAAAATTATTATTTAATACTGGGTTAATAATAAATTAATTTTTATATTTTCTATTATAAAATAAAATAAAAAATTAATTTCATAACCTGACAACGTTACTAAATATAAATAAAAAAGTTGAATAGATATTTTTTAAGTTTAAACAATTGTTGACAATGCCAAAAGATCTTTAACAACGTACACGTGTTTTCTTTATGTTTTTAAAAAATTATATCAAACCCACACCGAAAGCACGGGGATAAAGTAGTTGAATCTAATTTAAATCAATAAAATAATTAGACACATTCGCAATCTTTCCTCATAACTAATTTGCGTCGGAGTAGCAAAAGAAATACCTGGAGACAGCAATCCGGCTCTTCCCGTCAAAATGGTCTTCATATTTGCCACATGGAAAGACAGAAACACCACGTAGCAAAGTCAATCATTGAGCTTACCAACCATAATTCCCGCTAATTACAGTACCGTACCAAGTTAATTAGCAAATCTTTTATGGGCAATTCTGTCCATGAGTTTCCTATATAAACGCCCAGGCATGGTCACATAGGCAAACCCCAACAAACCCAAGCTGAGAGATCAGTGCTTGGTGCTAACAAGAGATGATAACTGCCGGCGATTTCTACAAGGTCATGTGTGCGATGGTGCCTCTGTATTTTGCAATGCTGGTTGCGTATGGGTCAGTTAAACGGTACAAGATATTCACACCGGAGCAGTGCTCAGGGATCAACAGATTTGTTGCTGTTTTTGCAGTCCCGGTGCTATCTTTCCACTTCATAGCTCAAAATAATCCATACCAGATGGACACCAGGTTCATAATGGCCGATACCCTTTCGAAAGTCTTGGTCCTTGTTCTGCTGTCAATATGGGTTATTTTCTTCAATGGAGGATTGGATTGGCTCATCACTCTCTTCTCAATTGCTACTTTGCCTAACACACTTGTCATGGGCATTCCTTTGCTCAAGGCCATGTATGGAGATTTCACCCAGAGCCTCATGGTGCAAGTGGTTGTTCTCCAATGTATAATATGGTATTGTGAACACATTCTAGTTCCGATTTTCCTCTCTCTCTTCTTGTTAAAAAAAATCCTTTCCCCTCACAAGTCTTTGTGGGATGGTTGATTTTTCTTTGTTGGTAATTCATCTCCACCCTCACAAATCGTCATGTGGTTTCCACTCATTTACATCTCTTTTCGTAGGAAAACTGTAGCTGAAAAGTTCGTAAACACGAAAGATAAAGCATCGGTGCCTCCTCACAAAAAGTTTATTCTATTACTTACCTCAAAAAGCATTCAAAGTAACGAACTACATTTCACATGTCTCAAAAATTTTGAAAAAGAGAGTTGAAAATTATTAACCAACCAAATATAGTACTGCGACATTATCTTTTCCCTTTGAAGTCCACGATACTTGTCTAATGGTAAAAGTGAAGAATCAGCCAGAATTGGAATTTCAAGAGTCCATCACTAACAGAAAATACATGTACTTATGTACGTATATGGTCATAGTCATCGAAAAATTTACAACATTAGTATAGGATTACATAGACACAAACATTTTGAAATGGTAATTAATTTTGAAGATAACTTGGGGTTTGCAGGTACACGCTTTTGCTCTTCCTCTTTGAATACAGGGCTGCAACCCTCCTGATCAAAACCCAATTCCCTGGCCCCAAAGCAGCCTCCATTTCCAAAATCGAACTCGACAATGATGTCATCTCCCTCGACGGCAGGGATCCACTTCGCACAGAATCTGAAACAGACGGAAACGGACGCCTTCGCGTCCGCATCAGACGGTCCACGTCATCGGCTCCCGACTCTGCTCTATCATCTTCCATATGCCTTACTCCTAGACCCTCAAACCTCTCCAACGCCGAAGTTTTCTCGGTCAGCACTCCTGCCCCATTGCAAGAATACCATGGTTATAATGGTCGTTTCAGTCATGGACCCAACAATGAGATAATGCTTTGTAATGGTGACTTGGGATTTGGATATCATCGGTCTGGAACGAGTCCGAGGTTGTCAGGATACGCGTCATCAGATGCTTACTCACTTCAACCCACGCCACGGACTTCCAATTTTAATGAATGGGACTTGACTAATGCAACCAACACACCTTTCTGGGCCCGATCTCCAGTCGCCGGTAAAATATCCCGGCATCCATCTCCGGCGGTTCCTGAGCTCAGGCTAGTATGGGGTGAGTCACCGGTAATGTGTCCAAATGGCGGCGGCAAAGAGATTGCAGGTTTGGCTATTGAACTCCCTCTCTCTCATCTTTCGTGAACGATGTCGTTTGAGTGTTGTGTAAATATTGACTCGAAATTAATTAAATTAAACGAAACTTATTGGATAATTTCAATTAAAAAATAAAAAATAAATCAGTTCGGTTTTTATTTTAGAATTTAAAAATAAAAAACCAAAATTAATCAAATCAAATAAAAAAATATATTACAAATTAAATGTTCATTAAAAATATATGTGTTTACATATTATCTCTCATATGAATAATTCATATAATTATTTCATTTGTTTTAGATATACAAGACAGGCACAGCGATTTATGCATCCCACAACACTTTTAATTTAACAATACTTTCAATTTAGATGATTCACAAGACTTTTAATTTAACAATACTTTTAATTTAGATAATTATCTAAGATTTGATATATTGTCTTGGTTCAGTTAATTACTAAACCCAAATATTTTGAATGTGATATTTTTTCAGGTTCATATTTTCTTGGGTATAACTGAAAGGCTGAACCCAAAAATTTAAATCTAGCAAATCAGCAGGCTCAAATTTCTTTGAGTTTAGCTGATGGCTAAACCTAATCATATTAGATTAGGTATCTTGTCAGGTCATGCTTTGTTGGGTTTAACTGACAATTATAATCAAGTATATTAGGTTTGATATCTTACTAAACCTATATTTCTTTGGTTTCAATCATTAACTGAATTTAAATATATTGGTCTTGCATATTATCACACTTATCTTGTTCCAAAAAAATTTAAGTCTAAAAAAGATAAGCGAAAAACAATTGACTTATCAGTTGCCTTCCCAAACCTTTAATGCGTATCACGTATTCTTGTTTCAACCAAAAAAAAAAGAAAAAAAGAGATGTGTCTTGTCTCCCCTTCGGATTGGTCCGAGGTCTAGAACTAATGCTTCCCCGCCTTCCCCCCTGAAAGGAGGGAAGCCAGGAGTCCTCAGGAGGTTTCAAACCTCAAAGGGAAAGAACGAGTGCGTAGGACCTCTATAGATAATGTCCAGAGCATGGTAACTTCTAGCCAAGTGGATGCGGCCAATCTTTAACAACCAGGAGATTATGTAGTTACGCTACTAGAACCTGATGACTGTCTCAGAAGTCATCAACAAGCACAGTGGAGGTAAATTTTTAATTACAACCCTCATTTGCATGTATGAGTTTAGTTGCTTGTTTTTTTACAAGGTTTTGTGAATGAAGTGCCCAAATACTATAATTTGAGTATAGCTCAACTCCATCCTAATTGCTGAACTATTTTGTATTCAACAAGTTCCTCGTAATACTGGAGGAATAACCTACATTCAACCTATTCCAAAACCTTTAGTGAAGAAAAGTGGGAAAGCCGATTGAACTATAGTCTAATCGACACTAATCTCCGCATCTTACGTTGGTTGATTAATTATCTAAGCTTTACCCATTTTCTCTTTTAGATTTAGAAACAACGTTCTTCCTATTTTTCCAGCACATGATTAGGCACACAAATAGGCAGGTGGCCCCTCCGTGGCTCTAACCACCACCCCAAGAAAAAGAAAAGGAAGAAAAAGGAGTAGTGGTCAATGAATTTCTAATGAATCAGCTCCGCTATTGGTAGGCACCATCAACAGGTCGAGAGCACGTGTGTAATGACAGAGAATGGCTATTTGATTGCCTAACTAATTCGTCTTTCTTAATAGAGAATCTAATTATTCTTATCCTAATGATAACACCAAATCCCATTAAACAAACTAATTAACTATACAGTGTAATTATCACTAAATCGTCCTCAACCAAAACTTTCAAAGTGATGATCATATATGTTTCATTGTCCTACATTAAAACTGAAAAACAAACCTTGGATCTATATATATATATATTAAGTTTTATCTGTTCAAAAATAAAATTAACTTTAATAATAAAGCCGTGGAACATCCATTAACCTAAGCACACTATTGTCTCATCCTAATAAAAACTCAATTCAACTTTTAAGTTTGAATTTGTAAATAAATTAAACCTTCTGTTTTCTAATACAAATTGTATAAAAAAAAAATAGGAGTTCATTCTTTTGACTCCTTAAATTTTAATTATAGATGACACGATGGGATTGTAGTTTTTATTGATGTTTTTCCACGAAGCTAATAAGGTTCAAGGCAATGTTGGAGTTCCAGTTCATTGTTGTTTCTTCTGTTGTTTGATCTAAATTTTATCCATGTCCAATTGCACGGTAGACTTTAAGCCAGTATATTCTCTAGGATGAAATGGGGCTATTAATATTGGATTATCATCTATCTGTTAACCTCGCAGAAAAAGAAATCAGCTTCAGAGACAGTTGTAAAATGCCAGCACCAGAGGAAACAAATTCGAAGGAAGCAGTGACCAGCCAAGAAATGCCACATGCCATTGTCATGCTAAGACTTATACTTCTTGTTGTAGGGAGGAAGCTCTCTCGCAATCCCAACACATATTCAAGTGTTTTGGGGCTTCTTTGGTCTTTAGTCTCTTTCAAGTGAGTTCCTCGTATCAGTACTCTCTTTGCCAATTTTCTTTATCTATAAACTTCGTCACATTAGTTTTTATTGATAAAGATTTCCATGTGAATGAGCAGATGGAATGTGGGAATGCCCAGCTTGGTGAAATATTCAATAAAAATAATTTCAGATGCAGGTCTTGGGATGGCTATGTTCAGTTTAGGTATTTGGAACCCCTTTTACCAGCCAGTATGCTTATCCATGCATGGGTGAATTCAATTCAATTTGATTTCTGATGCTGCATGTGATAGTTAGAGATGTAGATCATAGAAATAATAAATGAACTGTTAAACATAAGAAAAACAGATACATCAATTTTGTGTAAAATATTTATATGTTCGTATAGCATTATTCTTCTCGAAATTAATGGTGAATTTTTACCAGTCAAAGGAGCTTCTCTTCACAAATATGATTAATTTATTAACATATCTATATAGTCAGGTTGAACAACTCATGCAATTTTTAGCATCATAAACAGAGCAACATTAATATAGCTCATGTTACTGGCCCATGAATGGTAGGCCCAAAATTGCATGCACGTCCAGGTCATTAATTTGAGATGTTTTGGTTTAAGACACCCCAATAGTAGCATTTTGATTGACACGTTCCAAAAATTGCAGGGTTGTTCATGGCTCTTCAGCCTCGGATTATTGTCTGTGGCAAGAAGAGGGCGACCATGGCAATGGCAATCCGATTCATTTGTGGACCCGTCGTAATGTCAACCGCTTCGCTTGCTGTTGGAATGAGAGGGGAACGGCTCCGTGCAGCCATAGTGCAGGTACGGTGCAACGCTTGGTTAATAAAGAACTGATGCATTCATTATTCGTGATTATTTCATATCTGCGAGCATACATGATTGATGGATAAAATTGGTGAAAATTAAATACACAGTGCATTTGTTTTGTGGAAAATTCTCAGCCAGAGTCTGAAATATTGTTACCGTGTAATGCCAGGCAGCTCTCTCACAGGGGATCGTGCCATTTGTCTTTGCAAGAGAATATGGGTTGCATCCTGATATAATGAGCACAGGGTAAGACAGAAGCTAGACCTTTACTTTGAGATTCCAAATGAAGTTCATATATCTTGTACATGATTACTCTGATATTGTTGATTAAGTTAATGCCGACACAACTACGAGGACGTACGTTGATTGTCCACGGCTCCATGCCATTTATGGGAAACGCAACTGTGTCGGCACAAAATATGCCATATGATTAATTTACATCAAGTGATAACTTAAAGTAAAGGGATTAGGATTCGGGACATCCTTTTAACTGAAAGGTAGGTAGTGCTGTCTGATCACTTCACACTTTAAAGTAAAGGAATCTAGTTTGCCAAACTAAAATTTAACACCTGAGCAGTGAGCAACAAATCATGGAAGCCATAATTCTAAGGTCCTTCAGGATTTGACTAGATGGGAAAATTGTTGTAAGTGAACACTAAACAAGAATTATGCGGCAAGAAGAAGTGGTGGTGCGTGAAAATAATATGAGAATTAGGCATTTTATACACAGTAATCGATCCGGATCCATATTTTTTCAATTTGGAGTTATTGAATGACATGGAACAATATAAATTATATTACAGGTTTAGTTTAAATTTTTAGGTTTAGATGTTTTTTTGATATGTTTCTTTGATTTTAATTGTGTTTGACATTGAGGTTGAATTTGCTTTTTATCAAAATTTAAATTTTTATTTTGCATCAATTTAGTTTTTTTTAATGTTTTTGAATTATTTTGATGTGTTGATATCAAAAATAAAATTTTTAAAAATAAAAAAAATTATATTATTTTAATATATTTTCAAGTAAAAAACACTTTAAAAATCAATATCTATTACGCTTCTAAATACTCTTTAAACCGATGAGGCATAGCTCATCTGTTATTTAAGAGATCTCGAATTCATTCTATTTGTAATAAAAGAAAGTTGGGAATTTAAATTGTGTTTCTACTGACTTTTAATAATCAATGGTGTATTAACTGTGGCTCTACCTTTGCAGGGTGATTTTCGGCATGCTAGTTTCCTTACCGGTAACCCTCCTCTACTATATATTTATAGGGCTGTGAGGATAAAGAAATGTTAGATCATCATTAGCATTGAAGCACACATATATGGAGAATCCAAGGCATTAATTATTTCCGAAGAAACAATTTTTCCATGTTCATATCACAGGACATTGTAATGTCATTACAGTATGCTAACCCGCCCACATCTGTGGTCGATTAATAATATAGCTGCAAGCGATATTTCTCCCGGGGACATCGAATCGCAAGGGCTGGATATTCAAAGGTCAAAATTCTAAAACCAGGGAAAAACTTACATAAATCAATTTCCGGGGCCCTCTTGTGGACTTCTTGTTCGATCCAACGGAAAAATCCACAGGAAAAATCGATCATCCAATACTTTTATAACGAGCACTCCTTGACGTCTTTCGCCGGTAAGAAAAAACTACTCCGCCGATAAGGGTTGTTTGAATAAACGTGGATTCCGTGAGCTGGAAACGTAAGAATTTTCTCTAGGGGGTGGTAAGTACAAGTAAGTCCCTGTTTGCAGTGAGGGTTTCATTCAAGTTCCTAACCAACAAATTAAGACACTTTATTTTATTCAATTGCATCCCTGTTAACATCAATTAGTCACAAGATTTTATTTTCCCTGTTAACATCAATTAATCCCCCGTTAGCATTTAATTTTCATAGCAGGGAATAATATTGATATCATATTTTAGTGAATTTTTGTAACTACTTGTGTATATGATGGGCAGTAACTTAATTTTGAAGTTTATAAACTTAATGAAAAGTATCATTACAATTGGAGGACTTAATTTTCTATTAATTAATTAATTCAACTTTTAGGGATTTTAAAATAGGAAAAGGGAAAGAGAGCGGGAAGAGAACGTGTATTGACATTCATTAGTTATGGGCCCACGGGTTGCTCTCTTTTTTCTTTTCTTTTTTTCATTAAAAAAAGAAAATAAATTTTTTTATGGTCAGTGAGTTGAAAATAAAATCTCCTAATATGACTTTTTATTTATATTTAATCAAGTCAAATAAAATATTATGAGATGAATATCTCATATTTATATTTGATTAGTTAATTTAATTTAACTAAAAAATAAAATATTTTTAATAAAAAATAAAATAAAAATTCAAAATATTCTTGGTTATTTTTTAAATTAGTAAACAATCATATAAAAATCAAATAAAAAAATTAACGAAGATCAATGTCTAATTAAATAAACAATAAATGATGAAACTAAAAAAAAATATAAGCTTAGAAAAAAAAAACAAACCCTAAGAAAAATCTAAACTTAGATTAATCACCCAAACTCAAAACCCATGAAATTTTAGACTCAGACTCAATCAAAAAACTTGACTCTTAATCAATTTAACGTTGAATGATGAAACTGAAAAAAATATCATTTTTAAAAAATCAACATAGTGGAAAAAATAACAATAAGAACAATAAGGATCAAATCTGATATGAAAATAAACCGAAGAAGGATGAAAGCGTCAAAAAATTCAATTGTAAAAATTAATTCAAATAAAACAAATAACAATCAAAAGACTGAGAATCAAATTTGACAGACAATAAAATTGAAAAAAAATGAAATTGAAAAAAAAATCTTATAAACTATTTAAAATAAAACAAATAGTAACAAAAGAACATGTATCAAATATGAATAAAAAACAAATTGAAGGGGTACTTTGAGATTTTACAAGGGTGAGTGTAAGAATTGAGGATGAGAAAGAGAAAAAGAAGGCCACCAATACCAAACAAGAAGTCCATTGATCACATGCATCATCTAGGAGTTGAAGGGCCAGTAGAAAGATTCAAATGCTGCCTTTGAAGTTGACATTTTGCCGTTGGCCGACATCGTACGTTACGGTCGAATAGCACAATCACAATCATGCGTTGACGATATCCATTTTAATTTTTTTATAATATTTATATTTATAAAATTACATTAACATGACAATCACAAAAAAAAAACCAGAATAAAAACACAAAAAAATCCTTTGATGTAAGAAAATTCAACTTTAATGTTATATAAATGACTATACTTGAAAAATAAAAACACAAAAGCACTTCGAATACCAATCTTAAAATAGAAATTGATTCGAAGGTGATGTAGATATTTTACTATGCTATAAATGTAAAAATACGGAACTATTCCCCCGTAACACTGTAACGACAAATGAATTATTGTGAATAAATCATTTCACCTCCCTCAACTAATTATTCGGTTTGTTTTGAGAGCGACAAGAAGATTTTTTTTACTGTAGATTACTATAGCTGTTGTCCCACGACTTTTATATTTTCTTATAATTATAATATGGATAGACCTCAGACAAGGAAAATCAAACCAGCATATGGTTGTGTTTTACTAAAGTACCCAGCGCACCTCTAACAAGACAGATGCATTAATGACAAAACAAAACTTAAGATTTGGATAAAATATATATAAAAAACGTTTCTAAAATTAATTAAAAAAAACGATCCTGAAAAAAAATAGAAGAGAAAATTAATTACGCGAAAATTATACCTTGACAAGAGAACGAAAAATCAAATCCACAAGCCATTAACCAAAAAATTAAAATCAAACATATTAATTAATTTTTATGATATAGTCGCGCCGAGGCTCCCGAGTTTCTGCGTTATTAGTGTCTTATTCTACGAGATGCTTTTGGATAGGATTTTGCTTAAACAGTGAATATAAAGTGATGATTTTTTTTTAATGGTTAATATACAATTCTGTTTTTCAGTATTTTTTATTTAAAAAAACATTAAATTAATCTTTTTTATATAAAGATATTAAAAATAAAAATAAAATTATTTTAATATATTAATATTAAAAATAAAAAAATATTTTTAAAACATAAAAGTAAATGAGCTATCATATCATTATCAGACGCCGATCTAGACTTCTAGTCTACTAGTCTACTGCTCTACAATGACAGATCCTAGAGGGGGAATGTACACACACGAAAATCCCAGCAGCAGGGGCGCCGAATGGTGTCCTGGCTCAGTGGCCTGTAATTTTTTAATCATCATCCTTCATTATTAATTCTTATTTCTCCCAGGTTTAGATAAATAATTTCGAAATCCCTGTTGATGATAGCTGTGCTGCTCGAGTGCTCCACTGTCTTTCCAAAAGCAAATTCACCGTCGACTTGAAGGCCACGTGTGACCATAAATAAGATTAGAAGATAAGACACAGAAGAAAATATCCCAAGTAACTACGAAACGTTAGGCGCCACCAGTAATCAAAACCACTTGACAAATTCCATCAGACCACTGTACTGCTTGCAGAGTTGTAGTCGTCATTAAGTTCACTATCTCTATAAATCAAACCACGAGACGAGATAGTTGCAGCGATCAAAACACATAATCCATCATCTCAGAAATACAAAAGAAGAAGCCATGTCTAGCACAGTTGGTAAAGTCATTCGCTGCAAAGGTACCGTATACAGTGCTCACAGTTATAACTGCCGTCCCTTTATTTTTCAGGCCGGCTAATACCTTGTACCACTTTTCCGATTAGATATATAACTGTGGTCTATCTTTTATCTTGAATATATATATAATTCAATCGTGTATATTATATTAATTTAGTCTCTGGGTTTGGTAAAAATCTTGAATGTTTGTTTTCATCTTTAACCGATCATATCTCTATGTACTGTTTAGAATTGGCATAATGGTCCCTCTATGTTTAACATCCGCTTAAATCAACCTCTGATCAAAGGTGATCTGAGCCCCTTCACCCTGATTTATTACTGATTAAATGGCTGTGATGAGTTCAGTTCAGATCTAACTGGAAGGAGGTTCGCAAATTGCTTTTAGTAGGAAGCAAAGCGATTAGTTTGTTTTAATTTAAAATATGGGATCTGATTCAACAAAATATATAAAGTGGAGGGACCGTGTTTTTATTTGATTTTAAAAACATGGGTTCTTTCTCTGCATGATACACGTCTCTTTTTCTCTTTTGAGTTTCATATATTTGGTGTTTTCCCCCCCCTCATGAATCCAAGTGCTTCCATGCAGTGTTAAGTCAACCCAACCCAACCCAACTTGTCCGGTCGGATCTTAAATTAAACTTAGTGAGAGCTAACATGGTCAAAATTTGATCTAGATTTTTTTTTTCAAAATTCTTTTTTGTTCTGTATTCATCGGATCAACCTGGGTTAATTGTCTAATCGACCATGTGGGGTATTATACGTAGCCGCGGTGGCATGGGAAGCAGCGAAGCCACTGTCGATTGAAGAAGTGGAAGTGGCTCCACCACAGGCTAATGAAGTTCGCTTGAGGATCCTCTTTACCTCTTTATGCCACACCGATGTTTACTTTTGGGAAGCTAAGGTGACTCAAGTTTATATTTATTCTAGCCAAAATTACACGGAGACGGTTTGTGTTTAAGATGCATTAAAATTGAAATTGGAAATGGTTCTGATCCTTTACATTGCAGGGACAAACACCTCTGTTTCCACGCATATTCGGTCATGAAGCTGGAGGGTAAGTACTTCTCTATATAGAAATACTAACAGCAGCATGTTCGCAAATTTGTTTATTTAGATTATCACACTGCAATATGCTTATAAATATTTTGTTTCTGTTTGCTGGCTCCTAGAATTGTAGAGAGCGTAGGTCCTGGTGTGACTGATCTCCAGCCAGGTGACCATGTCCTACC
>Ga0307510_10009349_pt1 | contig 11674 bp, 12 predicted proteins | sample 12_EM_MG_FD_207224 | JGI IMG/M metagenome (GOLD analysis project Ga0307510, IMG submission 207224) | Populus trichocarpa ectomycorrhiza microbial communities from riparian zone in the Pacific Northwest, United States - 12_EM | ecosystem: Host-associated > Plants > Roots > Unclassified | place... | reverse complement strand
GAGGGCACGACGGTCGGAAAGGGATTCCAGGGACAGATCCCGTGTAGCGATGCACGACCAAAGTAACCAAAGACGGGCCAAGGGGGAGATCAACGACTGAATAATATTTGACGGGAGACTCGGAATATCCATCGGGTCTGGCAGCACATGAAGACAAGACTGTCCTTCCGTGGACCTATGACAACATAATGCTACGTCTGTACCTTTGAGGAGGTTTCCCAGCTGCGGCGTGCCATTTACTATACCGAAATTCTTCTTTGACACAGGTATCTCGGCATCTATAACATGACAAGCCAATCCTTCATCTTCACGTGTAGTAGACGTGTCCGCTTTTAATTCTCGAAGCGCACGCGTTCCTCTGTGAGAATAGACACCGCCTCTGGGAAGCGGGGAGTGATTACACAATCGTATGGTGCAGAGCGACTGCATGCCAGGATATCAGCCAGGACCAAACCACCGCCAAGACGAAGACGAAGACTCACACAACTAGTCCCGCATCCACGAGCGTGTCCACATCCAGTGGCGCTTCATTCCCATTCTCATCCCGCGCTCGTTCGAAATTTGCTGCCCATAGCATGAACGCTGTGTTGATGAAGAGGGCATCAGTAGCCAACTCCTTGCCCACGCAGATGCGCCGTCCAAATCCAAACGTGATATGTCCTGCCTGGTTCGTTTCTACAGGGCCAGCCAACAGTTCTCCTCGCTCATCCAGGTGTCTCTCTGACCGAAATTCATCTGCGTCGTCGCCGAATATCGCGCGGTCGTGGTTGCAGTGCCAGGCGTTCGGTATACATATAGTGCCTTTCGGAATGAACATGCCCTCGTACCAGTCGTCTTCGGTCGTCGCGTGTGGTAATCCAAGCGGCACGGAAGGACGCCAGCGAAGAACTTCTTTGATGACCGCGGACACGTATGGGAGGCGAGGAGCATCCGCAAACGTTGGAACTCGATCGCGACCGACCACAGTGTCCAGCTCAGCTTGTGCTCGACGTTGCACCTCTGGGAAGGCTATCATAGCAAGTGTCAACCAAGAAAGGGTAGTAGCGGTTGTTTCTTCGCCCGCGGCACTACAATCCGTCTTGTCTCCATAATTAGCATGAGACTAGACTGTGTACGTACTACAAAAATCCTGCGAGGAATGCTATTTCAACCTCACTAAGGCCATGGCGTTCGGGATCCTCTAGTAGAGATGCGCAGAAACTTGGTCGGTTCACTCCGTTGGCCTATTCTGAGTGTCATTTGTGCCCAGGTGCCGTACATAGGACAATTACGCACGAGGTCGACTTGGACACGGCCGAGGAGTCCTTTGAACATGGCGGAATCCTCGGTGAATTGCCGAAGGCCCTCCCGCTTCCATTTCGCGAACCTTTGTTTGGATTGTCCGTCAGCGTACACAGTGAGATGATGGAAAGTATCCCAAACCTCTCAGGGATGTGAAGCATCCAAGGGAATATATTCACGAAATAACTCCCCGGCATCGCAGCATGACTGAGGCGGAGGACGTAATCCTCAATTTTCTTGAGAGTAGGGTCATCTACTGACTCGAGGGTCGGGTAGTCGTAAACAATCGACAATATCGTCGAGGCTGCCACGCGGTGAAATTGCTTCGCTAGTTTTTCACCGGTGGAGGAAGACAGAAGTGTAGAAGCCAAGATCGTGGCCTCCTTCATCTGAATAGGGTGATAGTTTTGCACTGCCCTCTTGGCGAGTGCCTCGTGTGCGGCACGACGCATGCGACGCCAGCTACACAAATACGAGAGCATCGGTACCAATCGCGTAACGTCATTATCAGCATTATTAAGGGCTCACCGGTCCCCATAACCCATCAACGAGAGTAATAAACCCTGGCTGACGACCTCCAGTGCCATAATAAATCTGGGACGATCGGAGTAGGTTATCGCACGGCGCTCAAGGAGCTCGAAACTTGATTTCAGACTGTTAAGTACGATTGTAGGCTGTCCAGCCGCGTTAAGATACATCACTTCTCCTGTACTCGGTGTGAATCAGCTCTGTAATGCACCAATTTTAGAAGATCGGATGCTCACCAAAACGTTCCTTGCAATCTTTCGAGATCAACCAACTCGTGTCCATTACTTGAAGTGCATTCCCAATAATCGGAAAACCACGAGGGCTCGGAGGCAGCTTTCTCCATGGACTCCTGGTGTAGTAAACAATGAGGATAGCGACGAGTCCGAGCACGATGCCTGCGGTAAATTTTCTATCCTCCCAGAACACCTTGACTGTGAGAGCTCTCAGTAACCGTGATAGGACAAAGTTTGAAGTCCCCGTATCCACAGAGGAATGGGATACGCCGGCAGGCGCTGAAGACGCATGCGCCAAGGTGACGAGGCCATAGTGAAACCAAAGTGAGTATATGGCAGTCAGGATGGAGTATGCCATGGGACTAAAAGGACGTCAGGACAGGTCAACAACCATGAGTTGAGCATGAGGCTTCAGACCTAATTCGACACCTGTTGTCAACTTTAGACAAAATTTGTTGTGAGCGCTCTAGTGAGGATCACGCGGATAGCAGCTTTATCGAAATTCGCAGCCACCTGGCCAGTGACGCGTCCGCTTCCTGTAGGGACATGTTTTACTTCAATGCAAGCGTAGGATGTTCAAACACCATCCGTTTCGGTTCGCAACCTTTTCGGCTACCAGAATGGTCACCAGCCACGCGAGTGTCTGCTTAGTCAGCAGCCAAGACATCAATCCAAGTCAAAGAGTTATGGTCGAGGAATCCATCACGCGGTTTATTATCGTCGAGGAAGATCGGTGGGTGTTTACATTTGGGACATCAGATCGTCACTCAGAAGAGGTATCGTCATAATACGTCATATATTACTTTTGAAGGTGCCCAACAACGATGCACGCTGCAGGGACTCGGACAGCTGAGAGGCACTCACCTGGGTTGACCAACGGTAAGTTCAGAACCCTTAGGTTTTGACTCCGTACGTGCGACGAACACGCGGGGTTATAAGCCTATAGACCACGCCCCATGCCCCGTGGCGGTGGTAGCACGGGCGATCAATGCGCTCTCAGTTAGATAGAGAAAAACGGTGTCACTCAGCGGCAACTGCGGGTGCACTCGCGCCCCGATAAGGTAGGGGGAAGAAGAGCGATTTTCAGATATCATCAAGAAATAAAACGAGGTAGTGGAATCATTTTTACACGGCGGCAGCGGAACGAAAATGTCACTTACGCAGTCGTCCGCGTCCTGCATCGTCAGTCGTATGCCATGCGATGTTCCCAAAACAAACCCCCAAACCCCCGTCCGAGTACCACCTATCCGAGTAGAAGTAGGGAGGTTTCGCCAGAAACGCACCTGCCCTGGCCACGACCCCTGCTCCTACCCATCGACCATCACGCGTTCTGTATGTAAGCCCTCGCCGTATGCCATGCTCTCGAAAATGACCTGTCGCCACACGCCGATTGTAAACTCGATAGCCTCTTCATCAAGAACCTATGGGCACACGTTGGTTAAACATATGTTTGGGGAACCGTACGTTACGTACAGGTTCGAGACCCTCCACGAGTTTGGCGGGGCTCTTGTGGTCTTTGAGGTGTTCGATAACAAACATTACAACGTCGTCGTCCTCGAGCTCGCCAAGGTACTTGACCATCAACTTTTTGACGAGTGGCTCCAACTTGCGATCGATCAGTTGCTAGCGTAATGAAAGTCAACGGGGTGGAAAGTTGCGAGCTGTAGACATAGCACACCTCTGTCACAGCATCCCACCTGACTTTAGCCTTGAATAATGCTTCTCGCTCGCTAGGAACAGATGCTTTAATATGTTCCAAACGCTCTTTGGCCTTCACGCTGTCGTTCGCCGCACTAAAGTCAAGCAATTGGAGCGGTGCCTTGCGCTTGCGCGTTGCCTCTTCCTCTTCATCATCGGCACCGAACACCGCCTGTGCGGGTGCCTTTTCTTTTGTTGGGGCTCCATCCGCCTTAGGCGCGGATGGTGCAAGAGAGACATTAAGCCTAACTGGAGCGCCGTCATCGAGCAGCATGCCGGCCTTGCGTTGTTCTTCTGCCAGCGCCTGCAATTCGTCCATCTGTCGCGCAAGGAATGCCTCGCTCTCGCGACGCAGATTCTCGGCTTCACGTGCTTCGTATGCACGCATCTCGTTATCCGCAGCTTCCTCCGCAACGAGACGACGAGCGCGTTGAGCACGCCAGCGCACACGGTCGGTGTAGAAGAGCTCATCCGACTCGTCATCGTCCCATATGTCAAGTCGCGTACGCATCTCCGCGCGATCACGTTCTTCGGCTTCGCGTGTGGCCCGGTCGCGGGCGATGGCACGCTCTAGGGCTTGGATGCGGTTGCGCTCGCGTGGTTCATAGCGGCGTTCGCGCTGGAGAAGACAAAAACTGGTGAGACAGCTTTCGATGTGAGTTAGCTCAGTGCGGCGTACGTCTCTGAAAGAATTGTCTTCGTCGCGTCTCCTTGCTTCTTTTCGTTCCTGCTCAAGTTCTTCGTCCGTTTTCGCTGCCTTACCAGGAAGTTGGCGCTCCTCGTCCCCCTCCCGGCTTTCCGCCTTGACAAATCCAACAGGTTTTGAGAAGCCCTGTTGAGGATCCTGACCAAGTGGCGCAGGTCCACGTGTCCCGGCGGCCCCTTGTGATTTTCCCCATTCACGAACCTTCGGGCCACTTGGAGAAGCTTGCGTGCTGAGGTCCGGTACGGAAGCACGGACATCGCGCAATTTTTCGCGTTCGCGCTTGGCGGCTCGCTCACGGAATTGCGCAATCTCAGAGATAACAAGCCCGCGTTGTGTTTCTGGGAGGTCTGCCTCTTGAAGGTCGTGTAGATGGGGTGGTATTACGTAGCGCTCTTTGTCCAGCAAGCCATTGCTGGCGGCCTCTTGAGAGACGCGGTTGATGTCATTGATGTACTCAAATACCCGAGCCTTGGCCTTTTGCGATGCCTCTTCGTCCGCCTGGCATTTTAAAAGGTTAGGACAATAAATCGCAATATAATGATAGGGAGACGCTGCAGCCCCCGTGACGACATATATATCCCGCCGACAGACTCAGACACATATGTGCGCCATACGGGCTGCAACATGGAATTATCAGGTCAAAAGTGCAGTGACGACGTACGTTTGTTTGCATCCGCTGGGCTTGATAAGCATCAAGAAACATCTTAGTCTTTTCATCCGCTTTGATCTAAGACGTGATATATATATATATATGCGTCAATAGCACAAGAGTCCGCGAAGACGCACCAACAACTTTTTGTTTACACAGCCGTCCTCCAACGCAGGCAGCTCAACATTATTTAGAAGTTCCATTGCTCGCAGCGCACCGTCCGGATCCTCGAATTCGGCAAATCCAAACCCTTGAGGTTTATTTGCGGGTGTGATCAATCGTTTGAAGGACTTGACATTTCCGCAGGCCTTCCATGCTCAAGGATAAGGCGGTGATGAAGGCAGTAAAGGAGGAAATGCGTACAGAAAGGAGGTCATTGAGAAAACCATCGGTGATCCCACCCGATATTGAGCCAACGAAGAGAGAGATTTGCTTCTGAGTTTGAGGAGGCACAAAGCCCTGAACATTCATTTGCTGCTGCTGTGCAAGAGCCGATATTGAGGGGCCTTGCCCGTACGACGGCAGAGGAGGACGCAGACCAAGTCCTAGCCGGTTGGGCTGCATGGCTATTGTTCTTGATTGAAAGCCCTTTCACCTGTGAGTCGCGCTCGTAAGTTTGGATAAGAGGTGCGAAAGACAATAGTGCCTACGTAGTTGACTTCAGCTCTGAGTCGAAAGTGCTGTACTCGCGAGGTTGGGGATGACCAAAGAGGATGAGATGGTGTGCCACAGTTCGAACGCCGAGGAAGACGAAGGGCCGTCCTGGTTACATAATGTCTTGTCATAGTGATAAATAAATATTAATACAACGTATGGCAATATGGCCGAGCGGTCTAAGGCGCTGGAATCAGGCTCTTCCTTATCCAGTCCGAAAGGGCGTGGGTTCGAATCCCACTGTTGTCAACTTTTTTATTATTTATTTATCAGAACTGGCTCTTATATGGCCCCAAGATTGCATGCAAATTATGCAAGTTGTCTTGTCCTAGGTTCCCTGGGTTCTCACCATCTGTACGGTTGCGTTGCGGCGGCAATGCAACCTGGGTTCTCCGCTCCGCAATGCCGCTGCCTTCCCGGCCATACGTGGGTTTGTCATCTTACTAGTAGATCTTGTGTCCTCACTTATCATCACATCGACCTGTGAAATATTCTTTTCTGCAGTAGCAAAATCCCACAGCACATCCTCCGCACCTATCCGATCTTGCGGTCTTCGTGCGTTCTCACTTCTCAGTAATTATGGGTGGTTCGATGAAGGTTATGACTCATTGCTCCAACTTCCATCCGATAATGGGACGGAGGAATAAGGTCCGAAGGTAGTGGTCATCGAGAAGTCTTCCACACAGCCAGCGAAGGACCGTGACAGCATCTACGCAAACTTGCCGAGAGTAAACCAAACCAATCCCGGATCATACTCTGGATTTTCTCATGCATGTTATGAAAGGTTTTTGACTGTGGCGGCGTTATTCGTGGAGCGAGTGGACCGTCCCTCCTCAGGCTAGCGAAGGAGGACCCTGAGGAGTTTTGTTACAGCTTCAGTGGTTGACGTGATGGATTTATTGCCAGTTGATTGCCTATGCGCGCTTGCGCGTCCTTGTCCGTGTGAAGTCGTGAGCTTCGTTTGTTACGTGGGTGTCCAATCCAGTCATTGTTTCCGTGCCCGCCCGGCACCGATAAGTTTGCGCAGCCTCACTGATGCTTATATGCTCCCGAGCTCACATATATTTCAAGACAACAAATCCTCTCCCCCAGCGTACCTACTCAATCCCAACCCGTCCTCATCTCCCTTGCGACGGAAAGAATGTCCGATTCAGACCCGATGGCCTCATCCGCGTCACTGCTCACCACCAACACAACGTCGTCCTCCTTTGATCCTTCAAAGAGGGACAAGACCAAGCAATCGCAGGGACAGAAAGACTACGCGGCTGCGCTAGCCATGTTGCAGAGCAAGTACGGCCTCCACGACTCATCTGCGCTGCCCACTCCGATCCCTCCCCTATCCAAGAAGTCACTGTAGAGTAGAGTCGGCGTCTACGTGTTGAGTTCGAGGATAATCCCCAGGGTGAGATAGAGGGTGAGATGGGGGGAAAACGCGACGCAAAACCGGTGGCACTCGTTGCCTACCCGGGAGACACGCGCAGCCTTCTTCTGGCTCACGGTCCTGCGTTCGGATTTATATAAGTTTTCTACCTATTTACAATCTAGCTACGTGTCCTTAACGACAAGAAAAAGGGTGACATGTAAAAATGGAGAGGGCAGCAACGCGTGTGCGCTGCCCTGTGGCGTCGGAGGTGTCGGGGGAAGTGTCGGAGGTGTCGGCAATGAGGAAAATAGGCCAGTTGCAAGGCCAGCGCGCACGCAGGCCTTACATCACCTACCTCCAAGTCTTCTTCAGAACCGGCCATGTCTCTCGCAACTACGCTGCCCTCATCCACCACAGCCCCCTCACCTGCGAGTCGGGGCAAGGAGGATGTGTCAAAGAGGAACCGACCTTCCCCTCTCTCTTTGCTTCGGGTAAAATACCGCCCACGTAGTTGGTTAGCGCCGTCCTTTCCACAATTCTTCTCTGCTTTGCCAGAGGGAGAGGAACAAGAAGCAAACAACGACGGCATCAGGAAGGCAGATAGCAAAGTTTTCGAAGGGCTACGGTAATCGGGATCCACCGAGATCTACATAGAGTGTTCAAGTTCACGTTACTGTAACTTGCCAGTGGTAAACGAATAACCCTACGTGACGCTATATGACGTTAGCTTGTACAGTACCCTCGGTCATCACCTTCGTGACCAGCCAGAACTCAAGATCTTCCAAGTCGTTACAAGTCTACAAGAAGCACACTGTCTGTCGGCCGAGGTCATGGCCGACCAGGACTTCACTTGGGATCGTGCGCGGGCTTGCAGCTCATCTTGACATTCTTTTACGTCGCATCGTTGTATTAGTGAGCGTCGGACTGCCTGATCTAGAGTCTAGACGGTCCACGAATGAAGTGTGACACCATTTTTCGGGGCCTACGTAAGGCACGTGGGCGAGCGAGTTAAAGTTAAAATCGAGTAAGCGACGCAACCACTGGACGCGGGAACGCGTTTCGATTCCGAACGACACAGAAGACGACCGCAGTATCTCGTGTGGTTCCCCCTTCTGGCTTCTCTATGGCAAAATTTGACGCGACTCAGTGAGAGGTTGTACAACCTGGACCAGTTCGATAAAGGCAAAACGACTTGTGATTCGAGAATACACGTTTCGAGTTGCCAGTGAGCCCCTTTTACTACGGGTACAAGTTCGCTAATCAAAGACGAAACTCGGGCGCTGATATCTTTGTAATACACCAGTGAGAGCAGGCCTGATGCATTCAGTGCGTTATTGAACTGATTGCATTGGCTAGGCGTCGCTCTTGACCGAGAGAAGAACGGACAGTAAAACACATCACGAGCACGAGAAAAAAACAAGCACTCTTAATCAGCATGGATGGCCAGTTGAACCGACAAGCGTGCGAGCGCTATCAGCGTATTCCGAGGCCGAGCGGTGGCAAGCGGCGGGCGCATTCGCGTTCGCCTCCGGGCCCGGCGTTGCAAAATCCGCTAAGAGCAAGTTTGTCGTGTACTACATTACGTCCAGGTATCACTCGGTGCATCCTCTTTCCGATGCCCGGTGGATGGTATAGATCACTTGCGGGTGGATATCACTCAGCGTGGAGTTACCTCGCGAGAACTCGGGCCACCTCCGCGCACTGTGGGACATGCTCGGACCCCAGGCGTAGTCGGTCATGACGCGAGGGTCCTTATCCCGCCTCCGTGTTATATATTTGAACGCCATGCCCCATTCGATAGTCCCGCGGAGGGCGTTATCTTGGGACAATGGTTCCAAGGCTAAGCAAAGTCTACGTTGGTAATGAGGGGTGTATCCGCTCCCTGTAGACCAACGTCATAACCAATGATTCAGGAGGAATAGCATCGCATATGGACTGGACTTTGCCCTGTATACTTGGGACTGCCACCAGTATGCATACCGGTGGTTTGCTGTTATTCAGTCACCGGACCCTTAACACGTTTGCCACACATCTCTTTAGAAGACGCAGTGGACATTAGAGGGGGAAAGAACCCCACCGATCGTGGCGAAGGGCTCTCTCTTCTTGGCAACAACCATCCTATGGCGACTTTAATGCAAAGCGCAGAAGACACCAGTACTGTATTGCCCCGATGCCCGACTCCGTTTGTCATCATTTAGCGCGGTATCGCAAGTAGTTCACGATTTCTGTCGTGATCCCCCTATGATAGCTCCTATCTTTCTGGTTCTTCTGTTGTGTTGTGCCCGGCGTTCTACCCGATAGAGGCCCGTCTCGTTGACCTGTCATGTCATGTCAAGTTCGAGTCCGAGTCGGTCGAAATATGCTGGACATCGGCACGTGATTCGGTGTTGCAAAGTAAATTAGTCGCTAGTGTTACCGGTCATGATGCATGATGGCTTGGCCGCCGGGGCTTCTATTTGCTGGTCGTCTCATGGGGATTTGCTTCCTGTACCATGTGGGTCTACCGTAAATGTTAGGTGCTATTCCGTACATGGTTTCATTTTTACTTCTGCTTCTTAATGCTTACTACGATGAAAGTCCCCATGGCGCTCCATCGGGCATATCGCTGTCGCACCTTACCCCGAAGGTACAAGCCGTGTATAAATGGGCCAGTGGCTACCCACAAGTTCAATTGAAGCACCCCAGCGAACGATTTACATCTGCACCCCTTCGAATTTCGATTTCGACATGCCCGACTCGGACGTTCATTTCGCTCCCCTTCTCATCGATGGCGAGCGCCGCGCGGCGAGCACAGGCGCAACCTTCACCGTCCGCAGCCCCCACACCGGCGCACTCGCTTCGACCTCTGCGGCGGCGTCCTCGGAAGACTGCCGTGGAGCCATCGAAGCCGCGCAGCGGGCATTCCCCGCGTGGGAAGCTACAAGTTTCTCGACGCGCAGGGACATCATGCTTCGCGCTGCCGAGACGATTCAGTCCGAGGAATGGCAGAAGAAGGCCGCATCCGTGATCCTGGCGGAGGTGGCGGCGCCTCAGGCGCATGCGCTTTTCAATTTTGGCGCTAGCGTCGAATTGCTCAAGAGCGTCGCCACTCTGGTGAACGAATTAAAGGGTGAGACGCTCCCGAGCAGAGTCCCTGGGGGTCATGTATTTGTGCAGAGGCGCGCACAAGGGGTCATGTACGTTTTTGTTTTCCTTTTTGCATTACCCTCCACCCAGAGTCCGAGGCTTATCTGGGTTACAGATATTCGGTGGTCCCGTGGAATGCTCCAATTGTGCTTATGCTTGCCAACGTGGCCATTCCCATCATCTGCGGCAATACAGTGGTGGTCCGGCCATCGGAATTTTGTCCGTACACGTCTTACCTCGTTGTGGATGCTCTACAGGATGTCTGTGAACGTGACACTCGGAACGAGCCATCGCCGTTACTGATTTTGACTTCAGGCCGGACTTCCCCCAGGCGTCCTCAATTTCGTGCCCATGTCCGTTGAGAGCACTCCCAAGCTGACTGCCGAGATCATCGCGCATCCATCAATTAAGAAGATTGCTGTGGGTATATTTTGGTTTGTGTCTTCTTAACGATTCCTCACATGGGCCATCTCCAAGTTCACCGGATCTGATCGCGTTGGGAAGATACTCGCCGGTGAGGCTGCTAAGCATCTCAAGCCGTGCGTCTTGGAGCTCGGCGGCAAGGCGCCCTCAGTTGTGCGTCACGCTCATCATTGGATGGGACTTTCGGCCCATATTGACATTCGGCGTGCTGCGTAGGTTCTTGAGGATGCCGACATTGATCAAGCCTCGCGGGCTATCGTTTTTGGCGGCTTCTTCTACTCTGGTCAGATTTGCATGGCCACAGAGCGCGTGATTGTGCAACGACCCGCGTTTGAGCCGCTGGTGGCCGCGATCAAAGAGCATCTCAACTCGCTCACCGTCGGCGATCCCGAGGACTCTCAGCTCTCGTCGCTCTTTACGGAGCGCAGCGCCGATGGCATCATTGCGATGCTTAAGGAGGCTAAGGAGGACGGTGCAGAGGTTGTCCTCGGTGACTTGAAGAAGGCGGGCCCTGCGCTACTGAAGCCCCACATCGTTGTGGACGTCAAGCCCGAGACAAGGCTTTGGCAGCGCGAGTCGTTTGGTCCCGTACTTGCTGTGGTAGTCGTCGACACTATCGATGAGGCTGTCGAACTTGCAAATGCATCCGACTACTCGTTGGCGGCTGCCCTCTGGACAAGGGACGTGTACAATGCGATGGACGTAGCGGCGCGTATTCGTTCAGGTATGTCCTTCCACGTGCTGTACTTCGCTGTTTACCCTTTGCCTATACTACTTGCCATGACAGGTTCGGTGAACATTAATGGCTCGACGATTCACGTTGAAAGCACAATTGGACTTGCTGGGCTCAGGTGGGCTCGGATTGTGCTGGACCGTTCTCAGCTCACGAAAATTACACAGCGGGTCGAGTGGCTATGGCAGATTCGATGTCAATAGTTTCACAGACAAGCGGGTGATCACGCTGCACCCCCCAAAATCCAGCTACCCGTTGATCGGCTTGTGAAGGAAATATC